>ERZ1643249.1323-NODE-1323-length-25123-cov-6.319132_pt1 | contig 25123 bp, 20 predicted proteins | sample MGYA00579263_ERZ1643249 | MGnify/ENA primary metagenome ERZ1643249 (study PRJEB29033, sample SAMEA4952264) | chicken gut metagenome | biome: Broiler Chicken; feature: Gastrointestinal Tract; material: Caecum | place: Ireland | collected 2018 | study: Broiler...
ACGGCAGGCCATATGGCCTGCCGCATTTTGAATAAGAAGATGAAAAAGGAACAATATCCTAGATATTTAGTTTGTGTGTGTGGTCACGCCGCACGCCTGGTGCTCGAGATTGTATAGGAGTCGGACAGCTCCCAGTTGTCCCAGGTCTCCATCTCTTCCTTGAGATCGGTATCATCGTCCACACACTGATATGCCTGCCCGGTAATGGCATCCTCAGAGACCGTGATGATAGAGAATGTCTGGCGGTCCTCGTCGTCATGGTAGGCGACCGTCGTGTCATCGCTGCGCTCCGGGATATATGCGTAATACTTGTTGCCGACCGTGCCGCCGGTCACATAAGTCGTGCCCTCGCCGATTTCGGCCTTTTGCCCATCCTTGACGCACGAGCGGATATAGATGTGGTCATGGCCGTTGAGGAACAAGTCCACGCCCAGAGCGTCGACAGAGTACGGACTGTCGTTGATGAACAGATCGCGCACTTCCAGCGGATCGTGGTTCGAGGTATACGGGCCTGCATGAACGACCATAATGCGCCATTTCTTGTCGGAATTTTCATAGCAGGACTTGGCCCACTTGAGCTGCTTCTGGATGATCTCCGCCTTGTCCTCCGGCGGGGTGACTTCGGTATTGAGCGCCACTATGCAGGCGTCTCCATACTCAAAGCAGCCGATAGTGTTGTCAAATTCCGTGCCGGAATTGCCGCCTGGCATGTTAAAGCGCTGGGCAAAGGAGACAAAGCCCCAGTCGCCCTTCATCTCATGGTTGCCGGGGACGGTGATGGTCGGGATGGAAGCGTAGTAGTCCCCCATGACGGCGAAACAATTTTCCCACTCGGTTGCCTTGTAGCCATCCTGGGTGGTATCGCCGCCCGACACGATAAACTCTGGCTCGACAAGCGTCGTCGCATAATCCAGCGACTTTTTGAACGACATATAGTCCTCCTGGGTGACCGACTGCGGGTCTGCCACAAAGATAAACGAGAATGCATCAGCGTCCTCGGCCTGCGGCGCCTTGAATGTGTGGATTTCGCTCATGAAGTCCTTGCCGTCTCCTACACGGTATTCAATCTGGGCATCTGCCGGCAAATCCTTCAAAACTGCCTGGTGGGTAGCCAGTTCCTTCCATCCCTCGGTCACAGCGTCGACATAGGATGTCCCTTTGACGGTCTTCCAGGCGGTCGTTCCCTTGACACGGTACTGGACGACGCTGTCCGTCACCTCTGGGACGGTAATCCAGCTCAGGCGGATATTGCCCTGTTCGGTGTCCGGGACCAGCGTGATCTGGGACGGGGCGCCCTGAATGGTCCCGTCGTCCACAAACAGCCGGACCGGCGCCTTGGGATTGTACGGCTTGTAGTAGGTTCCCTTGTCCGTCTTGGCCTCGATGTAGTAGAAGATATAGCCAGCCTGATCGGTCGGAAGGGTCGCCGTATAGACGCCCTGTGCATTCTTGGTCATGGCCGCGCTCTTGTCGATCTTGACCGACTGGACGTCAAAGGTTGCCAGGGCTTCGGACGCGATCTGCTGCGCCTGGCTATAGTGCAGGGTCATGGACTGTACGGCCTCATTGCCCACGACGCGGACCGAGATCTCGGTCTTGGCATTCTGGTCGGCCTCATTGCAGGCGCGGGAGATCAGGCGTGTGCCGTTCACCGTATAGTCGGGCGCTGTAAACCAAGCGGGATCAAAGCCCTTAAGGTAAGGTGCCTTGGTCTTCTCATTCCATGACCAATTCTGCTCAAAGTCCCAGCCCAGGTCCAGATAGGTCTGCTTATTTTGTAGGGTCTCAGCCGAGACGTCCTCCCACTTGATGGGCTGGAAATCCGGTTCTACGCCCTGCAGGTCGGTGCCCTCCCAGGCGATATTGTTCTTAATGTTGTATGCCGATTCATCATCGAGCTGGCCGACGATCTTATCGGTCTTTTGTACACCCTTGATGAAGGTCTGCGCAGAGACGCAGCCTGTAATACCCTGTCCGGCGTTGAATGAACCGTCAATGCCGCCGGCTGCGCCCTGATCACCGTAAGCCTCCACCGAGCCAGCCGCAAAGCTGTGCCCAACGTAGCCGCCGCCATCCTGGATGCCGGCGATGCCGCCCACGTCATACGGTGCTTCCAGCACTGCATTGACATAGCAGTTGTCCACCTTGCCGACAATCGGTCCTTCGCCCTCCTTGACCTTGCCGGAAATGCCGCCGCCGGTGTGTGAGTTCGACAGATCCTCCACACGGATATGCCCGGTCACCAGGCAGTTTGTGATCGTGCCGTACGCCACGCCGGAGATACCACCGACATTCTGCTGGCCGCTGATATCACAGTTAAGCAGGGCCAGGTTCTTGATATAGGCCTGGTCGTTCTCGTTTCCTACATAGCCAAACAGGCCGACGTATTTTTTCGGATAATCGATCTTCAGGTTCTTGATGGCATGATACTGCCCATCAAACGTGCCAAGATATCCCTCTTCCTTCTCGGAAGCAATCGGCAAGAATCCCTCCACCCCTGCCATATCGATATCAGCCGTGAGCACAAAATCGGCCGTGCGGTAGGCTGGGTCCTTCCAGGTGCCGGAGAGATAGAGCAATTGATCGGCTGTAGCGATTTCGTATTTGCCGGTCTCCGCATTGTATGTCGGCGGCGTGCCTCTGACCTCAGCCGTCTCTTCGGCTGCCGCGGCGGGGGAAACTGCCATAGCCGAGAAAACCAGCGCCATACTGAGCACCGTACTGAGCAAACGTTTCATTTGACGACTCTCCTTCCTTGTAAATCCTGATCGGCGGATCACCGCCAAGGGCCGCTCCTGCTGTCTTCTCTGATGCGCGGCGCGGCCAATCCCCCGATCCCATCCCAGCCGCAGCCCCATGTGCAGCGCTTCACCGCCTGACAGGCCCAGCTGGCTTTTATTCTGTTTTCTTATATCGTAAACGTTTGCGACCTGATATTTATATTATAATTATGCAATATGCGAAAATCAATGTGCATCTTCCCCAACTATTTTGTGCATACTCTGTAAATGTTTCCGAAAACATTTCCGTAAGCCCCGGCGAACTTTTTTTGCTGTTTCGGCACAATGCCGCCCGACGCTCATAGCGAATTGCAAAAATCTCCTCTTTTTTGTAATCTTTTGTCTGTGAAAACTTTCCGTTCCCAATTTTCTCTCCTTACAGCCAGGTCAAAGACAAAGCGGGCCGCTCCCCTACAGGGATCGGCCCGCTTTTGACGTCATCTTTTTTCCACATGTCCTGCATGGGCAGCCGCCTGCGGCGCAGGCGGCGTCTTATAAAACTTGACCGTAAACTGCGCGCCGCCCGCAGGGGCATTGCCTGCACGGATCTCGGCGTCTTGTGCCCGCAAGATCGATTGGGCCAACGCCAAGCCGATGCCCAACCCGCCTTCTCTTGCCCGTTCCCCGCGGTAAAAACGCTCGAACAGATGTGGCAGGTCGGCTGGCGCAAAGCCCGGACCGGTGTCGGTCACGGTCAGCACGGTAAAGATCGGGGTATCCCGCGCCGTGACCGTAATGCATCCGCCGGACGGCGTGTGTTCCGCGCAGTTTTTGAGCAGATTGAGCAGGGCTTCGGCCGTCCACATGGCATCCAGCGGCAGGCATATCTTCTCCGGTACCTGGCATTGCAGCGCGATCCCCCTCTCCTGCATCTGCGCCTCGATAGGCTCGGCAGCGCGCAGCACCAGATCGGCCAATGCCTGCGGCCGCCGCTCTAGGCGAAGTGCACCAGCATCCAGGCGGGACAGGGTCAGCAGCGCGCCGACCAAGGCCTCCAGCCGGTCGGTCTGCGCATCCAGGCGGCGCAGGCAGTCCGCGTCCGCCGGATTGCCGCGCGGCAGCAAATCGGTCAGCAGCCGCATGGACGTCAAGGGCGTCTTGATCTGGTGGGCGATATCGGCCAGGTTGTCCGCCAGCGTCTGTTTTTCGTGTACGGCCTGCTCCCGGGTCAGCCGCAGTTCGGACACCGTCTTGTAGATCTCGTCCTCCAGCTGGGAAAAGCTATCCTCGGCATGCGGCAGGACGCTCTCCTCACCCTTACCGGCCGCCACGAGATAGGCGCGCAGCCCGTCAATCCGCGCCTGCTGCCGCCTGCGCGCCCAGCGGATGCACAGCAGTGCACTGCAGGCGATCACAAGGCACAGCGCACAGCACAGCGCCGTCAGCCAGCCCGCATTCTGCGAGATATACCAGGCGGCCGTGTATCCGGTCCGCTCCAAAATCTCCCGGCCCGCTTCCGGGTCGGCGGACGCCGCCGCGGACAGCGCCGCCGGGACCGAAGGCGCCCGGCCGAGCGCCGAGATCAGCTGCGCTTCGCTCACAAAAATCTGCCGCCCGGCCAGGAGCGCACAGGCCGTCCCCAGCCCCACGCCGCATGCAGCTGCGAGGGCGAGCACACCGCATACTGTCCGCCGCCTCATACCGGTTCCTCCAAGCGGTAGCCAATGCCGCGCAGCGTCTGGATATAGGACGGGCGGCCTAGCTTTTCCCGCAGGCGCTTCATAGTGACCGTCAGGGTATTGTCCGACACAAAGTTGCCATCTGCATCCCACAGCTTTTCCAACAGCCGCGCCCGGGTCAGGGTCTGGTTCTTGTTCTCCATGAGCACGGCGAACAGGCGGTATTCCTGCGCTGTCAGCGCAATCTCCCGGCCCTCCCGGTAGGCCTTGGTCGCGGCGGGGTCCAGGGCTAGCGCGCCGCAGTGCAGCCAGCCATCGGCCGTGTGCCCTGGTACGGCGCGGCGCAGCACCGCCGCCACCCGCGAGAGCAGGACGGCCAGCGAAAAGGGCTTGACGATGTAGTCGTCCGCGCCCAGGTCCAGCCCGCGCACAATGTCGGCCTCCTCGTCCCGCACGGTCAAAAAAATGACCGGCGTGTCCGCACGCGCCTTGACCCAGCGGCAGAAATCATCGCCCGGCCCATCGGGCAAATTATAGTCCAGCAGGATGAGGTCCGGCCGGGGCGCATCGAACGCCGCCTTGGCCTGGGCCAGCGTGCGCGCGCTGTGCGCCGTATAGCCCGCCCGGGCCAGCCCGGCAGTCACGGCGAACGCGATATCGCCATCGTCCTCCACCAGCAATATCTCTGCCATGTCCTCACGCTCCTCTCACACGGTGCAGCAGAGTTTCCAGCACGACATCCGAAAAGATCCCGGCCTGCTCCGGAACTGCGACCGCTCGCTGTCCCGCGCGTCCAAGATAGGGCAGCCCGGCCGGATAGAAGGCCGTGTCCGCCGCTTCCAGCAGCGGCAGGTCAAACAAGCTGTCCCCTGCGGCAAAGATCTGCGCCCCCGGGAAGCGCCGCCGCAGGCGGCGCACCCCGCTGCCCTTATCCAACGTGCGCGGCACGACATAGACCTTGACGCCGTTTTCAAACAGATCCACATGCGTCAAGTCGAGCGCCGCCCGCAGGCGGGCCAGCGTGGCCGGGACGTCCGCACTCTTGGTGAACACGAACAGGCCGTCCACCCGGCGTACGTCCAGCGTGCGGGCGGGATCGCGCGCGAGCACGGCCTCGGCCTGGCGTAAGGCCGGCTCTGCCGGGGCGATCTGCGCCTGGGAGACGGCATACCATCCCGGGTCGGGCTGGCCATTGACAAGCAGGACGCCGCCGTTGGCCGCCAGGGCCAGGGCAGGCGACCAGCTGTCGGCAAACGTAATCCGCCGGTACTGCTGCACCGAGCGGGTCGTGACCGGCACAAAGTGCATGCGCCGGTTGACCTCGTCCAACATGGCACGCGACTTTTCGGTCATAAAGGACACCTCTCGCCCCTCATACACCTCCGCGCAGACCGTATTCGGCCCGATATCGCGCCTGTAGGAGTAAATCAAGGTGTTGTCCAAATCGGATACAAAGAGATGCATAACTCTCCCCTCACAAAAAATCCCGCGCCCACAGGGGCGCGGGACAGGTCTATTTTGCCATGCAATCGGCCAGATCCGGCGGTATCTTACTGCTTGGCCTTCGGGGTGAGCAGTTTGCGGAGGATGTCGACCGGATACATGGTCAGCGCCATGAGGCTGACCGCAATCCAGCCCTGCAGGCCGAACCGCTGGCAGCTGAAGATCTCGCCAATCACGCCGCCGATCGAGACTAGGATGATCTGGACCGCCATGATTGCCAGCCAGATGTGGATAAACCGCTTGTTCTCCCCGATGTGCTCGAAGACGTTCAGGCCGTCCGAGCGCACGTTGAACGCATTGACCATGAAGCTGAAGACGAACATACAGAAGAAGCCTGTATACCACTGGGCGTCGGTCGCAAAGCACGAGCGGAAGACCGGCACAAGGAACCATGCCAGGCTGATGATGGTCAGCCAGATACTCATAATCAAAATCTGAATAGCCATAGGCTTGCTAATGATGCTCTCGTCGCGGCGGCGCGGCTTCATGCGCATATACTTTTTCAGCGCAGGCTCACCCGCGAACATGAGCGAGGCCAGGGAGTCCATGCACAGGTTGATCCACAGCAGATGGGTAACCTTGAGCGGGCTCTCGATGCCCAGGAAGGGAGAGATCGCCGAGACAAAGACGGCCGCCAGGTTGATGACGAGCTGCATCTTACAGAACTTCAGGATGTTGATATACAGGGTGCGGCCGTACCAGATGGCATTCTTGATCGAGTTGAAGTTGTCGTCCAGGATGACCAGCTTGCCGGCCTCCTTTGCGACCTCGGTGCCCGAACCCATTGCAAAGCCGACGTCGGCGCGCTTGAGCGCCGGGCTGTCGTTGACACCGTCGCCGGTCATGCCGACAACCAGGTTGAGCTCCTGGCACAGGCGGACCATGCGGCTCTTGTCGGTCGGCAGGGCGCGCGAGATAACGCGGATGCGCGGGATGATCTTCTTGACCTCGTCGTCGCTCATCTCAGCCAGCTCAGCCGAGGTCAGCACGAGCTCGTCACCGCCATGGTACAGGTTTGCCTCGCGGGCGATGGCCATCGCGGTCTCCCGGCGGTCGCCGGTAATCATAACGACCTGGATGCCCGCCTTCTGCACTTCCTCGATGGCCTCTCTCGCCTCGGGGCGCACGTCGTCGCGGATACCAACCAAGCCGATGAGCACGAGGTCGTCATGGATCTCGTCACGCACAAGCGGCTGGCGGCTGTAGCCGAAGGCCAACACGCGCATGGCGCGGTTTGCCAGGGCGTCGATTTTTGCGTTGAGGGCCGCCTCGTCGATCGGTACCTCATTGCCCTGGGCGTCCAGACACTTCTTGGCCTTGGCCAAGAGGCGCTCGGGCGCGCCCTTGTAGAAGGTGCGGCCCTGGCCGGGCAGGTAGGCCTGGCTGAACTTGTTTGCGCTGTTAAAGTCCTGCTGTGCTCCGATCTCGCAGTCCTCGCGGGCCGCCAGCGCGCGGAAGGTATCCTCGCCGAGGAACTTCAGGAGCGCCTGGTCGGTCATGTTGCCGCCGACGACATTGTGCTGGTCGTCAAAGAGCGCGCCTGTGTTCTTGCCGATGCTCAGGTGCAGGGCCTCGGCCATCTTGGGCGCAGCGGCGATGTCGGTCGTCCGGCCGCAGCCGTCAAAAAACTCGACGACCTCAAGCTGGCCCTTGGTGATGGTGCCCGTCTTATCGCTGAACAGGATGTTGAGCGAACCGGCGGTCTCGATGCCGATGGACTTGCGCACAAGTACATTGACCTTGAGCAGCTTGCCCGTGTTCTGCATGAGGACAAGGGCGATGACGAGCGGCAGGCCCTCCGGCACGGCGCAGACGATGATGGTGATGGCGATCGCGATGGCGTTCATGACGTCGCCCAGGATCGCAATGCCGCCAGTCGCCAGATAAGCGGACAGGCCGCCAGAGAGCATGACAAAGTGGATGAAGTAGGCCAGGGCGATGACGATCGCGCCCACGTAGCCAAAGACCGAGATCTGCCCGGCCAGCTTGTTGAGCTTGACTTTAAGGGGCGAGTCCGGCTCCTTGTCCTCCATGTCCTTGGCCATCTTGCCCATCATGGTGGCAAGGCCGACCTTCTGGACGACCATATAGCCCTCGCCGTCGAGCACGGTCGCGCCGCGGAACAGGCTGTGTGCATCGACGAAGGTATCGCCCGTGATGGTCTCCGGGATGGCAAAGCCCTCTGGGGCCTCGGTCTTGGGGCACTCCTCGGCCTCGCCGTTGAGCGCGCTGTTATCGACCGAGAGCGCGCCCTCGGCCAGGATGCCGTCGGCCAGGATCTTGTCGCCCGACTGCAGCAGGATGACGTCGCCGACAACCACGTCGTCAGCCTCAATGACCTTGACGACGCCGTCACGGATGACCTTGACCGTGTCCTTCTTCTGGGAAGCCTTGAGGTCGCGGTAGGCGCGGTCATTGGCCACGCCCGTGCGGGCCGAGACAAAGTTGACGAGCAGGATGGCGATGATGGTGCCGACCGGCTCATACCAATCGCTCTCGCCGACCAGGTACATGCCGAACATGATAACCGCGATGACGCACAGGATGCGGATCATCGGGTCCTGGAAGCCCTCTAAGAAGAGTTGCCAGAAGGTTTCCGGCTCGGCTTCCGGAATACTGTTCGGGCCGTGTTCTTTTCGGCTCGCCTCGACCTCAGCCGAGGTAAGCCCGTTTCGTTTCTTGTGCATTTTGGGATGGTTCCTCTTTCTATAAATTCTCTAAAAAATAGGGAGGGCAGCCGCTCTCCCTATTTTTCCGGCTGTTTTGTGCCGTATTTAGCGGTAATGCTCGACCAGCTCGGCGATGCCGCCGACCTGGAGCGGCTGGCCGATGGCGTTGAACTTCCATTCGCCGCCGTGCCGGTAGACCTCGCCGAAGACGACTGCGGTCGCGCCGTCATACTGCTCCTTGAGGTTGTAGCGGCAGATCTCCTGGTTGTTCCGTGCGTCGACCAAGCGGATGAAGCTGTTCTGGATCATGCCAAACTGCTGGCCGCGCTCGCGGGCCTGGTAGATGGTGACGACCAGAACGACACGGTCGTACTGCGCTGGCAGCTTGTCCAGGTCGATGACAATCTGCTCGTCGTCGCCCTCGCCCGCGCCGGTCAGGTTGTCGCCCAGGTGCTTGACCGCGCCCGACGGGTGGGTCAAATTGTTGTAAAAGACGACGTCCCTGGTGTTCTGGATCTTACCGTCTATGCACACGAGTGCCGAAGCGTCGCAGTCAATGGCCTGCGTGCGTGCGCCAAATCCAAACAGGCCGCGCTTTGCAGGCTTAGCCTCGTCCCAGCCCAGGCCCACGATGACCCGGGAAAGGCCTGGGGTCTCCTTGCTCAGGCTGACTTTCTGTCCCTTCTGTAAGCTAACTGCCATGATTTCAATCCCTCCTGCTGTGTTTATTCGGTTTCAACGCCATAGTTCGCGCACAAAGCGGCCAGGCCGCCGTAAAATCCCGAGCCAATGGCATTGAACTTCCACTCGCCGCCGTGCTTGTACAGCTCGCCGAAAACGGCTGCGGTCTCAATGGAGAAGTCCTCGCCCAGGTCGTAGCGCATCATTTCCTCGCCGGTTGCCTCGTTGTAAATGCGGACAAAGGCGTTGTTCACCTGGCCGAAATTTTGGTTCCGGGCCTCGGCGTCGTAGATTGTGACCGTGAAAGCGATCTTTTCGATATTTGCAGGCACCTTGGACAGGTCAATCTTAATCTGCTCGTCGTCGCCCTCGCCCGCGCCGGTGCGGTTGTCGCCCATGTGCTCGACCGCGCCCGACGGATGCTTGAGGTTGCCGTAAAACACAAAGTCCTCGGCGCAGCTGACCTTGCCCGCGCTCGTGAGCAGGAAGGCGGACGAGTCCAGGTCAAAGCTCGTGCCCGTATCATACTGGTTGATATCCCAGCCGATTCCGACGACGACCTTGGTCAGTCCCGGATTATCCTTGGTCAGGCTGACCTTCTGGCCCTTCTGTAAACATACTGGCATAATCGTAACGCTCCTTTTTTGCAAAATCCCTGGCTTTAGCAGGTCTCGATGCCATAGTTCGCGCACAGGGCAGCCAAGCCGCCCTGGAAGCCCGAACCGACCGCATTGAACTTCCAGCCGCCGCCATGGCGATAGATCTCGCCGACGACGATGGCGGTCTCAATGGAGAAATCCTCGCCGAGGTCATAGCGGATGAGCTCCTTGTTCGTGTCGCTGTCCACGATGCGGATATAGGCGTTAGACACCTGGCCAAAGTTCTGGCGGCGCTGTTCGGCCTCATAGATGGTGACGGTGAAGGCGATCTTGTCAATGGAGTCCGGGATCTTGGTCAGGTCGACCTGAATCTGCTCGTCGTCGCCTTCGCCCTCGCCGGTCAGGTTGTCGCCCATATGCTCAACCGCGCCCGACGGGTGCTTTAAGTTGCCGTAAAAGATGAACGCATCGGTGTTCGGGGTCTGCCCGTTTGCGCCCAGCAGGAAGGCCGAGGCGTCAAGGTCAAAATCGAAGCCGCCGTCGTACTTGTTGACATCCCAGCCCAGCCCGACAAGCACGTGCTTGAGGCTCGGGTTGCCCTTGGTCAGGTCGACTTTTTGTCCTTTTTGTAAGCTGATCGGCATATTGTTTTCCTCCTTTTTTATCGCGGTGCGCTCTGGCCGTTCTGGCCGCGCATCATCTGCTCAAACTCGCCCTGGATGGCGCGCAGGCGCTCGGCGTCCTGTTCGCGCTGGCGGCGCGCGTCCTCCTGGATCTTGCGGGTATCGTCGATGCCCTGCACGATGGTCTTCCAGGTCTTTTCCAGGGTCTCAATCTTGACCGAGCTGCCCGAGGCCATCCGCGCGGTCATGCGCGACTGATCGGCCGTATTCTGCGCGTTGCGCAGCAGCATCTCATTGGTCTTTTCGTCCAGGGCGCTCATGGCCTCGGCCTGGATGCGCTGGCGCTTGAGCAGGATGGCCTGGGCCAGGGCCTGCTTGAAGACCGGCAGCGTGATGATGAAGGCCGAGTTGATCTTGCGCACCAGGTTCATGTTGGTGAATTCCATGGTCTTGATCATGGGGATGGACTGCATCGCGACGTTCTCGGCAATGCGCAGGTCTTGGGTGCGCTGCTCGAGCATCATCTGTGCCTGCTCGAGTGTCTGCAGCTCAAACTGGATGGACTGGTCGCCGGTCTGTTCCAGGGCCGCGCGGCGCTGGTCGATGTAGTTTGCGATCTCCTGGCAGCCCTGTTCACCCGCAAGGATATATTTGACCAGCTCGTGGTAGTACCCGACGTTGGCCTGGAACATCTGCTCGAGCTTGCGGTTGGATTCCTTGATCTCACTCTCGTACTGTTTGAGCTGGACGAAGATCTTATCCACCTCGTCGCCCATCGTGCGGTACTTATCCAAGATCTTGTCGAGCTGCCGGCGCATGTTGGAAAACAGGCGGCCAAAGAACCCGGGCTCCTCACGGATCTCCTCGATGTCAAACTTGTCCATAATCTTGCCCAGCGCGGTCAGCATCGCGCCCGAGTCGTCGATCTGGCGCATATTCATGCCATTGAGCACGGCGTCCGAGCACTTGGCGATTTCGTCTGCGACCTCGCCGCCAAATCCTACGATGGTCTCGAGGTTATAGACCTCGATGGTCGAGACGATGTCGTCGACTTCCTTGGTGCCGACGAGCTGCTGCGTCATCAGCGCGCGGTCCTCCTGAATATTGTACGGCACGACCTCCATAGAGGTCTCCTGCGGCTGGGCCGCCGCACCCGTGGGCGTGGGCGAACCAAATTGAATACTCATCTAGTGACCCCTCCTAAAAAATCGGGTGAAAATCCCCTCGTTTGCTGACGTTGGGCCGCCGAGATAGGGCGGCTGCAAGTCGTATAGATATTCGCCGGCCTGGTGCTCGGTAAAGAGCGGCGCGGCGTAATATTTCTCCACAATCTGATAGCCCGTCGGCACAAACAGCACGACGTCAAAACAGCACAGGTGCATGAGCGCAAGGAAAATGGCGTCCTCCAAGCTGCCCTGGGCCTCCCCAGTCGCGACGACCGCGATCTTAGGCACATTTTTGGTGAAATCTGTCTTTTGCAGGACGCGCACGACGTCCTTTGGCAGGTTCATGGCAGTGGACAGGATCTTGTACTCCATGCCCTGGGAAAATGTCCCGCGGATACGGCCGGAGTCGAGCAGCGCCTGGGCCTTATCCAGCAGGAAGTCCTGTACCTCCGGCCGCAGCAGGCCATAAGGGTAGGCCGGGCTGTTCTGCAGCGCGGCGCGCTGGATCTTGCGGTTCTTGATAAACTGCACCGGGTCCAGCCGGCTATCTCCGCCGGACTTGAGATAGGGCAGCCGGGTGATAAACAGCGTATCCTCCCCGCCCAGCCGCTTGACCTGCGACCAGTATGCGCTCACGTCGCCGCCCTTGACCCCGCTGACCTTGGCCGTCAGCACCGGGACGAGGACGGTGTCATCCACGACCTCGAATCCCGGCCGCAAAAGCGCCTCTTTGTCCCACAGGATACAGATCTCCTCGCACATGGTCTGCAGGGCGACCGCCGTCGCCTTCTGGTACTGATGGGCACGGTACAGGCCGGAATCCTGATAAAGCGTATCGTTCAGCTCCTGTTCGGCGTGGAATGCCGCCGTGCTGTAGGAGGCCGCGTCGGCCGACTGCGGAAAGCGGTCCAGGTGCAGCGTCTGCTCATAGATGCGGTCAAACAGCAGCTTGTCCGCAAGGCGGCAGTCCGATGCGTGCTCCGGATAGACCTCGATAACATCGAGCGGCAGCCGCGCCAAAAAGCGCAGGAACAGCGCCTCGAACGCCGTCCGGCAAATGCCAAAGTAGAGCAGCACCGGCAGTTTTCCGCTGGTATAGCCCTCAAATAGTGTGCGGAAATAGCGGTTAAACCAACAGATTAGGTAGATCGCGCGATTTTTGATGCGCATGGGCGATTCCCCGGCGCGCTCCATCTCGGTGATGAGCTCCACAAACGCGCGCCCTGCGGCCGCATCCAGCTTGGCGTTTGCCGTGGGCTGCAGCATGGGGAGCAGGGCGGCAATCACCTGGGAGGCCGACTGCGGCGCGCACGCCCCCACTTTGGCGGTCTCGCCCGGCGTGGGGATGGGCAGCCCCTCGAGTACAGTCACATGGCGCCCGGTATCCTCAAGCTTTTTGCGCCAGAGGAACAGGTCGCGCGCGTAGGAAGATCTATCGGAAACGCCCAGGATACGGGCGAACATGGTATAAATATATTGCTTTTCCGGCCCGCGGGCCGCAGGGTCCTTGAGGGAGTCCGCCATCAGGTCACCGGTCAGCCAGGTGTTGACCGCGATGACCGGCGCGGCCGGGAACAGCTCGGCCGGGGTCCGGGATGGTGTCCCCTGGGACTGCGGCGCAGGCGCGGCGGGCCGCCGGACGGGCTGGGCCGGACGGCTGGGATGGGCCAGCGATACCGGCCGGGACGCGCGCGGAGCGGCCGGGCAGGCTGGCTGGGCCGGCGGCTGCGGGCGGTATGCCTTGAGCCGTGCTTCCAGCGAAAATCCCGCCGGGAACGGCGCATCCCCGGCGAACCCGCACAGCGCCGTCTCGCGGCCCTGCGGGTCAATCTTCTGGTAGGCCGCACCGCCGTCGGTCTGGATGAGCAGGATATCGCACCCCGCATCGGCCAGCACGCAGAAGAGCTGCAGCTCATGCGCGCTCAGCTGGCCGTCATATAAAATGCGCGGCAGCGGGTCCTGCCCCAGGCGGTGCAGCAATTGTTCAAAGCGGTAATACATCCAGCACAGGAATTTGAGATAGGCGTTGCGCAGCATATTGTCATTCTTCCCCTGCGCGCGCAGGGCGAGCAGCGTCCTGTGGATGGAGGCGGACAGCGTCTGCCGCTGCGTATCCGACAGACGCGGCAGCCACTTTTTGAGCTGCGCGTCAAAAAACGCCGGATCGCAGGCAAAGCCCTCGCCCAAGGTCTCGCGCAGGTAAGCGAGCTGGCTGCCGTCCGGGTTTTGCAGCTTGCCGGTCAGGCGCATGGGAAGCTGCGCGCGCTTTTCGAGCGCCTGCTGCAAAAACTTTTCCAGGGCGGGGCTATAGCCCGCGACGCGGCAGAAATAGGCGCCGGGCTCTGGCCGGGCGGCAAGCGGCGCCCAAAAGTCTTCAAACTGGTTTAGTTGCAGTCGTTTCAGCATAATCTCAGCATCCCGGTTCAGGTTCCAAATCGTGCGCCGGATGGTTTCGCGTTTTTGCAAAAGGATCCGTCAAACGATACTATCACTTTAACATTTTTGTAGGTATTTTTCAATAGAGCGCATGACCTTTATTCTTTACAAGTTTGTAAACATTGCCAAAGGTGTACCCATTTGGTTCCTATCCGGTTTCACGCGTCGGCCAGTCGGCGGATGATGCCGCACGCCATATAGTTTTGCAGCGGATAGGGCTCTACAGGCACCTGCTTTTCCCGCGCGAGCTGGTACAGGTGGGCCAGCGCCGGGTCATCGGCTGAACCCGCGCGCACAAGCAGCTTCCACGGCAGCCGGCGCAGCAGCACGCGGGTGGCCTCCCCAATGCCGGGCTTGACAAAGTTGAGGTCGGCTACGCCAAAGTGCCGGGCGACTGCCTCGGCCTCGGCGCAGCCGGTGTGCCGCAGGGCGCGCTGCGGCAAGGCTGCCGCGTCGTCAAACCGTGCGGCGACCGCGTGCAAAAACGCATACGAGCGGTCCTCGTCCGCAAGCTCGCCATAGTATGCCGCCCCGTGGAAGTCCTCCGGGCCGATGATATCTGCGCGCAGGAAGGTGCGGCTGATGAGGCCGGAGACCGTGCAGCCCAGGCACGAACTCGGGATCAGGAAGTCCTCATGCGTGCCGCAAAGGGTGGTCAGCCCGGCTGGGTCGGACAGCACGGCCAGCTCGGCGCTGACGCCCGGATAGGCTGCTGTCTCGCGCCGCAGCTCGGTCAGGATCGCGCCCTTGCCAATCCAGCCGTCCACAAATTGCAGGGAGCCGGCTGGATAGCGCGTGAGCAAATAGCGCATGGCGTTGTGATCCATGCCGCGGCCGCGGATGATCGAGATGCCATAGTGCGGCACGTCGATGCCATACTGCTTTTTAAGATACCAGCGCAGCAGGATACCGATGGGCAGGCCCGCGCGGGCCAGCGACACCAGCACGACGCCCGGCCCTTTTGCGGCCAGAATCTTGTCCCCGCAGGCGCGCACGGCGGCGGCCGTGCGCCCGGCCTCACAGGCCAGCGCCCGCTCGTAGGCCTCGATATATCGTGCCGTTGGCACATATTCGGCCGGCAGCATCTCGCAGTAGTGCACACCCGCCTGGATGCGCGCCTCGCGCGCACGGGTGTCAAGCGGCTGCACCAATCCGGTGATATCTTTTAACAGCAGGGTCACATCTTCCCCGCGATAGCTTGTCCTCATGCCTGCCTCCATTCCAGCACAGAGACCGACCGGTTGCCCGCCTGTTCCAGGGCGGCAAGCAGCGTCTGCAGCCCGGCCTCCGGCGTGCGCGCGTCGGTCACGACGCACACATGGTCGTATGCGTCCAGGTTATACACATAGGTCACGCGCGCTGGGTCATACAGGCTGCGCAATTCCCAGCGCGCATGCAGCGGATATACCGGGTCCTTGTCGGTCAAGATCGGGCTGCGCGTCGTCGCGTGAAAGCGCACATCATGTCCGGCCCGCTCGAGCACCAACCCGGCAATCAGTCCGGCGTACATGCATTCTTCCGTGCCGAGCACCAGCACCCGCGCTGCATCCTTGGGGACAAGCTGCACGGCCCTCCGTGCCAGCGCGCCGCACGCGCTGCAATAGGCTTCCGCCGCACACACGCATCTCGGGTCGACCAGGCCGGGCTGCTGCGCCCGCCGGGCTTGCAGGCTATGCGCATACTGCACGGCAAAGCGGTCGCCGTCGGCGGCAAACCGCGCCGCATCGGCGGCGACCTGCGCGTTGTCGGTCGCAAGCAGGTATCTTATCCAGATGCCCTTGTCCTGATAAACCTGCCAGCTTTCCGGCGTCATACCGTTGAGCAGCGAGGCCACGCCTAGCCCAACATGTTCGAGAGCATACCGCGCCCGCAGGGCATCGATCAGGTGCAAAATGGTGTTGCCGGTCGTGACCTCGTCCTCGGCAAAGACGATATGCCGCACCTTGGGGAGTATGCGGTCCAGGTCCCGGGTGCACAGGCGCTGCTCGGTCGCGTGGCTGTGCGTCTCGGAAAAGTACAAGGAATCGGTGTCCGGGACGTGCTCGCGTGTGGTCTGCATGAAGTAGACCGCCCCCGGCAGCGCAGCGGCAATGGCCGCGCCGATCGCGGTCGCCGTCTCTGCAAAGGCGATGACCAGCACAGGCTCCCCCGCCGGGATCGCCGCGCGCACCGCATCGGCCAGCGTCTCAAACAGTGCGAGTGCCGCATGGGGCATGACCGGGATGTGCTTGCCCTGAGTGGGGTTGACGAGCAGGTACGGCCTCTTGGGATTGTTGTCGCGCTTTGCCGCGCGCACCAGGTCTTGCGTTTCAAAGTTCATGGTTGTACTCCATAAATTTCGGCCAGCGTGCAGATCTTGTCCGCCCACCGGGTGTGGGTCTTATATTCATTCATGCGGCCGCCGTCGGCGCTCTTGGCGACCAGTGTGCCGCCGCTGTCGGCCATATCCAAAATGCGCAGCGCATCGGCGTAGTCGTCGCGGGCCACGCGCAGAGCGGCATTGACGACCGGGATCTGCGCCGGATGAATGACGGTCTTGCCGATAAACCCGTTGAGCAGGTCCAGCCGCACTTCCCGCGCCAGGCCGCGCAGGCCGTCCGGATGGTCAAAATATTCCCAAACCGGCCCAGATACCACATAGTCGCGCGAAAAACAGGCCAGGATATCGGTCAGGATGCGCGCCACGCAGCCGATGTCATAGATACTCTCATCCCGCCTGCGGCGTACGCCAAAAAGGTTGCAGAAATCATTGCCGCCCACACGTACATTGAGGACGAGATCCCGTTCCGCGTCAAGCATCGTCTTCAGCCCGCGCAGGCGGGCCGGGCGCAGATCGGGCGCGGCCAGATCCCCGCTCTCCAGTGTGGGCATAAGGTACACCGGACGGCCGGCCTCCTCCCGTACATGACGGACGGCCTTGAGATAGGCTGCCCCATTTTCTAGGGAAAATTTGGGCGCGATGAAGCCGGTCAGCACGGTACGTCCTGCGCCCATGCGCGCCCACAGGCGTGGGATCTGTCCGGGTGCCCGCACCCGAAGAAAGAGCAGCGGCCGGTAAAACGCCAGCCGTGCGCTCCCGATCTCGTCGAGCGTCCGCACGGCGCATGCCTCGGCCACGGGCACCGCCCGGTCGCTGATGCTGTCCTCCAGACAGAGCGCGAGCGAGTACGGCGCATCCAGCCGTTCCTCCTGGACCTGCCGCACGAGGTTATCCTGAATGGCGGGCGCATAGAGCAGCGCTCCAACCGCATAAGGCGAAATATCCATGGATTCCCTTCTTTCCTTGGCGCATCCCCGCAGAATGCGCAACGCCGCCAAATAAGCGGCTCTGGTGCTATCATATCATTTTACCCGATTTTTGACAATCGTTGTTTTTCTCCCCTACCCCCGCGGCGCAATCCGTGTTACAATGGCATTGACCGCAGACCAGGCGGAATCCGACAAATCCCGAGGGGAGGCCTACCCAATGCCGCCGCTGTCCATCCGTAAAAACCCCATGCAGCTATCCCGGCTGGCCGCATTCTGCGGCATCCATGGAAAAACCCACGGCAATACCAAGGACGTTTATCTGCTCGAGTGGCTGGGCCTGCCCGAGCCTGTGGACGCGCTTGTCCACACCCTGCGCGCCGCGCAGGCTGAAGCGCGCCGCGCAGGCCGCGGTTTCCTATGCCTTGGCCGCCTGCCCGCCCATCCGGCCCCGGCACGGGCCGCGCAGTTATCCGCACTCGCGGCGTCCCTGCTTGCCGGGGAGGCAGTCTGCCTGCCCGGCCTGCCCGAGCCGCTCTTGTCCGGCGCGCTGCAGGCCGCCCTTGACCAGGCGCTGAATGACTACCGCTCCACACATCCGCAGGCCTCGCCCTCAATGGTCAAAAACTGTGCCGTGCGCCTGCTTGGCGCCCTGGCCGATGCGCTGCCCGCGCTCTTCCCAACCGGCGTTTTGGACGCTGATTGCCCCAAATGTATCTTCCTCGGGGAGCCCGACGGGACGGCGCGGTTGTTCCTGGCGCTTCTGCCCCGGCTCGGCTGCGACGCTGCGGCCATCCGGCCGGCCGGCGATACCCCAATCATCCCGGGCGCGGCCGTCGTGTACGGTACGCCCGCGCCCACGTTCGATCCCGCCGCTGTGCTCCAGTCTCTGCAAGCGCCAGCGCCGCGCCAGATGCCAAGCCGGCAGCAAATCTCCACCCAGCCCGCCGTGCATCTGTCGCCGCGCCCGGCCCGCACGTCCCGCATCCCGACCGACGCTGCCGCACAGTCCGACACCCCATCCCCCAAACCGGCGTCGGCCCCCGCCGCACAGCCGCTGGACTATGAAGCGCTCGCCGGATTTGCCGCCTCGGTCGTCATGCTCGAGGTGCTGGACGAGACAGGCACGCCCCGCGCCTCGGGCTCGGGCGTCCTGATCGCGCCGGGCGGCATTATCCTGACCAATTTTCATGTAGCCCGGGGCGGCGCGGCCTATGCCGTGCATGTCGAAAACTGTGCGTCCGTCTTCCAGACCGATGAACTACTCAAATACCACCCGGACTTTGATCTGGCGCTCCTGCGCCTGCCTGACTGCCCTGGCCGCCCGATCCCGCTCTATGACGGCCCTGCCCTGCGGCGCGGCCAGCAGGTCGTCGCCATCGGCAGCCCACTCGGCCTATTCAACTCGGTCTCCGACGGCATCATCGCAGGCTTCCGCACGCTGGACGGCATTGACATGATCCAGTTTACCGCCCCCACTTCGCCCGGCAGCTCAGGCGGCGCGCTCCTTGACCGCTGCGGCCGCCTGATCGGCATTGTGACCGCCGGCGTATCCGGCGGCCAAAACCTGAACCTTGCGGTCTCCTACGGGATCATCCGTCAGTTTGTCCATGGCTTTGTATCATAAAACCCCATAAAAAAGGAGGAAATCATCTTATGCGAACAGCAATCGGCACGCGCGAAAATATGCGCGTCTTGGAAGAGTTCGAGAGCGGCGGCCTGCGGGTCGAGGTCCTCGAGTACGAAAAACTGTGCGGCCTGACCGACGTATCCATGGCGCAGGCGGTCTACTTCATGGAGCAGCAGCACATCCGTCCCCGCCAGGTCGCCCTGTACTTAAACAACGAGAAAGTCACGGTCAACCGCGGGGCGATGAGCTATTTCCAAGGCAACCTGCAGATGGTCAGCGGCGTGACGGTCGGCAACGCCCTTGGCCGCATGCTGCGCGGCGCGGTAACGGGCGAGCAGATGTCCCAGCCCGAGTACACCGGCACCGGCCTTCTGGTGCTAGAGCCATCGTTCAAGCACTTTTTGGTACTGGAACTGGCGCCAGGCGAGCGCGTTATCGTGGACGACGGCATGTTCTTCTGCGCCCAGGGCAGCGTCGGCGTGCGCGCCGCCGCCCAGCGCACCCTCTCCTCGGCGGCCCTGGGCGGCGAGAGCCTGTTCCAGACCGAGCTGACCGGCCCGGGCATTATCATCCTGGAGTCCCCCGTGCCGATGGACGAGATCGACGTCATCGACCTCGAAAACGATACGCTGCGCGTGGACGGAAACTTTGCGGTCCTGCGCTCGGCCAACCTAGACTTCACGGTTGAGCGCAGCGCTAAGACGCTCATCGGCTCGGCCGTCAGCGGTGAGGGCCTGGTCAACGTCTACCGCGGCACCGGCCAGGTTTGGCTTGCGCCCACGCTCAAGGTCTACGCCGGGCTGTCGGCCTCGCTGCGGCCGCCGGTCACGCCCACTAAAAAGGACTGACGCGGCAGCGCCAGCCAATCCCACGTATAAATCCCCTCCGATGCGGCACACTAAGCCGGACAGGAGGGGATTTTTTATGGCAAAACGATTGGGCCGGCGCACGATCGCCTTTGACCGCCCGGTCTATATCTCGGCGCACGCCGCGATTGTCGGCCAGAAAGAGGGGGAGGGCCCGCTGCAGGGTACCTTTGACAAGGTATCAGGCGACGCGCACTTTGGGCAGAAGACCTGGGAGCTGGCCGAGGCAGCCATGCAGCGCGACGCCATCCAAACCGCGGCGGCCAAGGCCGGCCTGGAGCTGGCCGATCTGGATCTCATCCTCGCCGGCGACCTGCTCAACCAGTGCATCGGCTCATCCCTGGCCTCGGTACAGAGCAGCGTGCCCTTTGTGGGGCTGTACGGTGCATGTTCCACCATGGCGGAGGGCCTTGCGGTCGGCGGCTGCTTGATAGACGGCGGCGCGGCGCACACGCTGTGCGCCGCAGCCTCCTCCCACTTTTGTGCGGCCGAGCGGCAGTACCGCTTTCCGCTGGCCTACGGCGGCCAGCGCACGCCCACCGCCCAGTGGACAGCGACGGCCTCGGGCGCGGCCATCCTGACCGGCAAAAAGACCCCGGTACGCGTAACACATGCGGTCTTTGGCCAGATGGTCGATCTGGATGTAACCGACGCCAACAACATGGGGGCGGCCATGGCCCCGGCGGCCTACGACACGCTGGCCCATCTGTTTGCGGACACGTGCACCGGCCCCGCCGATTATGACCGCATCCTGACCGGCGACCTGGCCCGTGTCGGCAGCGAAATCCTGCGCGGCCTGTTCGCGCGCGACCAGACCGACCTGGGGGATGGCTATGCCGACTGCGGCATGCTGCTCTATGACAGCGAGCAAGACGTGCATGCGGGCGGCTCAGGCTGTGGCTGTTCGGCCGCAGTGCTGTGCGGCGATATTTTGGACCGCATGGAGCGCGGCGCGCTCGGCCGCGTGATCTTCGCGGGCACGGGCGCGCTGATGAGCCCGACCTCGGTGCAGCAGGGGCAAGGCATTGCAGGCATCTGCCATGCTGTGATTTTGGAAGGAGCGTGAACGGCCCATGCAATATCTGCATGCATTCCTGATGGGTGGGGCAATCTGTGCGCTCACCCAGATCCTGATTGACAAGACCCGCCTGACCCCGGCACGTATCCTGGTCGGCTGTGTCGTGTTGGGCGTTATCTTGACCGCGTTCGGCATATACCAGCCGCTTGTCGACTGGGGCGGCGCGGGCGCGACCGTCCCGCTTTTGGGCTTTGGCTATTCGCTGGCCAAGGGTGTGGCCCAAGGCGTTGCCGAACAGGGGCTGCTCGGCGTGTTCACGGGCGGCGTGACCGGCGCCGCCGGCGGCATTGCGGCGGCCATCGTTTTTGGCTGCCTGTTCGCCCTGATCTGCAAGCCGGCGGACAAGACCAAATAGCGCAAAGATGCCCGGAACAATCGTTCCGGGCATCTTTGGTCTGGCGGAAACAGCTGTGCCTTAATTTGCAGGCGGCGTATCCTGCGGCGCTTCGGGCGTTGTCACAGGGAAGGTCAGGGTGACCTTGAACAGGTCGCCGTCGACTGCCAGATCAAACGCTCCGCCCATGCACTCGGTCAGGCTGCGTGCGATGGACAGGCCCAGGCCGCTGCCCTCGGTGGCGCGGGCCGCGTCGCCCCGGATAAACCGCTCCATCAATTCGTCCGTGTCCAGATCCAGCTCCTCCCGCGAAATATTTTTGACCACGATGCTGCACCGGCTGCCGCGCTGCACGATATCCAAATAGACGCGCGTGCCGGACAGCGCATATTTGACGATGTTGCCGAGCAGGTTGTCGAACACGCGCCACAGCAGACGGCCGTCGGCCATGATGGTCGCAGCGGTCTCTCCCACGCGCAGGACGGTGGTAAGGTTCTGCGCCTTGAGGCGCTCGCTGTACTCTCCTGCCGCCTGGCGCAGCAGCTCGGCCGCGTCGGTCGGCGCCAATTCGACCGGGATATTGCCGGTCGAAGCCTTGGATGCTTCAATCAGGTCTTCCAGCAGCTTTTTCAGCCGCAGCGACTGCCGTTCGAGCACGTCGGCGTACTCGCGCGCCTCCTCGGGCTGCGGGTCGGTCTTTTTGAGCAGATCGACATAATTGATGATCGAGGTCAGCGGGGTCTTGATGTCGTGGCTGACGTTGGTCAGCAGCTCGGTTTTCAAGTGTTCGCTTTTCATCCTCCGCTCGACTTCGATGGCACAACCTCTCGAGATCTGGTTCATCAGCTCGCCATACCGGCGGAATGGCCCATGCAGGTGAGCGGGATCAATCTTATAGGCCAAATCCCCTTCAGACAGATGCTTGGCGCCAGCCAGCAGCTGAGACAGCTGGGACAGCACCCAGGCCAGGCCGATGAGCACGGCCACCGCCAGCAGCGTCACAAGAACATATTCTCCCGACGACATGCCAAAGATCCAAAAGAGCGCGACCACGCAGGTACCGCACAGCATGCCGGTCGAGAGCAGGCTCATACGCGATAACATCTCACACAGGTTCTGCCACAGCCGGAGGGCTGCATCCCGCACCCGCTGCCAGATGTGCCGTAAGCGGGAGCCTTCCCAGTCAAAGCTGCGCGCCTTGTCCGCCGCCTTCCCGGCCGCGTCCTGCACCTTGCGTGCCAGGCCCTGCACGGCCCCTTTGGCCTTTTCCCCGTCCACGACCATCACAAACCCGGTATCGCGCTGCGGCTTGCCCTCGGGCACTTCCTGGAAGCTGGCGTCGACCGCTTGCTCAATCGACCGCACCATTTTCTGTTCGCGGTGCTCCTTGTGCAGCTCTGTCTGACGCTTGGCAAACAGGACGATCGGGTGCAGGATATAGTAGGCCAGCGTGGTGCGCCAGAAGCAATGCGCCTTGACGCGCACGGCCACCGTGCGCAGGACAAAAAAGCACACGAGCGCAAAACCCCAGATCAGCAGAGCGGTCAGCGTCAGCATAAAATCAATGCCGTACGCCTGGGAGCTGGTCATGATCTGTACCGCCTCCGCGGTCGTATAGGCCGGTGCCGTATAGGTGTAGTTGAACCCTTCCCAGGTGAGCTGGAAGATGCAATACACCGCAATCAGCAGAACGCCCAGCAAGATAACCGGCCAGCGGTCGAAAAACCGCAGGCGAATGCCGTCTTCCTCGGCCTCATCTGCCCGGTGACCGGCCGCGAGCAGCAGATAAATCCCCAATACTACGGTCAAAACGACCCCAACCGCCGTGATGGGCAGCAGTCCTATGTTCACCCAGGTGCGCACAAACCGATAGCCGGTCAAATACCGGCCCAGCGCATCATCTTCTACGGAGAACGCACTGTCAAACCCCACATCGATTCGCCCGACCTGTCCGTTTTCCAGCCCGCACTCGGTCGAGGTCACCAGCACACAGCTTCCCGCGACCCAATCTCCGCCCAGCGTCGCGACAATACCGTTCATCTCTCCGTTGCTGTCTACGCTCACCAGGCGCACGCGCACATTGCTGCGGTCGGGAGAATATTCGCTCTTGAGTACGGTGGTCTGCTGCTTCTCATAGGACAGTTTGCTGTTTAAATATTGGTAATAGCTTTTCATGTCCTCCACGGTCTGACCATAATAGCCATTGCCGCCCGGACCGCTCAGCGCCAGTGTGCGCACATACCCGGTCTCGGTCGGACTCTGGCTGGACAGCGCACCAATGGAAAGGCCGTACATGGTCACCACGCCGCCAAAGCTCACAGCCAGCAGTGATATGGTCATCACCAGGGCGGCCAGCAGCTTGAGGCCCAGTTGATAGCGTTTTTTCATGTCGTTTTTCCTCCCTTTTCAAATTTGTAGCCCTGTCCCCAGACCACTTTGACATAACGCGGCTCGGCCGGGGTAATCTCGATCTTTTCGCGCAGGTGCCGGATGTGCACGGCGACCGTCGAGTCGTTGCCGCAGGCATCCTCTTTCCAGACCGCGGCATAGATCTGCGCGGTCGAAAAGACCTGTCCAGCGTTCTGCATGAGCAGCTTCAGGATGCTGTACTCGGTCGGTGTGAGCGTGACCGGCTCGCCGTCCACCTGGACGCTCTTGCTCTCGTCGTCCAGCATGACGCCGCCGATGGTCAGCACCTTGGGCCGGCGGACCTGCTCGGTCTGCAGCGAGCCCAGCATGGTATAGCGCCGGAGCTGGGATTTGACGCGCGCCATGACCTCCATAGGGTTAAATGGTTTTGTGATGTAGTCGTCCGCACCGATGGTCAGCCCCAACACCTTGTCGGTGTCCTCGCTCTTGGCCGTGAGCAGGATGACCGGGATGTTGGACTTCTCCCGCAGCTTGGTCGTGGCCAGGATGCCGTCCATGCCCGGCATCATGATATCCATGAGCGCCAGGTGCACGGTATGGTTCTCCAAAAGCTCCAGCGCCTCCTTGCCCGTATAGGCTGGCAGCACCTCATACCCCTCGGCGGAAAGATAGATTTTAAGCGCCGCGACGATATCGCGGTCATCGTCACAGACGAGAATGGTATACATATCGGATTCCCCCTTTTCTCCCCGCGGGCGCGGCGTCCGGCCGGCCCGGGGCCTTCTTTCCTTACTCCTATTTTCTCATAAACTTTTTTAAAATCCTAGTAGCCAAACCATTAAGAATTTCTTAAGGTCCACAGGATTTTCTTTGGCCCAGGCGATTGACAGGCGGACCAGTTTCAGGTACTCTTACAGAGTAGCCACCACAAACTTTTACACTGCATGTTCAGGAGGAAGGACAACTATGGAACTCGGCATCAAAGGATACAAGGAACTGACCGTCACCGACGATATGCTGGCAAAGAACGTCGGCAGCGGCCTGGTCGCGGTCTATGCGACCCCCATGATGATCGCCGGCATTGAGGGCACGGCGGCGGAGAGCGTTGCACCCTATCTGGAAGAAGGCCGCACGACGGTCGGCACGCAGATGAACGTCTCGCACGTTTCGGCCACGCCGGCGGGCATGAAGGTGCGGTTTGAGACCGAACTGACCGGCATCGCGCCGAACGGCAAAATCCTGACCTTCAAGGTCGCGGCCTATGACGAAGCCGGCCTCATCGGCGAGGGCACCCATGAGCGCGCCATTGTCGCAAAGGAGCGCTTCGAGGCAAAGGCGCAGGCAAAACGCGGTTAAGTCCCCCGCCCGTCTGTCCCTTGGATATCCAGAAAAAAACGCCCCCAATTGGGGGCGTTTTTTTCTTACAGGCCAGCCTGCGCCGTCTATCAACACATCTTGTGGCCGTTTGCATTCATGCGAAAGCGCAGGCCCAGTGTTTCGGCCGCGCGCTTGCACATGAGCAT
>ERZ1643249.1324-NODE-1324-length-25115-cov-7.912370_pt1 | contig 25115 bp, 17 predicted proteins | sample MGYA00579263_ERZ1643249 | MGnify/ENA primary metagenome ERZ1643249 (study PRJEB29033, sample SAMEA4952264) | chicken gut metagenome | biome: Broiler Chicken; feature: Gastrointestinal Tract; material: Caecum | place: Ireland | collected 2018 | study: Broiler...
GCAGGAGGCAGAGAGATGCGAAAGGAAGAGAGAAATTACGAAGTAAAGATCAACGCTATCCCGCAGCTCACGGATATGCCGAAAGACCTGCTGGATTTATTGTGCGCGGCGCTACTTGACAGTATATTGTCGGATAAAGAGGGCGAAACGACATGTATGGAAAATACAGAAGTCCCGGAACAGAGTGAATTTTAAGGCAGGTCAAAAAATGAAGTACATAGATTGGCTCATGCAATGGCTGGAAAACTATATCCGCCCGTCCGTAAAAGTACGGACTTACGAGCGTTACAGGCTCATTATTGAGCAACATATTAAAGATAAAATCGGCAGTATGGAACTGAACGATTTATCTCCGTTTATCTTACAACAGTTCATAACGGAGCTTTTGCAGAGCGGCAACAGAAAGACGGATAAAGGTTTGTCTGCGAACAGCGTAAACGCTATTATCTCCGTCATTTAGGGTTCGCTGAAAACGGCGCACCTGTTGGGGCTGACGAAAGAATACACGGCGGATAAACTCAAACGCCCGAAACTGAAAGAAAAGCCCGTGGAGTGTTTTACCCTCGCCGAGCAGAAACAAATCGAGCAGGCGATCCTAAACGGTAAGAAAGATAAACTGCACGGTATCGTTCTCTGTTTGTACAGCGGCCTGCGTATAGGGGAACTCATTGCCCTGCAATGGAGCGATATAGACTTCGTAAAGGGCATCCTCACCGTTTCCAAGTCCTGCCACGACAGCAAGGACGGGCTAATCATAGACGAGCCGAAAACGGCGACTTCCCGCCGCGTGATACCGTTGCCAAAACAGCTGCTGCCTTTTCTCAAAGGCATAAAGAAAAAGAGCAATTCACTCTTCGTGGTGTCGGCAAACGGAAAGCCCGTTTCCGTCCGCTCCTACCAGCGAAGTTTTGAATTGCTCCTAAAAAGACTGAATATCCCGCACAAAGGCTTTCACTCCCTGCGGCATACGTTTGCCACCCGCGCTCTTGAATGCGGTATGGACGTGAAAACGCTCTCCGAGATACTCGGGCATAAAAACCCGACCGTTACCCTCAACCGTTACGTTCACGCCCTTATGGAGCATAAAGCGGACATGATGAACAGGATCGGAAAGCTTTTATGACAAAAAAAAGACGTACATGAATTAGCATATTCCATGTACGTTCTCTTTTTATATTATAGCATACCCTGTAAAGAATGGCAATATAATCGGGTGTTTTTCCGATAAATTGTTTGCGACAAAGTTCATATATGGCTTATTTGATGTCTTTTTGGACTCTGTTTGTTCACTGAATATGCTATTCAATGAACATTTTTAGGGATGAAGTGTACATGAAACAATTGGCGGATAAAATAAATGAGATTATAGTCAACGAGGTATCTTTCGGCAATGAACTCCTATATGGTATGTGTGCTGACAAAGAAGGGCAGCAATGGGGTAATGCAAGTCGATTGGCCGATAAGTTATGGCTCATCGGTCGGGCATATACCGCTTCTCCGGAAAGACGATTTACAACAAAAGAAAAGCACGCGAACGATTATCATGGTGACGGGACGGGGTTGTTTTTCGAAAAGGTGGCAAGCAATATTATTCGGGTTGAAAGTTATAAAAACATTGTTTCAGCCGTTAAAGGATTGCAATATTTGCAATTTGACGGAACGGGAAAAGATTTTACTCAATTACGCAACGGCGTTTTATGCGTTATAAAATTTAATGCTCTGCTGAAAGTCGCGTTGCAACAGTTTGATACATCGCAGAGCGCAAATCATAAAGAGAAAGAGTATAAAAATCACATTTCCTTTTGCAGCAAGTTTTTACATTTCCATGCGCAATATAGTATCTTCATTTTAGATTATTTTACAGAGGAAGGTGCAAAGACTTTGGTGGAGTCTTGCTGCAGACAACCGTGGGTGCTGAAAGATATCACTTTGGGAGACGAGGTTTGTAAGCCGCTATTTGAGTTATTTAAAAGATTGTTAAACTATAAACAGATAGATGAGCTCATTTTAAATATCAAAGACGAGAAAGAAAAGGAATGGGCTAAACGATATTATTTACATAGTGTGCGGGAATACGCAATAGGTTGTTTTATAAAAGATAAAGTGTGTTTTAATCCCAAAGTCTATATGCCGCATTTGGTGGACAGTGTATGTCAACAGGTGCGAAAAGTAGATAATAATGTTCTTTCTTTGAAGTTTGGCAATAAAGTTCAAACAATAGGTAATCATGCGTTTTTCGGACTCAATCTAATAACGAGTATTATTGTTCCGAATAGCGTTATAAGTATTGGGATTAGTGCGTTTGCTTAACCTCGCCCGAACACTTTTGAACAGCAGTATTCATTACTTTTCCTCCTATATCTCAATTAAAACGGACTTTTTGCAAACGCCTTTGAATTTTGGTTCAAGGCCTTTTTTATTTCTGCCTTTGTAGGAATAGACATCTACGGAGACTTCCGTTGTAAAAATGAGAGAACCCCGAAGGCTTTCACCTTCAGGGCTCTCGGGCTTATCGTCTATTCTTCGTTTTGGTTTAGGCGGCGTGCCAGTGTAGTTCAGTATCAGTTCTATGCGGTCTTCGTGGACATACACCTTATCGACAAGCAAGTCTATCATCATTTCCGGCTCTTGTTCAAGCCAAGCTCACGCGCCAATCTCACGGGGTAACATAGAAGGACATTTGGGTAACAAAAAGACATAAAAGGCAGCTCTATAAATTCAAGACACATCTTGTAATCCATGCGGAACGGATATAGCAAAAAAAGCAAATTCGGATATGGAATTAAGTCGATTGCATTTGTAAAAGTCGCTGTTTTACGCGGTAATAGGTGGATATATCCTTAAATCCCGCTTCCAAAATGAGAGGCGTGAGGTTTTTTCTCGATGCCGCGTGTTCTTCGATATAGTTGAAACGCACGTGGTTGACGTAGGTTTTCAAATTGCAGTTGAACGAGGCGTTGAACAGTTTGGAAAAATAGTATTTGTCGTAGTGAAAGTGCGCCGATAGGGTTTCGAGCGAAACGTCGTTTTTGAAATTTTCTTCGATGTATTCGATGATTTCGATGATTAAACCGTTATCGGTTTTCATAGCGTTCTCGGGCGGATAGCGGTCGACGATGGTGCCGAGCAGTATATCGATATAGGCTTGTAAAAGTATCTCGTTGTTTTTCGGCAATACGTTTTTGATTTCATCTATTATTGCAAACAGTTTTTTGTTGATGTCGGCGTCGGATAAGCGAAAATAGTACAGCGGGATTTTTTCTTTGCTGAATTTCTGAAAATAATTATACGGAATAATCAAATTTTCCGAGACTGTGCTGCCCACTGCGCCGGCGGCGTGCGGAACGTAGGCGGGAATAAAGGCAATTTCGCCTACGCGGAAATTTTCCTTTTGCAAACCGAGTTGTATGTTCAGCGTGCCTTCGAGCGGGTAATTCAATTCGATACTCCGATGAAAGTGCATACACGGAATTACGTTGTGTAAAATTCTGCTACTTACGCGCCGTTCGACGTCGCGTTTCGGCTCATATTTCATATAACACCAACTTTTGCAAAGTTTATCGCAAATAATAGCATAGTAAATCACAAATTTTATGATATAATTATAATAGAGAAAGTGATAAATGTCAATGCTTTTTCGAAAATCCATTGTGAGGACATTGGGAGCGAATCATGAATATTGCAATTATCGGGTACGGATCGAGAGGTGAGATTTACGGCGACGGTTTCGCGGAGCACGCAAAGATAGTTGCCGTATGCGATATAAAGCAGGAGCGGTTGGCGTATGCCGAAAAGAAATACGCCATACATAAAGACGCCTTATATACCGACGAAAATGCTTTCTTTGCGGCGGGAAAACTTGCAGACCTTTGCGTGGTATCTACGCCCGATAAGCTGCATTTTCGCCATGCGATCGCCGCATTGAAAACGGGTTACGATTTATTGCTTGAAAAACCTATCGCCTGTTCGGTCGCCGATTGCGAGGAGATCAGTGCGGTAGCGAACAAACTCGGGCGCAAGATATTCGTTTGTCATGTTTTGCGTTATGCCGATTTCTTTTCGACGATCAAACGCGAACTCGATACGGGCGAGTACGGCGAAATCTCTACGATAAACGAAACCGAGAACGTGGCGCATTGGCATTATGCCCATTCCTACGTGCGCGGCAATTGGCACAGGGCGGAGGACTCTACGCCCATGATTGTGGCGAAATGCTGCCATGATTTGGACCTTGCGGTTTGGTATATCGGTAAACCTTGCGTCGGCGTTTCGAGCATGGGCAGTTTGCGGTTTTTTACCGCGAAGAACGCGCCCGCGGATAGTACCGACCGTTGCGTGACCTGTCCGCATATGCAAGATTGCGCTTACAGCGCCGAACGGTTTTATATCGGGCAAATCAGGGCGGGCAATACCGACTGGCCGTCAAACGTGCTCGCAATCGAGCCTACCGAAGAAAAAGTGCGCAAGGCAATCGAAAACGGTCCTTACGGCAAATGCGTGTTTCGTTGCGACAACGACGTAGTGGACCATCAAGTGGTGAACATGGAGTTCGAGGGAGGCACTACGGCGCATTTGACCATGACGGCGTTCTCCGACAAGCAGTATAGGGAAATAGCGATACACTGCGAGAAAGGCGAAATATACGGCAGTACGCTCGACAATCTTTTGCATTGCTATGTGTTCGGCAAGAGCAACAAAGTAATAAACGTTGCGAATTTACACGAAACGAGTTTCGGACACGGCGGCGGCGACCATTGGATGGTGTTGGATATTGTGGATTACTATGAGGGGCGCGCTTCTTTCGGCCTGACGTCTATTGAAAATTCCATCATGAGCCATAAGATAGGTTTTGCCGCGGAACAATCGCGCTTACAAGGCGGCGTACTCGTTAAACCGTAAAAACGGCATAAACGATTCGTAATAAATGTGTTGGGTAGCGGGTTACGCAAAAACAAAAATTATAGTAGGAGGAAGATAGATGAAAACATTCTTCAAAAAAGGGTTGATAACGGTATTGGCTGCGGCGATGGCGATTGCGTCTATGACGACGCTTGTCGGTTGCGGACCGCGCGGCGAACAGATCGATGCGACGAAAACGCAACTGCACGTTTCGAATTACGACGGCGGTTTCGGTACGGAATGGCTGTATGCGGCAAAAGATCGGTTTACCGAGCTTGTAAAAGACGTGCCGTTCGAGAGCGGAAAAACGGGCGTACAGATACACATAAACCCCAACCGCGATGAAGTAGGCACCAATATTCAAGCGGGAACGGATAATATCTATTTCAGTCAGGACATTCGCATTAACGACCTAATAACGCAGGGATTGGTTGTGGATATTTCCGATATCGTCACCGAAGAAACGCTTGCCGACGTGTCCGACGGTGCGGAAACGGGAAAAATCGTCGATAAACTCAACGCCGATTGGCGATCGGTGCTGACAGCTTTGGACGGGAAGTATTACGCGTTGCCGCATAACAGTTCTTTTGCGGGAATGTCTTACGACGCAAAACTTTTTACCGCGAAAAGATATTATTTGAAAGCGCAAGTCGACGGTAGTTGGAACGGGCAAACGAACGCAGGCGGGTGGACGAACGTCGATGCGGATAAAACGGTCGGACCGAACGGGGTTCGCGGAGATTACGACGACGGCTTGCCGTCAACGCTCGAAGAACTTACGGCGCTGTTCAATCGTATTGCACAGGTCGGCGACGAACCGCTGATTTGGCCGGGAAGACATACTTGGTATGTCAGCTTGCTTGCCGAAGGACTGTGGACGAATTTGAGCGGTGCGGACGAAGCCAAACTTTCGTTTGATTTCGGATCGGAAACTGCGAATAATACCATGCGGGTCGTAACGGGATTTAACGGCGACACGCCTATCGTCGAAACCAAAACGATCACGCCCGCAACCGGATATCTTACAAAACAGTCGGAAGCAAGGTATTACATGGTAAAAGCGATGTACGACGTGCTTTCCAACGTCGATAAGTATCTGTCCAAAGATTGGACGGGCGCGCTGTGTCATACCGAAACGCAGTACGAATACATTTACAGCGATCTCGAAAGCGCCAAAGACGGCAATTCCATTGCAATGATCGTTGACGGTTGTTGGTGGTACAACGAAGCAAAGTCTGCGTTTGCGTCGTCGGAAAAGACGTACGGGGACGAAGCGCGCGACCGCGATTTCCGATATATGCCGCTTCCGTGGAAGGTATCGGGAGGTGTGAAAGAATGGGAGGGGCGTAAACCCACGCTTTTAGACGACGCATCGTCGTATGCCATCATCAACGCAAAGACAACGCCCGAGGGCGGCGTGCGGGATGCCGCGAAAATGTTTTTGAAGTTTTTGTATACCGACAGCGAGTGTATTGCGTTTCAAACGACAACGGGCGCACCCAAAAGCGTCAATTATACCCTTCCGGATACAACGAAACAAGGCATGAACTCGTTTTACCGCAGCGTAGCCGATATCGTAGCGGATGCAAATGTCGTGTTACCCGCATCGGCGCACGGAATTTACGTGCATAATCAATCCGATTTTATGCCGTTGCGTGCATACATTTTCGGTTCGACCGTAAACAATACGGAGTATGAGTTCCCGTATAATATTTTTACGCAAAAACAAGTTACCGTTAAGCAATACTTCCAAGGCATGGCGATAACGCAAGAAGACTGGACAAGTGCATACGGGACGTGGTTGGTATGAACAATTCGAAAGCTGTAATGAAAAAACGACGCGGCGGCATTTTATCCGTTGCCAAAGAGCGGAGAAAACTGCTGTTTTACGGGCTGTGGATGCTGTTGCCGCTGTCGCAACTTGCCATATTCTATTTTGCCGTAAACATCAATTCCATATTGCTGGCGTTTCAAAAATATACCGTTACGGACGGCAGAGGCGCGTACGTATTTGCGGGATTTGAGAACTTCAAAAATCTGTTTGCCGACGGCGTCGGTTTTTCGTTAAACGGATTGAAAACAATGGTGAAGAACACGTTGCTCGGATTTTTCATACCCGAAATCATTACGTTTTTGCCGAGCATCATTACGTCGTACTATGTGTATAAAAAGTGTCTGTTTTCCAAATTCTTTCGCGTGCTACTGTATTTACCTACGCTTTTGAGCGTGCTTGCGCTGTCGATCATTCAATATTATATTTTGGAATTGGGCGTTCCCGAAATCGCGGGAAAGTTCGGGAAAGACTTGGACGGTATACTTTCTAACCCCGATACCGCACTTACGGGACTGATTGTATTACAAATATGGTTCGGTTTTTGTAAGGGGATCATGCTGTATCCCGCGACCATGAGTTCGATCCCCGATTCGGCAATCGAGTCGGCGCGTATCGACGGATGCGACGCTTGGGGCGAATTTTGGCATATCATATTGCCGCTCATTTATCCTACGATAACCGTAATGTTCATTGCCGACTTAGCGGGCATTGCGCGCGTCGATTTGGGAACGTTTAATATGTACGGACAGTATACCGATCCGAAACTCTATACGATCGGCTACTACCTCTATAACGAAGCGCTCAAAGTAGGGATTGCCGATTACCCGCATTTGGCAACGTTCGGCGTGTTTCTTACATTGATCGTAGTGCCGGTCGTGCTATTGGTTCGGTATTTGTTAAACAAATTCGGACCGAGCGAAGACTGAGGAAAAACCATATGCAGAGTAAAACGGCTGAAATTTCATATAAACGTAAAAAGACGAGGCGACATTTTTCGGCTTTCGAAATAGCGGTATTCGTATTTTTGGCACTTTTGGCGGCAAGCTATTTGTTTATAATCGGTTGGGGCTTGCTGTCATCTTTCAAAACGTATGACGATTTCCGCAGAAACAAATTCGGCTTGCCGACGGAATGGGACTTTACCAACCTACTGTACGTGCTCAAAAACTTTTCGGTACCTACGACCACGAGTAAAGGTATGCCGATTACGGTGTACGTTCCCGAAATGTTATTAAATACCGTACTGTATGTGCTCGGTTGCGGATTTATAAGTGCGATGATCCCGTTTATAACCGCATATCTCGTTACAAAATATCCGTATAAACTGAGCAAGATCGTGTATGTGTTTGTCATCGTTGCCATGGCGATCCCCATTGTCGGGGCGCAAGCGTCCGAAATGCGCGTGATGATGACTTTGAAGCTGTACAATACGCGGTTCGGTATGTGGATAAAATGCGGAAGTATTATATCCATGTACTTTTTGGTCATGTGCGCCACGTTTCGCAGTATTCCGAAAGCGCTCGGCGAAGCCGCCGAAGTGGACGGGGCGTCGCAAATGCGGATCATGTGGCAAATCATTATGCCGATGGCGCTCAACGTATTCGGCGTTGTGTTTTTGATCAACAGCATTGCGTTTTGGAACGAATATACGTCGGCGTTACTGTTTCAACCCGCATACCCTACGCTGTCGGTGGGACTGTATGCCTTACTTAGAAGTCAAGACAATTCCATGAGTTTCGTGCCGCGTCGAATGGCGGCGTGCTTTGCGCTCATGATACCGGTATTTATTTTATTTTTGATATTCAGAGATAAGATGATGAACAGCCTATCTATGGGAGGGGTAAAGGAGTGAAGAAAAACGGTAAAAACAAAATTGTGTTGCTTGCGCTTGTGCTTGTGCTTGCGTTAAGTCTTACCGTAACCGCTTGCGCCGTTACGTCGCAAATGGAAAACAGCCCCGTCGAATCGGCGGTGTCGCAAAGCGTAAATGTTTCGCGTTCGTTTTACCGTGTGGGAGATTCGGTAACGCTCGGCGAAAAACAGGCGAGCGTGGGCGGCGCGCAAATCACGCTTGTGCCGACGTACGTTGTTTATCCGAACGGAACGGCGCATACGTATAGCGGCGCGTTTACGGTCAATGAGGCGGGCGAGTATACCGTGCGTTTTTCGGGAAACGCCGACGGCAAAACCGTAACGGCGGAAGAAACGTTTTGCGTTTACGGCAAGCTGTACGACATCAACGCTTCTTCTGCCGCGACGTTTGGGACAATCCCCGCAGCGTATTACGAAAGCCACTTGGCGGAAAACGACGCAAACGAATCGTTGAAAAACAAAGAAGGGCTGATCGTGCGTTTGGCGGCGGGCGATACGTTCCGCTATAACCGCGTGCTCGATTTGTCGCAGAGTTCGACGGCATTGCCTGTTTTGCGTATGTACTGTTTGCCCGAGCGGCAGGAAAGTTACAGTGACGGCGTAACGCAAAAAATGCAAAATCTTCCGGATGCCGCCCGCATACGTATACGATTGACGGACGCGCACGACGAAGGCAATTACGCCGAAATGTATCTTACGGCGTGTTCCGCCGCCTCGGCGTGCGACCATTTGTCGGCGATACAAGTAGGCTTTAACGGCAATCTTTCGCACCGCACGCACTGGGCGCCCGGCGCGCTGACCGATTTCAACGTGGCAAGTCGCAACAATCGCATTTTTTCTTTGACGTTCGACAGCGAGAAGTTGCTTTTGTCGTGTATGCCCGCAGTGCGTATCGACGGACCGTTACCCGCGTTGTCCGATGCGGACACGTTCAGCGAACCGTGGCAAGGGTTCTCTACGGGCGAATGTTACCTTACGATAGAAGGGATAGGAATCGAAGCGAACGCGCTCAATCTGATGATTTTCGATATTATGGGTGTTCGGCTCGATTCCGAAATCGATTCGGGCGAGGTAGCGCCTGCAATCTCGGTGGATACGCTCGGCTACGACGCCGACCGATTGCCGAACGCAAAAGTCGGCGAACCGTATCCGCTGTTCGCTTCGTCGGTACGCGGCGGCAGCGCGGCGAAAGTCGAAGTGTATTACGACTACGACGGCGAAACGCCCTCGCGTGTGCAGGTGCAGGGCGGTGCGTTCGTTCCGCGCAGAGCGGGCAAGTATTCGATCGTATATACGGCAAAGAATGCGAGCGGTGTTCCGAGCGAAAAAGTGTTGCACGTAACGGCGGACGACGGCAAAACGCTTTCGTTTGCGCTTGACGGGCAAAAGCTCGGCGGCGTAGCCGGTAGAAAATTGCAGCTGTTCGACGCGATAACGGTTTCCGACGTGCGCGGAAAAGAGAGCGTGGAAATTACCGTAACCAATTTTACCACCGGCAAAGATATGGCGGTGGTCGAGAACGCGATATTGCCGCTCGACGCAGGCGAGTATACCGTGACGGTGACTTGCCGCGATTACTGTATCGAAAAAAGCATAACGTATACCGTAACCGTTTCCGCTTCGGACGCGCCGCAAATTTACGGGGACGCGCGTTTGCCCAAATATCTGATCGCAAATGCAACGTATACGGTTCCCGAACTGTACGGCTACGCGTTTTCGTCGGGCAGAGCAAAAACCGTTACGGCTTCCGTTTCCGCGTATGAGGACGGCAGTGCGACGGCAAAATCGGTGGCGGGCGAATATACCGTAAAAGCCGAGAGCAGTGTGCGGTTCGTGTATACGGTAACGGACACGGCAAGCGGCAAAACGGCAAGCAAAGAGTATACCGTGCCGGTAGTAGACGTCGGGTACGGCGACATACTCGACGGCGGCAAATATTTTGCTTCGACCGAGGGAGTTGTATATGCAAAGGGCGACGACGGCGGTGTGCAACTGACGGTCGGCGCACGCGAGAACGGATGCGCGGAGAGCGAATTTATCAACGCCGTGCAGGTCAAGCATTTTGCGCTGACTCTTCGCACGCTCGAAAATATATCGAACGCCGCGATTATGCGCGTGCGGCTTATCGATACGACCGATGAAACGAACGGAATAGATATTGCGTTTTATGACGGCGGTTCGGCTACGTATATTCGCGTAAACGAAAGCGAGCAAGAATATACGTGTCCGGTAAATATTATGCGTACATCGGGGCAGATTTTGATTGCGTACAACGCAGATAGTAAAATGCTGACGCTGACAGACGGCGCGAGCCGCAACGCCGTAGCATTGCGCGTGGCGCGAGGACTTGACGGAAAAACGTTCGGCGGGTTTTCCGAAAATGCGGCGTATCTGTCGGTGCGGTTCGAGGGTATGACGGGCGCGCAAGACGCATTGCCTCGCGTTTGTGTCGAGAGCATCAACAATCAAATGTTCGGCGGCTTGGAAGAAGATTTGACGCAACCGCAAGTTTTAAGCGACGATCGGAGCGGGGCGCACCGTATGGGGAGCACGGTAACGCTGACGCGCGCGCAAGCGTTCGATGTGCTCGATCCCAATGTGCATATCGTTTTGTATGTGACGGACCCGAACAACAATGCGGTTACGGCGATGGACGGCACGGTATTAAACGGAGTTGCGCCCGACAAAGAATATACGTTTATTCTTAGCGAAGCAGGCGATTACCGCGTTCGTTACGCAATTTCCGATAATTGGCTGTCGAGCAATTACAGCTATACCGTTCAGTCCGAGCACAATGTTTTGCCGACGCTTACCGTTACGGGCGGCGACAAAACGGGCGAAACGGGAAAAACAGTGAAATTGGGTACGGTTTCGGCTTCGGACGGCGCAACGGTACAGGCGTGGATGCTGTGCCCGCGCTCGACGGGATATGTTTCGCTGACGGACGCAAACGGAAAAATGTTTACGGGATTCGTGCCGCAAACGGCGGGCGTATACGAAGTGGTGTTTGCCGTATGCGACGAATCGGGTAATTACGTAACGCAGTCGTATACCGTAACGGTGCGGTAAAGGAGAGGGGAACATGACAAAAACGAAAAGAATCCTATCGGCGGCTATTGCAGGCGTTTTGGCATTTTCGGTCATGTCGGCTTGTGCGAAAAAGGGCGGTAGCGGCGATGATTATTTATATACGCCGACGGCGCCGACCGAATACAAAGCATTGCGCGGCGTGCATACCGACGCAAGCACGGCGACTGCCGACTATTTGCTGCATGACGGCGTTTGCGAATATACGCTCGTAACGCCGTCGGGTGACGAGGGCGATACGCTTACACCCGTTGTCAACGAATTCGTTCGTTATTTTGCCGAAAGTACGGGTGTACTGCTTACCGCCGTGCGCGATACGGGTTTACGTTACAGCGCAGACGGCAAGTATATTTCGCTCGGCAATACCGCATTGAAGCCCGCCGACGTGACGCTCGCTGCCGAATTTTCTTCCGACGCGTTCCGTATCGTTACGCGCGGCAAATCGATATTTGCGGTCGGCAAGACCGAAACGGGAACGCAATACGGCGCGTATGAATTGCTGTATCGTCTGTGCGGGCTCGAATGGTTGCATCCCGATTGCTACGCGATCGAAAAGAACGTGACCGACATTCCGCTGATGCAATACGATATTACCGAAAACCCAGACTTTGCGCTCCGTTACGGGACAATTTATCGCAGCGGCGACAGACTGACGCATTTTCGGCAGCGCACGCAATGGGCGGACGAGTATATCAAAGGCGACTGGCGCACCGATTCGCACAATAGTTTGAGTTGGTTTACCGAGTTCGGACACCCCGAAAACGACATACGGTCGCATCCGAAATGGATGGCAAACGCCAAGCCGACCGAGATCGGCTCGTGGCAAAACGGGTTGCCGAGCGAAACCAACAAACAAAAAGAGCAGATCTGCTTTAACGCTAACGGTGACGTAGAAGAACGCGAGCTCATGTTGGAATGTGCGTTTAAGAAAGTGAAAAGTGCGCTTACAGACGGGCTTCCCGGTAAATACGTACCGCTGTCTATAGAGGATAATTTCTTCTTCTGCGAGTGCGACGCTTGCACGCACATGGTCGAAACGTACGGCGCGTACAGCGCCACGGCATTAAAGTTCATGGGCGATTTGGCGCAGAAAGTGCGCGATTGGTTCTCGACGGTCGAGGGCGCGCCGTATGAGCGCGAACTCAAATATATTCTGCTCATTTATACGTCGATGTGGGATGCGCCCGATAAAGGCGGCTTTACGATAGACAAGGACGTTACCGTGCAGTTAGCTCCCATTCAGCTCGATTACACATCGTCGCTTACCGCACCCGTCAATCAAGACGTTATGCAAATGGTAGACACGTGGGAGCGTATGGTCGGTAGCGAAATGGGCACTTGGTTCTATAACACCAATTTCTACTATTATCTCGTGCCGTACGACAACTTCAATACCATTCGGGAACTGTGTCAGTATTTTGCGAGTAAACGCGTAGGCTTTTTCTTCTCGCAAGGACAGGGAGAAGTCCCCGAGCCGAGCGGGTTTGCGGCGTATAAAGCGTACTTGCTGTCTAAATATCAGTGGAACAGCCACGACGACGCGGCGAGCTTAAAAGATAGGTGGTTTCGCGGATATTTCTGCGAAGCGTACGAGCCGATGCTCGGCTGGTTCAATAATATGCAGGCATGGTATGCGCATTTGCGTACGCTCGATACCAACCCGCTCGGCGGGATCAAGCGTTCGATTTATCAGGAAATGCTCAAAGAGGAGTACTTCCCCAAATACGTGCTTGACGGGTGGATGACGTACGCAGACGAGGCAATTGCGGCGATTGAGCCGCTGAAAGCGACCGACATGACGCGCTACCGCGCGATATACGATAGAATTTGCCGCGAGAGGCTGAGCGTGATTTACCTACTCAACGAATTGTATTCCGCAACGTATACGCCCGCCGATCTGAAAGAATTGCGCAGAACGTTTGTAAACGATGCGGCGCGGGTAAATACGACGAAAGTGTGCGAGCATAACGGGTTGATAACGACGTATACCGCAAGATGGGATATATAAGGAGGACGGGGATGCAAAAAAGATGGACAAAACGAATCGCTTTGTTGCTCGGGATATGCCTGTGCTTTTTTACGGTGTGCGGTTGTAACAAAAATCGAACGAGTTACGAAGTAACGCTATCGGATTCCGCCCTCGCAGTCGAACTGTGGGACGAGACGACGCTTACGGCAAGCGTTACGAACGGCGGAAAAGCCGAATGGACGGCAACGGGAAGCGCAGTCGAAATCATACCTGCCGAAAACGTTTGCCGCGTGCGCGCCGTGGCGGCGGGCGAGGCGGTCGTTTCGGCAAAGATAGGCGGCGTAAGCGCGAGCTGTACCGTCACCGTTGCGCAGAATGATTTAATACCCTTACTTGTGCTGGATGAATTTGACGGACAAACGGGAAGTTTAGGACTGCGTGCGGGCGACGTATTCGCACTCACGCCCAAAGTTCTGTATAACGGACAGCCGCAATCCGATTTTACCGTTTCGTACGCTACGGCGCGCAGTGATGTGCTCAGCGTGGACGCGAACGGCGTGATCACGGCGAAGAAAGAGGGCGACGACGAAATTACCGTTACGGGCGCATGGCGAGGGTATGATGCCGTATCGCTTACCGCTTCCGTCGCAGTACGCGTGTTCGGTACGCAAGCGATCGTTTTGGATCGTTACGCCGCGTCGCTTGTTTGGGACGGATTTGCGCCGAACGGCGGAAACGCAAAGTCCATGCGCGTTACCGCAACCGTATATGACGGAAACGCCCCCGTGCAAGAGAATATCACTTGGGAAGCGGCAACGACCGATACGGACGGCATCGTAACGGCGGCGGACGGGACGTTCACGGCCAGCGGCAACGGCGAGGGCGACGTGTATTATCGCGCAAAGGCGACCGTAAACGGGAAAACGCTGACAAGCGCATTGCTCAAAGTCGGCGTGACGGCTACGCGCGGCACGCTCGAAGCGCAAAACGATTACATGGCATTTGCCGTCGGCAACATTAAAACGGTAGACGGCGCGGATTACAGCGGTGCGAATATGTCGCTTGGGAATATAACCGTCTCTGCTCCGACCGGCGGCGCTATACAGGTGCAACAGAACGAATTGTCGTACCGCTCGACCGACGCGACGGCGGCAACCGTCGACGCAAGCGGCAACGTGACGGCAATCAAGAATTGCGTGCCGCATTTCGGCGACAGCAAAGAGTGCGATATCGAGGTGAAGTACAAAGCGGCATGGTATACGGCGGCGCACGTTACCGTCACCAACTTCGACGGCTATGTCGCGATAACGAGCCTTGACGACATCGATACGCTTTCGGGCAGTTCCGATCCGCAGGAGTTCGATCGAGCGCACGCGACGGACGCGCACTTAAATTACGTAAACGATTGGGGCAGCGATACCGAACGCCCGAAATACGTTTTGACGCAGGACATCGACTTAAACGGCAGATCGGGCGCGTTCGGGAACGATATGTACGCGACGCTTGACGGCAACGGGCACAGCATCGCAAACGGCATACTGTATGCCCAACCCGCAACGTGGGGCGAGGGAAGTCTGAGCGGTAAAACGGCGGTGTTTCAAGAGTTTTTCGGGGAACTGCGCAATATAGCGTTTACGGGGTGGAAAATTCTATCCGCGCCCGGCAAGAACCTTACCGAGAACAAACGGGCGTGGTTTCCCGTATCGCTCGTGCAAGTGGCGCACCCGCTGTCGCGAATAGAGAATGTGTATCTGGAAATCGTCGAATGGACGGTGGACGGCTTGGCAAGTTCGGCGAGCGGCGGTGCGTTGAATTTGGTGTCGAGCGGCACGCTTGTGGCGGCGATGAACACCGAACACTCGACGATACTGCCCGAAATCTACAACTGTATCGTCGACGTAACGCCGTCCCGCGCGTTTACAAATCATGTGGGTACGATTTTCGGGCACGCGTATGGCAGTTACAGCGACTGCTATGCGATTGTCCGCGGAACCGTCGGGGTGCGTGAGATCCCTTCGATCGCGAGCGGCTGGGGCACGGCGGATTACGGAGCAGACCCGTATGCGCACAATTATGCGTCCGCCGCCGCCGTGCGTTTGGCAAACAAGTCGGCGTTTAACGAGGGCGGCGTATTCGCAACGCCGTTTTGGGAGCGCATTTTCGACGGTTTGGAGTAAACCGCGCAAGTACATTAACTGTGTCTATTTTGTGGGAGGAAAAATATGAGAACCCAACAAGGAGGAAAAAAATGAAGAGAGGAACAACACTTACGGTCGCACTGCTTGCGGCATTGACGCTATGTCTGTGCGCCGTCGGCTTGACGGCTTGTAACAATCCGATCGATACGAGTTTGTCGGTAGACGAAAGCGCGACGTTATACGTCGGCGAAACGACGCAACTATCGGCAACAGTCGTCAACCTTGACGGCGAATTCGTTTGGGAGTCGTCCGATCCCGAAACGGTATCGTTGACGGCGGACGGCAATACCGCGACGCTGACCGCATTAAAAGCGGGTATGGCAAACGTTACCGTGCAATGCGGCGGCAAGTCGGCAACGTGCACCGTCACCGTCAACGCGATGACAGAGTTAAACGATATTGCGGTGATGTACGATAATGCAGCCGTACCGACGTTTATCCCGAACGACACGCTGACGTTTGCCAAGCTGTCGGCAAGTTCCGCATCGGCAACGAGTGCGGAATATCGGTACACGATCCGTAAAGACAACGGCGAGGAACAAGCGCTTACCGCCGACTACACGTTTACCGAAAGCGGGCGGTATACCGTGACGGCGTACGTTACGACGCGCGGATACACGGGCAAAGGGATGCTCGGCATTACCGTCGCGCAACTCGTTACCGATATTACGGTGACGTACAACGGCGCGTCTGCGCTGACGCTCGTTAAGGGACAAAAGATCGAATATAGCAAACTTTCGACGTCGAGCCAAACGGTGCAAAGCGAAAATCTCGCATACAGACTTGTTTTACCGAACAGAGAAAAGATCGCGCTGACAGACGACTACACAGTTACGGAAGTCGGGAATTATGCCGTGGAAGCGTATGTTACGGGTACGGCGGATTATTGCGGGTACGGCAGTTTAGCCGTTACCGTTACCGATAAAAATGAGGCTACCGTAGCGATTTTGTATAACAATGACAGCATAAGCGAGCCGGTAGAGTTCGAATTAGATTCGGTTACGGATGAGCTGAATAAGTTTTCCATATCCGCTACGGGAGGAAGTGCGGACTTTACCACGCAGTGGAAACTCGGTGACGGCGCATATGTCGATGCTATAAGCGACCTATCGATCACGGCGGTCGGAGTATACACGCTTACGGCTACAAGCGAAAGCGAAACGCATGAAGGCACGGCGAGCATATCGCTTACGGTATACCAAGCGCATACCGTAACGTGGAATGCGTACTGTCCCGCAAACGTTTTGGAGGGCGACAAGATTGCGTTAAATGCGACGGCTTCGTCGAATAAAGACTGCGTGTACAAAATGAAGATCGACGACGGCGAGTGGACGACGTTTAACGGGACTTTTTCGGGTGCGGGAAGCGTACGACTCAAAGCCGAAGTGTACAGTGCAAACGGCTTAGATAGAGGCGCATCGACAGAAAAAGCGGTTACCGTGTATGCCATAGGGTCGGAGCATACCGTGACGGTTTCACCCGACAAAGGTTTCGCATCGCTTGTGCTGGGTGTCAAGCGTAAGGTAGGAGAATCCGCCGACAGCGGTACGTACGGAAATACGTTCGCATTGAATACGTCGTCGGACGTGACGATTTCGGGGAAACCTACGGTAAATTGGCTTGTGTTGGACGACACGGTAGCGAGCTATAATAGCAATACGCTTACGGCAGTTGCGGTCGGCACGACCAAACTGTGCGCGATCATCGGCAATAAAGCATATCCCGTATGCGATATAGAAGTGCGCGATCTAAGCGGCTATTCGGCGATTACGTCTACCGATGATTGGTTAAACAAATTGCCTTGGCAAGACAGTACGACAAACTACGTTCTTACCGAGGATTTGGATTTTGCGGGTGTTTCCACGTGGAAACGGTTTAATCGGAACGGTGATACGGGCGGCTTAAAGCACGTCTTGGACGGCAACGGTCATGCGCTGAAAAACATTGTCGTGCCGAGCGGGACCGATCAAGCCGCGTTTATCGGGCAAGTAGCGACGGGCGGAACGATACGCAATATACGTTTCTTGAACGTTCGCACTTCCGATACGCAAACGGGTAAATATTACGGATTGATCGGGTTTTTGCTTGGGACAGCCGAAAATATTTACGCCGAAATTACAATTCCCGTCGGACAAATGTTGACGGATGGCAGTTCCTATCAAGGGGAATATTGCATGGGCGGATTGTTCGGACAGTTCCGTGGCACGGGCTTTACCGCCAAGAACTGTGTCGTAGCGCTCAACAATGCCACACCCGATAACTTGTCGCGTACGGGCGCGTTGGCGGGAGCGACCAGCCAGCCTATCGATGCGTCGGCAAAACGGATATTAAATTGCTACGCAATCGGCACAAGCGATATTCCGGCAATCTACTCGATCGGATCGAGCGCGGCCGTTGCGGGCAACGAGTATTTCGGTAAATACGATACGCTTGCCGCATTGCAAACCGCAAGAGCAAGTTTATTCGAGGAGTCGGGCGAATTTGCGTCGGCATTTTGGAAGAATGCTTTGCGCTCGCCCGCAATACGCTACGGATTAAACAACGGTAACGCACCGCAACAATGTAAAGCAGTGACGCAACTCGTAAGCGGAGGGAGCGTGTCGGCAGATCAACAATTCAGCGGGACGTTTACCCCTATTACGTTGAGCGGCGGTCATACCGTGACCTATAAATCTTCCGACACGTCCGTTCTTACCGTAGACAGTGACGCGCATACGTTTCAGGTTGTCGGCAAAGGCGGAGTGGCAAAGGTAGTTGCCGAGATAGACGGAATCGACATAGATATTATGGCGGTGAACTGCGTCGCTTATCAAGGCATATCTACCGTTGACGACTGGAACGCATTGCCTACGGGAAACAGCACGGCGAACTATTTGTTGCTAAACGATTTGGACTTTAATGACCGATCGGTTTCTGCAAAATTTTTACGCGGTGGCGATGGGAACTTTAATAATAGTAGCGGGTTGAAACATATTTTCGACGGAAACGGATATGCGATTAAGAATTTCACCGCAGTAAAAACGCATCCAATCACTGACGAATGGCGCGGATTGATCGGACAAGTGGCGCAAGACGGCATTGTGCGAAACATAAAGTTCTTGGGCGTTACGGGGGCAAGTACAAACGGCAAGACTCGTACAGGCGGCGTAATATCGTTCTTATGCGGGAAAGCGGAAAATATCTATGCCGAAGTCAGTATCAATACAACCAATTCGAATTACACGAGTTCGGGTAGTTCGTCTCCCGAAAACAGCGTCGGGGGTCTGATCGGCATATTGGTAAACGGTACGGGTGCGACGCTTACAAACATAATCGTAAAAGCTACGGTCGATAGCAGTATTACGGATACGAAAAGTATCGGCGGCGTGCTCGGCGCAGTGGGTTGGGAAACCAAAGCCGACTGTGTAAATAACGTATATTGCATTGCGGAAAATGATTTGAAAGCAGTAGCATGGCTTGATTGCAGAACCGATAAGACCAACGGTGCATGGAACGCCGATAAATTCGACAATACTTACTCCGACGCCAATAAGTGCCCGGACTATTGGGCGACTTACGGTACGGTCGGCGCGCTTAAAACCGCGCAAGCCTCTAAGTTTGTCGATGGCGGTGTGTTCGCAACCGATTTTTGGACGAGTGCGCTGGCATAAACTTTATACAAGCAGGTATCAATAAGACATGAAAAAACAGTCACGTTTCGGTTTCGGGCGTGACTGATTTTTCGGGAGACAGTATGCTAGATTTCGATAAAAGTATATTCGAGAATAGACGACAACTGAATCGTCCGTTTTTGGCGGCACATCGCGGTGTAAGCGGTGCGAACGTTCCGTGCAATACGATTCTTTCTTTCAAAACGGCAATCGAGCAAGGTGCCGACGTGGTGGAAATCGACGTATCGAAAAGCAGAGACAACGCGTATTTTGTATTTCACCCCGGCATGGAACACCGCTATATCGGCGAAGATGTGCGACTTGAAGAACTTTCGGCGCGAGAGATAGAAAGAATTCCGCTCTTGAACGCCGACGGCGTGCCTACGCATTACCGTATCCCCGCATTGCAAGAAGTGTTTGCGCTCTTAAAAGGAAAAGCGTATATCAACGTAGATAAGTTTTGGACGGATATTCGGGGGATTACCGCCGAGATACGTCGCGCGGGCGTGGAAAAACAGGTGATCGTAAAAACGCCCGTAGAAGATACGTATTTCGCCGAAACGGAAACGTATGCGCCCGATTTGATGTATATGTCGGTAGCGCGTGACCGCGACGACGTTACCGATAGGTTGTTCGGCCGCAATATTCGTTTTATCGGTACGGAAGCGCTGTTTACAACCGAGCAAGACGAAATTGCGAGTGCGGCATATATTCGTTCCATGCACGCGCGCAAGCTACTCGTTTGGGCAAATGCGATCGTATACGATGAAAAAGACGTCATTTCGGCAAATTTAACCGACGATTTGTCGCTTGAAAAAGGTGTGGCGGCGGGTTGGGGCAAGCTGATCGATCGCGGTTTTGACTTTATTCAAACCGATTGGTTGTTGCCGCTTAAAGCCTATTTGCAAACGAGGCAAACAAAATGAAAGAGAGGAAGAAAAAACTGCTTGATATCGTACGCGGTATGACGTTACAGGAAAAAGCATTGCAACTGACGCAATATACGGTATATTCGCTGTTCAAAGACGGCGAAGAACAAGTCGTGACGGGCAATACCGTGTTGGGCGGTATGACGGCGGATATGCTTTGGAAAACAGGTTCCGTTCTCAACGGCTTGAACGGCGAAACCGTGCAGAGGGTGCGGCAAATGCGACGGGCGAAGGGTATAGACGACCCAGTAATCGTTATGTTGGACGTGATACACGGATACAAAACGATATTTCCCGTACCGCTTGCCGTATCGTGTTCGTTCGATACCGTGCTTGCCGAGCGGTGCGCAAAGATGTCTGCCGAGGAGGCGAAGTATGACGGCACCGACGTAACGTTTTCGCCCATGGCGGATCTGTGCCGCGATGCGCGTTGGGGACGCGTTATGGAGTCGTTCGGCGAAGATCCGTATCTTGTCGGCGAAATGGCAAAAGCGTTTATTCGGGGCTATCACAAAGGCGGGCTCGGTGTTTGCGTAAAACATTTTGCGGCATACGGCGCGTGCGAGGGCGGTAGAGATTACGATACGGTCGAACTGTCCGAGCGGACGCTGAAAGAGTATTATTTGCGGGCATACAAAGAGTGCTTGCAAGAAAACCCCGAAATGTTTATGTGTGCGTTTAATGCGTTGGGCGGGTTGCCTATGATTGCCAATCGAACGTTGCTTTATGACACGTTGCGTAGCGAATGGGGGTTCGACGGCGTGCTGATCTCCGATTACGGTGCGGTGGCCGAACTGATTCGGCACGGATATGTCGCTACCGAAAAGGAATGTGCGATCGTTGCGGCAAAAAACGGTTTGGATATAGAAATGTGTTCGCCTTCCTATGCGCTGCATTTGCCCGATCTTGTGCGCGACGGCGTATTCTCCGAAAGCGAAATAGACGAATCGGTTTATCGGGTGGTTGCTCTAAAAGATAAGCTCGGGCTGTATGAAAATCCCGATAGGTTTACCGATTCTGTCAAGCGTGAAGAAGTTACGCTATGCGACCGACACAGAGAGTTGGCGCGTGTTGCCGCAGAGGAAAGTTTTGTGCTGTTGAAAAACGACGGTATATTGCCGCTGTCCGATCGGAGAGAAGTTGCGTTGCTCGGACCGTTTGCGGATACACGCGAAATCGTCGGCGGTTGGAACTGTAAATGCGAATTAAGCGATACGGTAACCGTGAGAGAGGGTGTGCAAAATCTTTTGGGACGTGACGTGTTGTGTGAGAAAGCGTGCGGCGTCGGCTTGTTCGATACCGACGAAAGCGCATTCGCTCGGGCTGTCGAGGCGGCGAAAAATGTCGACGTTATCATTGCGTGCGTAGGTGAAAGCATGCTTTATTCCGGAGAAGCACATTCGCGCGTCGATATAGCCGTGCCGAAAATACAGATCGGGTTATTGCAAAGGTTACGTGTAATCGGTAAGCCGATCGCAGTCGTTTTGTTTGGCGGCAGACCGCAGGTGCTGACCGAGCTTGAACCGCTTGCGGACGCTATACTTTGCGTATGGCAGCCGGGAACGGAGGGCGGCAACGCAATTGCAAATACGCTTTTCGGTAGGTCGTGTCCGTCGGGCAAACTTACCGTTTCGTTTCCGCGCAGTGTCGGGCAATGCCCGATTTACTATAACAGGCTGTCTACCGGCAGACCGCGCAGAGACGATATACCGAATATTTTGCAAAAACGTCTTGTGTTTGAAACGGGATACGACGATGAACGCAACACGCCGTTGTATCCGTTCGGATATGGATTGTCGTATACGAAATTCGCTTATACGAATTTGCGTTTATCGGCGGAAAGTTTTTGCGGCGGGCAAAAAATCGTTGCGGCGGTAGATGTAAAAAACGTGGGCGTGCGTGACGGAAAAGAAACGGTGCAGTGGTATATCCGCGATTTGTTCGCTTCCGTCGTGCGACCGGTGAAAGAATTGAAAGGCTACGAAAAAATTTTTATCGCCGCTGGCGAACAAAAAACGGTGTATTTCGAGATAAACGAAGAAGCGCTTGCGTTTTATACAGTCGACGGAGAATATAAAGCCGAAAGCGGGGACTTCGAACTGTATGCGGGCGGGAATTCCAAAGATTGTTTGGTTGCCGAGTTTTCCTATGTTGCACAGTAAAAAGAAAAATATTTTGCAAGGAGAAATCCGTATGAAGGTAACGAATTATATAAAGCGCACTATGCCGAAAACGGTGCGAGAGAACATAAGGGACGAAGATACATTGATCGGGCTGCCGTATCCGTATACGGTGCCGTGTGCCGAGAATCATTTTAACGAACTGTACTATTGGGACACGTACTTTACGAATAAGGCGCTGTTTGCGCTTGGGCAAACGAAACAGGCAAAGAACAATATACAAAATATTTTGTATTTAATCGAGCGATTCGGATTTATGCCCAATGGGAATAGGGTATGCTATCTAAACCACAGTCAGCCGCCGTACGCTGCGCTTATGGTCGACGATGTGTTTCGGGTGAGCAATGACTTGTCGTTTTTGAAATCGGCATTTACGATGCTCAAAAAAGAGTACGAATTTTGGATGACACGCCGCAAAACGGGGAACGGGTTGAACTATTACGACAGCGAGCAATCGAACGATGAAAAAAGCAAGCTCGGTTGCGCGCGGTTTTATAATGGGCTTGTCGCGTCGCGGATAAAAATCGATTCTACGCGCGACGCGGCGGAAGCGGGCAGACACTATTTTGCCGAATGCGAATCGGGTTGGGATTTCAGTCCGCGTTTTAACGGCTACTGTATGGACTATAACCCCGTAGACTTAAACAGCAATTTGTATTTGTATGAAAAACTGTTTGCCGAATACGAAGTCTTGCTCGGCGAGGGCAACGGCGAAGCGTGGAACGAAAAGGCGCTTTTCCGCGCCGAAAAGATGAACAAGCTTATGTGGGACGATCGTGCGGGCGTATATAAAGACTACGATTACAGAATAGGCGAATTGTCCGAAACGGTAAGTGCGGCGAGTTTTATGCCCTACTTTGCCGGCGTTGCGGACGAGAAACAAAAGAGCGGTTTGTTAAACCTATTGCGAATGCTCGAAAGCGATTGGGGAATATTTGCGACAGAAATAACGGACAAAAAATATCAGTGGGCGTATCCGAATATTTGGGCGCCGTGTCAGTATATAGCGGCGGAAGGTTTGCGCCGCTACGGATATGAAAAAGAGAGTAAACGCATAGCGCAAAAATACGTTGCGCTCATAGAAAAGAACTTTGCCGCGCACGGAAAACTGTTTGAAAAGTACAACGGGCTAACGGGAGATATAGACGCGGTATCCGAATACGGCACGCCCGAAATGCTCGGTTGGACGGCGGGCGTATATACGGCATTTGAAAAGTATATCGAAAAGGAACATAAACAATGAGGAACACGGGCAGAGTGACGATTCCTACGGACGAAAGTTTCGTCGAGGGAACGAAAGAAATCATACAAAAGTGGGGCGCGGACGCGGTGCGCGACTGCGACGGCACAAAACTTCCCACCAATGCCAAAGAACTTGGAAAAGTGTACAACACGTATTTTATCGTGCGCGGCGACAACGAGTGGGCGCGGCTTCACCCCGAAGAAGCGCAACGTATATTTTTATTAAGCGAGCGGGTTTTGGCGACGGCGAATAGCGTAAAAATACCGTTTATGACGGGCTTTCTGCGCGACCAGTTCGACCCCGACTACACCGAGCTCGAGCGTTGGCAAGTGTACGACCGCACGACGGGCGAGCTTTTACCGCGAGAGGCGTGGAAAGCAGACGAGAAAAAACACGAAATAACGATACCCAAAGCCAAAAGAATGCACGAGTATACCGTGTCGTTTTTGGCGCGGGTAACGTGGCACCCCGTGCAAGTGTACAACTATATCACCAACAATTGGACGTGCGAAAAGCAACTGACCTACGATCCCGCATATCCCGCTACGAAAGAGTATGTCAAAAAACATATGCGGGAATGGTGCGAACAAAACCCAGATACCGACGTGGTGCGCTTTACTACGTTTTTATATCAGTTTACGCTCATCTTCAACGAGCAAGGCAAGGAAAAGAACGTGGAGTGGTTCGGGTACGCACAGACCGCCAACCTCGTGTTAATCGATGAATTCGCCAAGGAAACGGGCATACAACTTACGGCAGAAGATTTCATCGACAACGGGTATTATAACAATGCGTTCCGCAGTCCTACCGACAAGTTCCGTAAATGGCAGGACTTTGTCGCAAGGTTTGTTTCCAAAACGGTGCGCGTACTCGTGGATATCTGCCACGAGTACGGCAAAGAAGCCATGATGTTCTTGGGCGACGATTGGATCGGCGCGGAACCGTACGGCAAGTATTTCAAGGATATGAATCTTGACGCAGTAGTCGGCAGTGTGGGCGGCGGCGTGACCGTGCGTATGCTTTCGGAAATTCCGCAAGTCAAATACCGTGAAGGACGGTTTCTGCCGTACTTCTTTCCCGATACCTTTTTCGAGGGCAACGAGCAAGGTGCGGTGGACGAACTCAATAAGAATTGGCTGATGGCGCGCAGAGCGCTTATGCGGAAACCCTTGGATAGAATGGGCTTCGGCGGGTATCTTTCGCTTGCGGCGAAGTTCCCGCAATTCGTCGATCGCGTCACCGAAGTTTGCAACG
>ERZ1643249.1327-NODE-1327-length-25097-cov-7.841067_pt1 | contig 25097 bp, 18 predicted proteins | sample MGYA00579263_ERZ1643249 | MGnify/ENA primary metagenome ERZ1643249 (study PRJEB29033, sample SAMEA4952264) | chicken gut metagenome | biome: Broiler Chicken; feature: Gastrointestinal Tract; material: Caecum | place: Ireland | collected 2018 | study: Broiler...
ACTAGTAATAGAATTAATCCTACTAGTACAATCTTTTCTTTCTTTTTCATTTCTTCTTACACTCCTTCTATTTTATTCTTCCCTAATCTTCTATTTTTATTCTAACACATAGAATCATTTTAGAAAAGAAAAAAGAACAGGATCTCGACATCCTGTTCTTTTTTTGGCACACGAAAAAAGCCTTATTCTATAAGGTAATTCTAAAGCCCCCCCCCCCATTCGAACAATTGTTTTTATTGGCGCTTGGTACTACAAAATTTATAGATTGACGATTTATTTTACCCTGATAAATCATAATTTTTCCGCCCCTCTCTTGCTATCTTTAATACAAGTATAACTTATTTTCTTCTATTTTACTAGATCAAAAAAAGCAAGGATCACTTACTCTCCTTACTTTATTTATTTCTTACTAATGCAATATATCCATTTACTTGACTAGCCCAGGTTGTACTTGCGGCATATTTCGGTCCAATGGCTTCTGCTGTTGTAAGTCCATGAGAAATATAATTTCGATATAAGTTATCTAAATATCCTTTAATTCCCTCTTCTAAGGTTGGATAAGCTTTATAAGCTCCTCCGCCACAAGAAGGTCCACCTTTCTGTCCTCCAACATTATTACAACTACGGACTAAACTACTACAAGTACCACTATTACATCCTGTTTCATGAAGAATAATAGCAGTTGCTAAATAAGGATCGATTCCAAGTTCTAAGGAATAACTAGCAATTAAATATCCTTGTCCTGAAATAGTTGATTTTAAAGACCGATTCAATTTCTCTGCTAACTGATGCATAGTCATATTATCATACACAATGGGTTCTACAGGAATGGTAGTTACATCATCATAAACTGGTGTAGTTACTTCTTCCACAGTCGCTCCTTGTACTTCTTCAATTTCTTGATCTCCAGTACCTTCTTCGGTGATCTCTGTTATTTCCGTATCATCAACGACAACGGATGGCTCTTCTATAACTTCTTCTGTTCCACTTTCTACATCCTTCATGGAAATTTCTCTTGAATTATCTTTTTTTTCTACATTTTTAAAACTTTTATATTGTAGAAGAATAGCTCCAAATATCATTAAAATCCCTAAAGATCCCAAAGCGAAGCTAACCTTAGTTACTTTTTTCATAGTTCCTCCTTTAAATAAGAACAATAACATTGTAGCAAAAAAACGAAAAAATGTCAAATTTGACACTTTTTCGCATTTTTTCCTTGAAAAAACAATAATTTTGATCATGCAATAGGTAAAAGAGACAACTTCACTTTCTTTCTATCCACATCAACTTCTTCCACATAACAATCAACAATATCTCCTACGGAAAATTTTTCCGATGGATGGCGAAGATAGTCGGTCGATAATTTGGAAATATGGGCAAGACCATCATTTTTTAATCCAATATCAATAAATAAACCAAAATCGACCACATTACGTACCGTTCCTTGTAATTTCTCTCCTCTTTTTAAGTCTTCAATATGCAAAATATCACTTCTTAAAACGGGTTGTGGATAATTGTCTCTTGGATCCCGTTCAGGTTGTTTTAAAGCCGATATAATATCTTCTAGGGTATAAGAATCAATAGAAAGTTCTTTTTCTAATTCTTCTAAATTCACATTCTCTAAAGCCTCATACATTTTATTTGTTCCTAAATCATTTAAGGATAAATCTAGAAAATCAAGTAACTTTTTTGTCTTTTCATAACTTTCAGGATGAATAGGAGTGCGATCAAGAGCATTATCTCCATCGACAATGCGAAGAAATCCAATGGATTGTTCATATACTTTGGGAGTCATTCCTTTTACTTTTAATAAATCTTCCCGATCCATAAATTTCCCATGTTGATCTCGATAATTTAAGATAGCATTTATCACTTTTTTTGACATTCCAGATACATAACTTAAAATACTCTGACTAGCAGTATTAATATTAACTCCTACTTGATTCACTACTTTACTTACGACAAAAGTAAGAGAATCATCCAACTCTTTGGCAGGAACGTCATGTTGATAAAGACCTACGCCAATACTTTTCGGATCGATCTTAACAAGTTCTGATAGAGCATCTTGAATTCTTCTGCCAATACTGATGGCACTTCTTTTTTCCACCGTTAAATCCGGAAATTCTGAAATGGCTAAGGGACTAGCAGAATAAACAGAAGCACCCGCTTCACTAACGATTACATATTCTACTTTGCGTTTTGCTTCTTTAATTACATCCGCCACAAAAGCTTCACTTTCTCTTGAAGCCGTACCATTGCCTATTGCAATAATATCTACTTGATACTTATCGATCAATTCAAGCATTTTCTTTTTTGATCCTTCGATATCAGAGTGAGGTTCGGTAGGATAAATCACCGCAATCTCCAAAGGTTTGCCCGTTTTATCTAAAACGGCTAACTTACAACCCGTACGAAAAGCCGGATCATAACCCATAACCACTTTTTCTTTTAAAGGAGGAGTAAGGAGTAAATGTTCTACATTATCGGCAAAGTTTTCAATCGCTCTTTTTTCTCCTTTTTCTTTTAATTCACTTCTTACTTCTCGCTCTACCGAAGGTAAAATCAACCGTTTTAAACTATCACGAATCGCTTCTTTGGCCTCTTCTTCCACATAACTTTTTCTTTTTATGATTTTTTTCTCTAAATACTCGGCAATAGCATTTTCATCATAATCTAATTTAACCGATAAAACCCCTTCTTTTTCACCCCGATTAATCGCTAAAATTCGATGAGGTTTCATGCTCTTTATGGAATCACGATAATCATAATAAAGCTCATAAGTAGCATTTGGATCTTCACTATTTTTCTTTTTCTTACTAACAAGCTCTCCATTACGATACAAGAAACTACGAATCCACTTCCGATAACTGGCATTATCACTGATCCACTCAGCAATAATATATTTCGCTCCTGTAACAGCTTCTTCTACACTTTTAACTTTATCTGTTAAAAATTTTTGAGCAAGAGACTCTAAATCCCCTTTTTCAGGAAAACTCATAATCATTTTAGCAAGAGGCTCTAATCCTAAGGCCATCGCTTCCGTTGATTTTGTTTTCTTTTTTTCTTTGAACGGGCGATATAAATCTTCCACTTCAACTAATTTTTGACAATTTAAAATTGCCTCTTTTAATTCCTCCGTCATCATATCTTTTTCTTCAATTAGACGAATTACATCTTCTTTTCTTTTTAAAAGGTTCACTTGATACTGATACACTTCATCAATTTGCCGAATCACTTCTTCCGTCAAAGCCCCTGTCGCCTCTTTACGATAACGAGCGATAAAAGGAATGGTATTCCCTTCTTCTAGCATCTTTAAAACCGTTTCCACCTGTTTGGGGCTTATATTCAAATTTTGACTAATTTCTTTTATAATTCTTTCATTCATAATTCAATACCTCACCTTTCCCATTTTACCATAAGAAAAAAAGAGAAACAAACCTTGAATAATTTTTTAAAATATGATAATCTAAGAAAGCTGTAAAGGAGGCCCTATGGAAACACAACTTAATAATTTAAAATTAAACTATTACCAAATATTATTGGATCAAACTCTTCAACCTTATATCCAAGAACTTTTGGAACATAATTTAATAAAAACACTCGATCCGATCGCAAAATTAGCAACGATAGATATTATTTTAGCAAGAGAAGGAGCTCGTTTTCATCTTTCGCAAATTGGATACTATATTTTAAAAGAGCATTTAGAAACCAAAGAGCAAAGAAGCTTTACGAAAGAAGAAGTCATCGCTTTTGCTGAAAAAGAAAGCAAGAAACCATTACGGAATAAATTTCACCCTGCTCTAGAAGAGCCAACCTCTCTCGTAACAAGAAGCAAAGTATATCAATGTATGCATGCAGCAGCTCAATATGAAGAATTATATACGGTATTAACAGGAGAAAAAGAGGAAGCTGCCATAATTCTGATGTATGATTTAAAGAACTACGACTATAATTCTATCTTCCTACGATATAATTTTTGTCTCAAAGGAGCCTTAAATCAAAGAAATTTTAGTCAAGAAGAAAAAGACTTTCTATCCCTTCAAGAAAAAGAACAAATGACCGAAAAAAAGCTAAGAATTATCAAAGAAATAGTAGAACTTACCAAAGAACAAAGAAGAGTTTATCAAAAAAACAAAGATTCAATCTAAAATGAAGAAAAATTAAAGAGCAGAAAAAGGATAGCCATGATGCGGTTATCCTTTTAATATCCTACTCTTACAATTTCAAATTGAGCAGTACTAACTTCAAAAGAAAGAGCTTCACGGCTGGTTGCAAAGAGCAAATCGAAAGCAAATTTTTTTCCTTCGCCTCTACCAATATTTCCACCACGATCTAAGACAATCCCATAGAAATCTCCTACTCTACTCCCAGTTACTTTAACGATAGTACCATAAGGATATTCCTTCCCTCCAGATAAAATACGCACGGTACCATAAGTAGGATCGGAATAATAAATTGTTTGTGTAATGTCAAATCCAGAAGCCGTATGCGTTCCAATATCCGCTCCATAACCACTTATTTGAGCCGTAAATTTATCTCCTACAAAAGCCGTAATTGTAGAAGAATTATTAGAAGTTGAAGGAACCTCCTCCTGTTTAGGAGCCTCGACAACTTCCTCTTTCACTTCCACTTTCTTTGGGGTAGATTCTTTTTTTGGTTCTTCTACTACGGTATCCTCTTCTTCTTTTTCTTCTTCATTTGACACAGATTCTGTAACATTTACAGTATCTTCAACCAGAATCATTTTACTATTGACAAAGCTAATTTTACTATCAACAGAAGTAATCGATTCCTCAGGATGAACCAAAGAAATCATAAGAATCATTGCCATAGCAAGGCCTAAATTTATAATCGATAATATTTTCTTCATATCAATCCCTCTTTAACAGAATAACATAAAAGGAAGCATTTGACAATTATGGACAAAAAGATAGTGTCAACTCCTTTAATAATAACTTTTAATTACATCATAATCACAGTATGGAACATACTCTTTCCCAAGAGCCATATAATCATCTCTTCCTTTGCCGGCAATTAAAACAATATCATCTTTTTGAGCCATCGAAAGAGCGCGATCAATCGCTTCTTTCCGATCGATAATCCGCTCATAATTTTTCTTCGGAGAACCACTTACCAAATCATCGATAATCTGATTCACATCTTCTTCTCTAGGATCATCCATCGTAAAAATAACATAATCAGACTTTTCCAAAACGACTTTTCCCATACTAGGTCGTTTTTCTCTTTCTCTTCCCCCCGCACTACCGGTTACGGTGATAATGCGAGCTTTTTTGACTTTATTTAAATAATTTAAATTCTTTTCCAAAGCATCCGTCGTATGAGCATAATCAAGAATAACTGTATATTCTTTGGTAAAAGGTAAAATCTCCATCCGACCTTCGATTTGATGCAATTTTTCTACTTTTTTAAGGACCTGTTCAATATCCATGTTTCGACAGAAACAAGCGAGTAAGGCAGCCGCTAGATTTAAGACATTAAAAGAACCTACCAAAGGACTTTTTACTTGATATTCTTGATTTTGATAAACAAATGTTATCTTTGTTCCATCGACCAATTCCTGATAGCCTTTGAGAAAGAAAGTATCCTCTTCCAAAAAACCATACGTTACAATATGCCCCTTAGCACAACTTTTTACTTTTTCAAAATACTTATCGCCACTATTTAAAATAGAATAGCCATCTTCTTTTACCTGCCGAAACAACTGACACTTACAATCAATATAATTTTCTAAAGTTTTGTGAATGTTTAAATGATCTTGGGTAATATTCGTTAAAATAGCGATATCAAAAGAGATTTGATCCAAACGATGCCGAAAGAAAGCTTCACTCGATGCTTCCATACAAATGGTTTTACAGCCGGCCTTAATAAACTCATCAAAATAAAGATAAAGACGATCCACATCCGGGGTTGTATTACGAATGCTTTCCTTTTTTCCTTTGTACTTTTTCCCATTGGTTCCAAGATAAGCACAATCATCCCCAATTAATTGATAAAGAATCTCTGCTACGGTTGTCTTTCCATTGGTACCTGTCACCCCGATCATTTCGGCTTTTTGATAAGGATAATCATAAAACTTAGCACAAACATTTCTTAATTCTTGATTGGTATCTTTGACATGGATCAAAGGAATTGGTTTTTCTCCTACCTCTTTTGAAACAATGGCTGCCACCGCTCCATTTTTGATCGCTTCATCCAAAAAATCATGACGATCTGCAGTAACACCCATCGTACAGACAAAAAGATCTCCTGGTTTTACTTCTTTGGAATTTATCTTAATGCCCTTAATTTTGACATCACTTTCTCCTGAATATAATTCACTTAATTTTTTCATCTTCTTCACCTACTATATTCTAGAAACTTTTTTTCTATTTGGTTCCTTGTCAATTTAAAGATAATATATCTTGTTCTTCCTGAAGCGGAAAACTCTTAAGCTCTGTTCCCTCTTTTTCCTTCTCCAAAGAAATAGAAACAATGCGGCGATTTGTATAAAAAGAAACATAATAAGTAAGACTTTCAGCACACATAACATTGCTATAAAAAGTTCCTTCTGCTTGTCCCTTTTTATTTTTATGAACTCCAAAAGGAATCGTTACCGTATCGAAAAGATGAAACAGCTCACATACTCCTGCTAACTCATCCTTTGGTTTTCGAATTAAATTTCGCAAGTAAGCAAGCCGCACAAAACGAGATGGTGGCGTATAATCTCCTGGCAAACCAAGACAGCCACTCCCCTCCCCGAAAGGAGTAACCGTAAAACCTTGAATCTCTTGAAGAACTTTCGCCTCACTATACATTCCAAGATAATTTCTTAAATTTTGTTTATGCCACTCATAATTTGGACTATTGGTTAAAACACCGATCGTATGACGATGAATGGACAAACCAGAAGTATCCGGTTCAATCACAACCGCTTCCCCGCTTCGATCGCTAAAAATGAAATGAAGAGGCAATTTTATATGATAAACTTCTTCTTCGATCAAATTAAGTTTTTCCGCCTTTTGACAAACCTCATCCACCGTTTTACAAGTACCAAGCATAAGAGGAAGAAAATATCCTACATTGACATTCTTTTTCTCATCTTGAAAATCATGATAAGTAGCAAACTTTGGATAATAGAGTAAAGCTCCCATTAAACCATGTTCATTCATCCCATCAAACAAGAAAGGTGATTTAAAGCCAAGAATTCCCAATCCTAAAACAGCATAAAGGCTTTTTTCTTTCTCCTCCTTCTCATTTAAAACAAAATCAAACTGCCGGGGAAGAAAGATAATCTTTCCTCCAAACAAAGTATCCATATCATAAGTCCGTCCAAATAAATGTTTCTCATCTTCCGTCGTCAAGGTTAGACTACTACAAGCAAAACTCATCTTCTCATCCCCTTTATTAATTCTTTACTCTTTCCACTTTAAATCCCACCATACTATCATTTAACTCAATATCACAAGGTAAAGAAAGATCTAAAATTAAAGCATCCGCTAAGGTTTCTCCCTTAACAAAATCATCATAGTGAAGAAGCATCTTATCAAACATATCATCGCCATGATAGTAAACCTTAATATGATCCGTAATAACAAAATCCGCTTCTTTTCGCATACTTTGAATCTTTCGAACAGCTTCTCGAGCCAATCCTTCTAAGATAAGATCCTCGGTTAAAGTCGTATCCAAAACAACGCTTGTCGTTCCATTGCTCGCAGCACAATAACCTTCTTTATTCGATAGTGTAGTCACAATCATATCCGGTGTAATTTCCATTTTTTCGCCCATAAAGTCAATGGTATAGTATCCTGCTTGAATTTGATTAACGTCATGAATATCAAAGTGACTCACAACCTCTTGGAACGCTTTCATTTTAGAGCCTAATAATTTACCAACCACTCTAAAATTCGGTTTTACCGTATAATCCATATATACTGTCATATCACTCCGATACACAATCTCTTTCATATTTAATTCTTCTTTGATAATACCTTCTAATCCTTCTAAAACAGGTTCATCAACTTGTGGTAAAACCATGAAATGAAGCGGTTGACGCACTTTAATACCAGCATCTTCCCTAGCATTTCTTCCTAAACTACAAATATCTCGTACTAAATTCATCTTCTCTTCAATTTCAATCGAAATCAAGGAAGGATCCACCTCTGGAAAATCTTCCAAATGAACCGATTCCCCATTCGTTAAATTCTGATAAAACTCTTCTGCTACATAAGGAGTGATTGGGGCAACCACTTTACTTAAATCCACTAATACCTCATAAAGCGTTAAATAAACCGCTTTTTTATCTTCGGTTAACTCGCTATCCCAAAATCTTCTCCGATTACTACGAATATACCAATTCGATAGATCATCATTAATAAAATCCACAATCGCATGTACTACAATATTCAAATCATACTTTTCATAAGCCTCTGTCACTTTACTTAACATATTATGAAATCTTGACAACAGCCACTGATCCATAATATTTCTTTTCGCTACTGGAATATTATACTCCCTTGGATCAATATGATCCGCATTGGCATACATCTCAAAGAACGAATAAGTATTTTTCAAAGTAGATAAATATTTTGAATAAACTTCTTTTAAGCCCTCTAAATCAAATTTAATCGGAGTCCAAACCGGAGAAACATAAGGAAGATAAAAGCGAATTGTATCAGCACCATATTCTTTCATTAAGGTAAAAGGTTCTACAATATTGCCTTTCGATTTACTCATCTTTTTACCATATTTATCAAGCAATAAATCATTTACTAAAACATTTTTATAAGGACTCTTTCCTGTAACAAAAGTAGAAATCAACATCAAAGTATAAAACCAACCACGCGTTTGATCGATTCCCTCACAAATAAAGTCAGCTGGAAATTGATCCTCAAATAAATCTTTATTTTCAAAAGGATAATGATATTGAGCAAAAGGCATAGAACCAGAATCAAACCAACAATCAATAACCTCTTTTACCCGACTCATCTTTTTACCACACTTAGGACACTTAATATGAATATCATCCACATAAGGACGGTGTAATTCAATCGAAAGATCAATATCTTCTATCGCTTTTTCCACCAATTCTCCTCTTGAACCAATCATTTCCATATATCCACAACTACAACGCCATAAAGGAAGGGGTGTACCCCAATAACGGTTTCTGGAAATAGCCCAATCATTCATATTTAAAAGCCAATTACCAAACCTCTTCTCTCCGACAAACTCTGGAAACCAATGTACCCCTTCATTATTTTTAACTACTTGATCTTTTATTCTAGTAACCGCTAGATAATAAGAAGGTTTTGCATAATACAAAAGAGGAGTACCACAACGCCAACAATGGGGATAATCATGAACTAGTTTTTCTTTTTTAAATAATTTACCATGCTCTTTTAAGTATTGAATCACTTCCAAATCCACATCAAAAACACTTTTTCCAGCCCATAAACCTTCGGTATAACGACCATCTTCCCCAACAGGGTTTAAAATAGGTAAATCATACTTCTTCGCTACATTATAATCATCTTGCCCAAAAGCAGGCGCAATATGAACAATTCCCGTACCAGCATCCATGGTAACATAATCATCCACTGTCACAAAGAAAGCTTTCTTATCCACTTTTAAACTAGGAATCAACTGCTCATATTCCATATACTCTAAATTCTTACCACTATACTCCTCTAAAATATGATAGTCATCCCCTAATACTTTCGAAGCAAGAGCCTTCCCTACAATAAACTTTTCTCCTCTACTTTCAGCCAAAATATATTTTTCTTTCGGATTCACACACAAAGCTACATTACTAATCAAAGTCCAAGGAGTCGTTGTCCATACCAAAAAATAAACATCTTCATCTTTTTTCTTCATCGGAACAATAACCGTATTGGCTGTTACTTCTTTATAACCTTGCGCTACTTCATGTGAAGCAAGACCGGTTCCACAACGCGTACAGAAAGGTAAAATCTTATGACCTTCATAAAACATACCTTCTTCAAAAAACTTCTTTAAGATCCACCACTCTGTTTCAATATAGTTATTGTCATAAGTAACATAAGGATGATCAAGATCAATAAATTGTCCCATCTCCCGGGTCAAATCCGAAAAAGCCTTTTCATTTTTCCAGACACTTTCCCGACACTTTTCATTGAACTCTTTGATACCATACTCTTCAATATCTTTTTTCGAATTAAAACCAAGCTCCCGTTCTACTTGAAGCTCTACCGGAAGACCATGAGTATCCCATCCTACTTTTCGTAAGACACGATAACCTTTCATGGTTTTATATTTACAAAAAGTATCTTTCAAAAACTTTGCCATCATATGATGAAGTCCAGGCATACCATTCGCTGTAGCAGGACCATCATAAAAAACAAAATTCTCACGTCCCTTTCGATTTTGAATCGTTCTATCTAGAATATCCATCTTTTCCCATTGTTTTAAAATATCAAGTTCTACTTCATGTGTCGTTCCTTTTTTTAACTCTTTAAATTGCATAAATATCCCTCCTAAAAATAAAAAAGTCTATGACATAAGGGCGTAAAAGAACGCGGTACCACCTTACTTCATAGACTCTATCTATCTCTTCTTGATAACGGTTAACCCGACTTTGGCTTATCCCCAAAGCACACTTGAAAGTGATCCAAAGTAAGTTTCTTTATTAATTTCCACCAACCATTAACTCTCTATAAAATTTCCTTACTTCCGTCTTTCGCACTTGTTTTTAATAAACTAAACAAAATATATCACAATCTACACCTCTTTTGCAACTATTTCTTTGCAAAAGAGGGTATCTACTGCTACTCTAAATGCTTCAAATTATAATTCTCCCTTATAAAAATATATTTTCATAGCATCTTCACTATAACTTGGCTTCGAAATATCAATATCTAGAAAATTTGCTATAGCATAAATGAAATATTGAACAGCAATGAGCAAATCATATTCACACAAAATTCCATTATATCTACTTTCAATCACCAAAGTATTCTTATCCGTTAAATATTCCAATAACGCTTTCTCATATAAACTAGTAGCCTTTTGTTTAAAATAGATATTTTTCTTTTCACTTAGATGTTCATAATGAATAAATCTTCCATGTGAAAAATTCTTCTTTTCATGAATCAAACAATGATAGACTCCAGACTCTACAATTTTACTCTCTAAATCACAACTAGCTACTTCCGTAAAATCTCCAGTAAAAACATCAAAGGAACTTCCCTTTTTTAAAAATTCTTTTAATGCCTTTTTATTCTCTTTGAAATACTGATTAAAATAATTTTTCCAATAATCAATACTATCTCGAATAAAATGGTCCACATCATCTCTTGACCTCTTTTCAAAATATAATCTTAAAAACAAACTAGCAGGAGCAAGGGCTCCTTCAAAAGATAAAAAGCCTCGTTCTTTCCCTTTGTTCGCTGTCGTTCGATAAGAAATAACATTATTTTTAGCAATCCCTGTTTTCGTTACTACTTTTTGCACTTCTCCTTTGGTTATAATATATTTATTCTCGTTAGCAATAGAATGAGTCGCTACAAATAAATCATTTGTTGTTCCAGAATAAGTAAATAAAAACACAAGATCCACTTTACTATTATTTCGATAATAGACATCTCTAGGATAGAAAGCCATCGTATTTGATCCGTACAAATTATTCATCACTTTCGCTCCAAATTTTGCCCCAGCAAAAGAACCACCTGTTCCGACAAAAAGACTATTCGAAACATCTTGAAAATTGATTTTAGATAATTTGTCATAAGCACTACTATGAATGGCATGAAGAATTCGCACTTCTAAATTATTAATATTGATATTGCATCTTTTGATTTGTTTCCTTACGGAAATTTCAAAATCATCACAAGTACAAACATTCTTCAACTTTTTAATCTTATATAAATTTTGTATATGCCCTCTTGCCCCAAACTTTTTCACTACTTTCTTCGTAAGTTTTGTCGCTTTATCAAAAGTCAAATTAATAAAGTTAGAATCAATAATATAATTATTTTTGATATATTCACAAATAAACATAGCAAAAAAAGCATCGCCTGCACCAGTAGGATCCACTTCCATAGAAGGCTCTTCTAACCCTTTACTTATTATATTATGGTTAAATATAAAGTCAGAGCCCTCCTTTCCTCTCGTAACAATCATCATTTTAGGATTCAAGATTTGATATAACTCTTCTAATGATTCTACCAAAAATCTATCTTTTAAATACTTTTCAACTCGTTCATTTAAATTAATAAAATCAAATTTATTTTGTATTTTTAAAGTAATTTCTTCCTTTGTATAAGGATCAAGTTCAAAATATTGACCTAGATCTAACATCTTTCTATTCTCACAACCATCAATAATGGTTTGATTTTTAGAATTCAAATTATCAAAAACTAAAACATCCTCTTTATTAATCTTTTGCAAAATATCATCTGGATCAATTTGACTTTCTTCATACCACTTCTTAGTATTACAAAAAGGACATCGCTTCTTAGAGGTAAATTCTAATTTGTTGTTCTTATTAAAATAAGAAACATGAAAACACCGAGTTTTTAAAGAATCTAGTATTTTTATATTCTCTACATTTACTCCAAGATCTTTCAAACTTTTTATAGCAATATCACCAGCTTTATCAGCACCACATGCTCCATAAACTGCTGTTTCCATACCAAATTTTGCAATATTAGCAATAATATTATGAGAAGTCATTCCCCCATTAACACCTACTAATTTCCCGTTTTTATAATAAAAATCAGTAACCAAATCTCCAATACTAATTACTTTCATCTCTTCACCTACTTAAATAATCTTTTCCAACCATTCATACAAATACTCATCTTTAAAAGCATGAGAAGTTAAAAAATGATTATCCTTTTCTATAATTTTTAACTCTACATTTTTGGCACCAATCTCTTGCAATTTCTGATAAGCTGATATGCTTTCCTCTACCTCAATCACCTCATCATCACTTCCATGATAGAGTAAAATAGCTTTTTCCTTTAAAGGAAGCAACGTTTCTTGAATTGGCAACATAATACCACTAGATACCGATACAATTCCTTTAAATAAGTCTGGCCTTGACATAATATAATTAAAGGCTCCAAAAGCACCCATACTACTTCCCAAAATACAAACTCTATTCTTATCATAGTGATATTCTCGATAAACTTCTTCTAACACTTTTTCCACATCCCGCAAATGATAATCCCAAAAATGATTCGCTCTACATTGAGGAGCTACAACAATATAAGGAATATCAAATCGATTCATATATTTGGGTAATGCATATTTTTCAACATTTTGAATGTTATCTCCTCTTTCCCCAATTCCGTGCAAAAATAACAACAATGGCATATTTTTCTTCCTGTCTTCCGGAAAATACACAATATAATTGATATTGCCACAATCACTTTGAAGTTTACAATATTTTTTCAACATAAACCTACCTTACCTTTACTAAATGTTTTATTATTAATATAATTTTATAGTAAATCATTAAAAAAACAATCCCAATTAGTATCTTCTTGAAAAGAAAAATAAAACTGAATCTAACTTTTCAAAAATCACTTACTAATTTTGGGACTTTTTTATAATTTAAGATGCTACAAACCCATTTTTTAAAGAAACTGTTCGATTGTTATCATCATTTTTTCCTTTATAATCATAAAGAGTACCTACTAAAATTATTCTATCTCCTTTTTTATAAGCAGAAAGATTCACACTATCATCCATAAAGAAGTCTACATCAAGAGAATAAGCTCCTCCCACGGTATCAAGATATTGTAAAACGATAAGATGATTTTCTATATCAACTTGAGAAATTACACCACTGATTTGCATATATTGTCTTCGATAATTTTGATAAGCGGAAGAATCATTTCGTAAAGCAAAGGCAAGATCTTCACAAGTAGTAACAATAGGTGTTACGGAATATTTTAGTCCCCAACTACCCAAAACGGTATCTTGTCTTCCCTCTTTTTGATGATATTTAATAACTTTATAACCAATCCCATAAAACTCTTCCGTTCCGCCATCATCATAAACTTTGGTTCGAACGGCCAAAAAAGGCCCTATATTGGCTTTTGTTACCAAAATAATGTCAAGACCAATCAAGCAACCAAGTGCAATAATAACAATCACAACAATGGTTGAAATCTTTTTGACTTTTTTTACATGATCCTCCACAATTGCAAAATCTTCTTCGGTCAATAATCTTCTTTTCTTTTTCTTCATCATCTCACCCCATTCAAAGTAATCTTAGTATAGCATGAATTTAACAAACCGTCTAAGAATCTTCCTTTATTTTTTCTAAAAACTCTTCTTCACTCCAAATAGGAATCCCTAACTTCTTCGCTTTATCATATTTACTGCCTGGATTTTCCCCTACAATCACGGCACTCGTCTTAGAAGAAACACTCTCAACAGTTTTTCCCCCAAAAGAAGCAATTAAATCTTTCGCTTCTTCTCTTGTAAAATGAGAAAGGGTACCAGTTAAGACAAAACTTTTCGCTGCAAAAGCTTCCTTTCGTTCAATTCTTTTTCCTAAATACTTCATATTAAGCCCTAAATCTTTTAACTCGGCAATTAAAATTTGATGATTTAAATCCGCGAAATAATCAATTACACTATCGGCAATAATTCCTCCAATATCAGATAAAGACACCAACTCTTCTTTTTTTGCTTTCATCAAAGTATCCATATCAAGAAAAGTACTCGCTAGGATCTTTGCTTTTTCTTTTCCTACATGAGGAATACCAAGCCCAAACAAAAGTCTCTCCAAAGAATTCTTTTTGCTCTCTTCAATCGAATCAAGTAATTTGGTAACGGACTTTTCCCCATACCCCTCTAATTCAATCAATTCTTCTTTTTTATCTTTTAAACGATAAATATCTGAAATAGAGGCAATAAAATGAAAGTTATAAAGGTCTTCCATAATCTGATCCCCAAGTCCTGTAATATTCATCGCTTCTCGACTAACAAAGTGAATAAAACTTTCCACATGTCGTGCCGGACAAGTAACGTTAGGACAATAATAATCCACTTGTCCTTCTTTTTTTATCAAAGGAGTATGGCAAATAGGACATTCTTTAATCATCACAAAATCTTTTTCTTTGCCCGTTCTTCTTTCTACTTTCGCTTCCACAACCTCGGGAATTACATCACCCGCTTTACGAATCGAAACAATATCCCCAATCTTTAAACCTTTCTCCCTGACATAATCTTCATTATGAAGAGTAGCTCTTGAAATCGTACTACCCATCACAATCACGGGCTCCAAAATCGCATTCGGCGTAATTTGCCCGGTTCTTCCTACCGTAAAAACAATATCTTCTAATCTTGTTAACACTTCTTCCGCTGGAAACTTATAAGCAATAGCCCAACGTGGGGTTTTCGCCGTATAACCTAACTCTACTTGATCATCGATAGAATCTACTTTAATGACAATACCATCAATATCATAAGGAAGAGAAGCACGAATCTTTCCCTTTTCATGAATATATTCCATAACCTCATGAATATTATTGACCACTCGATTATTCGGATTAATTTTAAATCCTAACTCTTTTAAATAAGCAAGCGCTTCATGATGCGTATGAATTCCATAATCCAAAGGATTGGGTAAATGATATAAAAAAGCATCTAAATTTCTTTCCGCTGCCACTTTAGAATCCAATTGTCGAATCGATCCCGCCGCTGCATTTCGGGTATTCTGTAAAGGAGTTAATCCTTTTTTTATCCTCTCTTGATTTAACTTTTCAAGCGTCTTCTTACTCATGAAGATTTCGCCCCGAACTTCAATAGAAATCTTTTGTTTTAACTTTAAAGGAATACTCTTAATCGTTTTCACATTATGGGTAATATCTTCCCCCACAACCCCATTTCCCCGGGTTGCCGCTTGGACTAAAATACCATCCTCATAACGTAAGGAAACCGAAAGACCATCAATTTTTAATTCACACACATATTTCGGATGAAATCCTTCTTTTTCAATTCTTTCTAAGAAAGTCACAATCTCCCCTTCATTAAAAACATCACCCAAACTAAGCATCGGAATACGATGCTCTACTTTCTGAAAAGAATCAATCACTTCTCCACCTACATGTTCCGTTGGAGAATCCTTTCTCTTCCATTCGGGATGAAGTCGTTCAATCTCCTGTAATTCTCTTAAATATTTATCAAACTCTTGATCCGTTATCTTTGGATCATCTTTGACATAATAATCATAATTCGCTTGATTCAATAAATCAACTAAATAATCCATTCTTTCCTTTGACATTAAATTCATAGAAGACACCCCTTTCTTAAGACCATAATGGATTGTTATAAACTCCTTCGTCCACCAAAGCTTGAATTGCCTTTACAACTTCTTCCTTGTCTTCTTTATAAGTTACCCCATGCCATACGGCATCTGTTTTTAATAAATCAACGACAGCTTTTCCCTCTTGAATGGCCATTTCAATCACATCAGGAATTAAAAACTCACAACTCTTTAAATCCTGTTCATGCTTTTCTAAAAAAGAGTTTAACTTTTCTTCCAAATAAGGAAACAAAGCGGGGGTAAACAATAACAAATTCATCGAGACAATCGAATCCTCTGCCACCGTAAAAGAAGAACTACCATCGAGCGGTTTTGCAATAATTTTACCATCTACTCTTTCTACGGAGCTTTCTATAATCGCTTCTAATTTCCCATCTTTGGCTTTACAAACTCCTCTTTTTGCCGATCCATTTGGACTAAGGGTATGAGACACTTGATACCCTACTACCCCATAATGATCTTTTTTAATGGTATCAAGATAACGTGATGCGACAAAATAAGCATCTCGTCCATAGAAATCATCGGCATTAATGATCGCAAAAGGTTCTTCGATACTGTCTTTGGCACAAAGAATAGCATGCGCTGTCCCAAGAGGTTTTTCTCTTGTTTTTAGTAATTCTTGATACTTCAAAGGAATATTATCATTTGTTTGAAAAACATATTCTACTTTAACATAAGGTTCTACCCTCTTTCCAATCGTTTCTTGAAACAAATCATAATTTTCTTTTTTAATGATAAAAACAACTTTATCAAAGCCTGCTTTCAAAGCATCATAAACCGAATAATCGATCAAAAACTCTCCACTTGGCCCCATCGGTTCAATTTGTTTTAACCCCCCAAAACGACTTCCCATACCAGCCGCCATTACTAATAAGGTCTTTGACATTTCTTTAATTCCTTTCCTTTCTCATTTTCTTTTTTTATCTCTCGATTCATTAAATAAAAAGTACCTTGTAAGCTTTTTCCTTCTACTTCCTCTAAAGGATTCCAAAAAACACGATTACTTCCATCCGAGCAGTAATTCATTTCCTTTAAAGAAGCATAAAATCCATCTTGAGCTTTATCATAATGAACCAAAAAACTCCTCGTACTTCCCCCTTTATATAATTCTTTTTCTAAAGTCGAAAAAGATTGTATTAAATTTATCTTTTCTTCCTCTAATCCAATAAAATCAAAAGCTTCATTTTCTTTTATCGTAATTAAAGCCGCATCCAATTTTCCCATACCATCATGACGAATCCACAAATCATACCCTTGTTTCATTTTCTCTTCAAGATGATGACTTATTTTTTTTCTTAAAATGGGAGAATCAAAATGCTCCGCTAAAGAACTCTCCTCTAATTTTGTCATACTACAAGCTAGAGTAGGATCCTTCTTTTTTTTAATTGTCTCATAACCAACAAACTCACAATAAGGACCTTCCGTCTTTCTTTCTTCGACATAAGCCTCATAAACATGTTCTTCCTCATTAAAGCTTAAAACAAATCTTTGTCCATACTCTAATTGATTCGCAACCGTTGGCATTAAATATAAAACGGAAGCAAGAGCAGTTGGTGTGACTTCTATCAAATCTTCAATTCCTCCCGTATAATTATATTTAATGAAAGAGCCCCCTAATCTTCCCCCATTTATTCTACTAATATACAATTGATAATTTTGTTTTAATTTTTCTTCCATTTCCCTCACCCTCCTAAACTTTGGTCAAACTTTTATGATTCTTCATCAATTTTTTAATCCCATAAGGATGCTTAAAAGCAACCGATACCAAAGAATTGGTTACTTCCACGACTCTACCCGCTCCAAAGGTATCATGAACGACATAATCTCCTACTTGGTAATCCACATCTTCATCCCGTAAAACGTCTTTTTCTTCCACTATTTTCTTTTCCAATATCTCATCTTTATGAACATTACTATCTAATAGCCTCTCATCAATTTCTCCTAAGAATCTACTAGGTGGATTAATTTGATCGCGTCCAAACAATGTCCTTCTACGTGCATTTACAAGATAGAGTTTTTCTTTGGCTCTTGTAATCGCTACATAACAAAGACGTCTTTCTTCCTCAATCTCACTATTACTCATCAAGCTATTCATATGAGGAAAGATTCCTTCTTCCATTCCAATGACAAAGACAATATCAAACTCAAGCCCCTTTACCGAATGTACAGTCATTAAACTCACTTTATTTCTTGAATCTTTATATTCCTCTTTATCATTGACAAGACTTACTTCATACAAGAAATCTTCCAAAGAAACAAGACCCTCTCGTTCTTCAAAAGCTTTTGTAATAGACTTAAACTCTTCTAAGTTCTCTAACCGTATTTCTGCTTCAAGACTCTTTTCACTTTCAAGCTCTTTTTTCATACCACTAGCATCGAGGACTTTATCAATCAACTCCGTTAAGGTTACTTGATTCGCTATTTTCTGTAACTCAAGAATCATGTCTTTAAAACTCTCCTCTTTTCCCCCAGTGATCACTTCAAACAAACTACAGTTTTCCTCTTCTGCTTTTAGAGTTAACTTTTCAATAGTCTTTAACCCAATTCCTCTTTTCGGAGTATTAATGACTCTTAGGAAACTAACATCATCTTTTTCATTATAAATTAATTTTAAATAAGCTAGTAAATCTTTAATTTCTCGTCTAGCATAGAAACTAAGTCCTCCTACAATCCGATAAGGAATACTATTTTTAAGTAATTCTTCCTCCATTACTCGGGACTGAGCATTGGTTCGATAAAGAATCGCAATTTCACTTAAATCCACATCTTCGTTGATATATTTTTTAATTTCTTGAGCAACATAATGTGCTTCATCTTTTTCATCATAAGCCCGGTAATAAGTAACCTTCTCCCCATTCCCTTTTAAGGACCAAAGATTCTTTTCTTTCCTACTTTGATTATGCCGAATCACACAATTTGCAGCATCCAAAATATTTTTAGTAGACCGATAATTCTGCTCTAATTTAATACTTAAAGCATTAGGATAGTCTTTTTCAAAGTTTAGAATGTTTTTATAGTTAGCTCCTCGAAAGCCATAAATCGCTTGATCGGCATCTCCTACCACACAAATATTTTTATATTTTGCACTAATCATTTTACTTAAAATATATTGAGCTTCATTCGTATCCTGATACTCATCAATAAAAATATAGCGATAACGCTCTTGATAATATTGTAACACCTCAGGATGCTCCCGAAACAAACGAATAGGTAGGAGCAGTAAATCATCAAAATCAATAGCATTACTAGTCTTTAATTTATTTTCATATTTATAAAATACTTCCAACACTACTTTTTCATAATCCCCTACGGCATATTTTTCATAATCTTTAGGAGCCATTAATTCATTTTTACAATTACTTATTTTATTCCGAATCGCTTTCGGATTATAAATCTTTGGATCATAATTTAATTCTTTTAATATTTTTTTCACAATCGTAATAGAATCATCACTATCCATAATTACAAAATTTGCTTTATAACCTAATTTATCATAGTTTTCTCTTAATAATTTTAAACCAAAAGAGTGAAAGGTTGAAATTTGAATCTCTTTCGCCGCACTTCCAATTAAATCATAGACTCTTCCTTTCATCTCCGTTGCCGCTTTATTGGTAAAGGTAATCGCTAATATTTCTCTTGGAGAAACATGTAACTCTTCGATATCATAAGCAATCTTCATCGTTAATACTCGTGTTTTCCCAGATCCTGCTCCAGCCAAGATAAGAAGAGGTCCATCATGATAAAGGACCGCTTTTTTTTGTTGTTCATTTAATTTATCTAATTGCATGTCATACACCTTCTATTTCCTACTTCCATTGTATCAGATCTTACAAAAGTTTAAAAGATGAAAAAAGAAGGTTTCCCTTCTAAAAATTCTCTTGTGTTTCTTCAATTTCATTTAATTGATAAGAAACAAAATTAACATCGGTATAAAATTGATCAATCATTAAAGGTTCCACAATAAAATATAAATTTGCCTCTAATAAATCTTGTAACATATTTTCCATTAATTTCAAAAGTTGTTGAACCAAATTAAGACTTCTTTCCGTTAAAGCCCTTTGATTCTCTGGACTTAGAGGTAACGCTTGAAAATCAATAAGAAGACGGGAATAAGCTGGAATCAACCTATCTAATTCATCCAAATAGTCTTTTTCACTTGTATTGATAAAACCACTTAGAAAAAGTAATATCGCATACATCATACTATTAGCATTGAATTCCCGATTGGTAATATAAACAGGATCAGCCACAATTCCTTTCTCTAACCGCTCCAATATATTCTGATAAGTACTAACATTTCCAATCATATAGTCATAAAGAGAAGGATAACTATAAGAAAATAGTTCGTTTGAGATTAATTTATCTTTTATTTCTAATGCTAGATTAAGAAAATCTACAACAAGCAAGGAAGCTTTTTGGTTAATAGATTGTACCTGATTTAAAAGTTCCAAAGAAGGATTTTCAAAATTATCTTTTGCTTTCAACTCAAGTTGATCTTCTGTAATGTCAATCGCTAAAGTAATACCAAACAATTTTTCTGTAAGCTGTTCACAAGGAAGAGTAAACTTCGTTACAAAAAGTTGATATTGTAAAGAAGAAGATGGAACAAATCCTTCGGTAGCAGTTATAATTTCTCGCCATAAAGCCTCGCATCTTTTCGCTAACGCTTCAGCCCTCCTACTATAATCCCCATTATTTTTATAAAAAGATAATTGTATATTAACACAATAATCACGAATACTTCTTAAATAAAATAAACCATTATTAAAAGATTGTACAATAAACTGTTCCTCACTAAGCATCTTATATCACCATTATAATATATGAAAAAAAGATTAAGCTATGCCTAATCTTCTATACTTTTATAAAGATCTGTTAATGCATCATAAGAAGGTTCTGCTTGTTTCTTCTTCTGTGCCTCTTCTTTCGCTTTCTCTTCTTTTAAAATTTGAAGCATGACTTTATACTCTTCCAAAGTAAATGGTTCCTCTTTCTTCACTGGTTCTACTACCGGTGTTTGAACAACTTCTACTGGTGTTGGTGGTGTTGTTTGATGTTGAGGTGCAGCATTAGTAACTAATTTATAAGGAGTAAACGTTTGAAAGGGTGAAATAATAGTGTAATCTTTTGGACTTTCTTCTTTTGGCATCTTCCGTTGCTGATGTTTTCGAATCAAAGCATAAACAATCAGAATTGCCATCCAAATAACAAAGAAGAACATACTAAGTTCTAATAAACTTCGAACCTGATTACTACTATACATTTCTTCTAATTGAAAAACATTTAATTTTAATTGTTGAACTAAAGAAACAACCAAAATAAACAAATAAGTTAAAATTCCATAAAAACAAGAATTAAAGATTCGAATCACTCGATTTGCTTTCTTACTGAACAACGTTTTCCACAGAATAATATTTGCAATAATTATCATTCCTAAATAAATGACAATATTAGGAAAATAATAAGATAGAAACATTTGATTAATTGCATAATCAATCATAGTTCCAATACTACTTCCATATTGAATGAGAAAGTAAATAGCAACTGCTAAATAAATTAGAAAATATGTCTTTTTACTTTGTTTAGCATTGCTTTTATTGGTCGTACTAAATAGAATAACAAGAAATAGCAAAACAAAGAAAGCAATTCCATATAATGGAGAGGAAGAAATAACTTCCCAAACCATTTCAATCTTACGAAAAAACGATAATGGACTCATCACCAACACCCCCTTTTATTTTTATTCTACCCTTAACAATTCTGCAATATAAATAGTTTGTGTAGAACTATCATTGTTGGTACAAGTAACTAATGTTAATGTTGTTTTATTATAATCTCGTTTAATTGCTAAACGACCCGTATTTTTATCCTTATAAATATTTGTAATTTGATAGATATAGGTATTTCCTTGATATAATACTCTTGCTTCATCGCCTACTTCAAGAAGATGAAGATCATTGAAGAACGCTTTCCAACCAGTGCCAGAATGCCCCGCAATAATTAAATTACCATTTTCTACATCTGGCATAGAACTTCCCTTAATAACTTCAATATTCGCTTCTACCGTATTAAGAGCAGAATCGATATTATAAAATCCTCTTCGAAATCCTAATTTCGGAATTTCCAAATAACCAATATAGTGTTCTAAATTACTCGTTACAGAAGAACTAGAAGTTGAATCAGATGAACTATCTTCTGAAGAAACATTCGTTGTATAAACATCATCAACAATCTGTTCATCATCATAAAATTGATTATTCATATAATCAAAGGATAATAAACGTTTCTCATCGATAAAACTTGAAAGAGTAAAGAATAAACCCAATACAATAATCGCTGCTGCTACAAGAGCAATAACATTAGGAGATATCTTATGCTTTATTCTTGTCATAGAAACCACCTACCCTATCTATTCTTTTTTAAGTAGGGAGAAAAACATATTACCATTTCAACTCCCCCTTATCCATTTGTGGCTATATTATATCATAAAAGTTAAAAAAAAGCAAGTTTTTCTTGCTTTTACCTCAAGATTTTACTTGCTTTTATTGTAACCTTTGTCTTTTCTCATAGTATAATACCATTCCGACTCCTGCAAGGCAAATTGTTAATCCAAAGATCATTGGAATCATTGAATTATTACTTCCAGTAAACGGTACTTCTACTTCTGGAATATTCTCAACAGTTACACTAACATTTGGTGTATCATCACTAATTGTGAATTTATATACTTCAGTAGCTAATTGATATCCCTTAGGAGCTTCAACTTCTTCAATGGTATAATCTCCATCACTGATGCCATTAATAACATAATTATCTTCAGTAGTTACAAAATCTGCCACTACTTCTCCAGCTGCATTCTTAACAACCAGATGAGCTCCAGCTAACGGATTTCCAGTAGATTGATCTACCTTTAAGATTGTTACTTTCTTTTCAATAGATTCATTTTCAAAACGAACGGTTACGTTGTTATTCTCATCACTAATTGTGAATTTATATACTTCATCTGATTTTTTATAGCCACTAGGTGCTTCTAACTCTTCGACGCTATAATCACCATCAGGAAGTCCATTTAGCACAAATGGTTTTACCGATGAAGTAAATTCTTTTACCGTATTACCACTAGCATCTTTAAGAACTAGTTTGGCTCCACTAACTGGATTACCAGTATCTTTATCCACTTTAATGATTGTTACTTTCTTCTCGATAGACTCATTTTTAAAACGAACCGTTACATCACTATTTTGATCACTAATTGTGAATTTATATACTTCATCTGATTTTTTATAGCCACTTGGTGCTTCTACTTCTTCTACTGTATAATTTCCATCTGCAAGACCTTTTAGAACAAAAGGTTCTGTTGTTGAAGTAAATTCTTTTACTGTATTACCATTAGCATCTTTAATCACCAATTTTGCTCCACTAATTGGTTGATCCGTATCTTTATCTACTTTAATAATCGTTACTTTCTTCTCAATTTTTTGATTTCCAAATTTAAGTTGAATATTACGATTGCCCGGACCAATAGTAATAGTTACCGGATCTTCTACTAATTGATATCCACTAGGTGCTTTTGTTTCTTTTAAAGTGTAAGTTCCATCTGCTAAGTTCTTAATAACATGGGCATTCTCTGTCGTATCCCACTCTGTAACAGTATTACCGTTGCTATCTGTAAGAACTAAATGAGCTCCTGCTAAAGCTTTTCCGGTAGAACTATCAATTTTCACAATAGAAACTTTACTTGTTGTTAAATTTACGGTTGTTTTAGCATCTAATCCCACTGTTTCTGGATACAAAGCTCCACCAAATACACTTTGAACAGTCGAAGTTGCAGCTTGATATTGATAAGCTTTATTAACAGTAGAGCTAGCATGGACAGCAATATTAACACTTAAATCGGTACCCGTCACACTAGAAACAGGAATACGAACTTTAAATGATTCATTTGTAGCGAAAGAGTTTCCTGCTACATTATTACTAGCATTAACTACTTCTGCGCCACTTGGTGCATTTTCCAAAGAAACAGTATAACTATCTCCTAAAGATTCACCACTAATGCTAATATTATTTGATTCGTAATATTTTTTATCACTTGACAAATGCATTGTTGAATCACTATTGTTAATATTTAAACTTGGTTGTGCATAATTTGGATGTTGTTTGGCACGATTTACCAAATCCACTACATATTGTCTTAGATTATATGGGTCTGCACCCGTTTTAAATTCATTTGAAATATTGTTTGATCCAGTCGATTCATCCAAATACCACCATACTGCGGTTTGCGTAATGTAATAGTCATAATCACTATTACCCGTAAAGCTTACATTTGGATATCCGTTCGCTAAGATATAAGCAATTCCTGAAGATGCTTCTCCTACTAGATTCATAGGCTCTGAATGTGGTGTAGTCTTATGATAGTCTGTACAATATACATAAGCTCCAGTAGAAGTATTATAAAGTTTACCAAAGTGATAATTGGCAATTAAATCACCAATACCATATTGACTGTTGGCAACAAAAGATGATGGTACATTTCCTTCTGCTTGTGTATTCATCATAAATGTAGAAATTAAAGTTACTACAAGAATGGCCACAAGTGAAAGAATCCCAATTTTCTTAAAATTCCTCTTCCGTGTTTTCATAATAATCCTCCCCCTAAACACTTGGTGCTAATAATATAGCATAAAAAAGGGAAAAAAGCAAGTATTTTTAACACATATTTCAAAGATGTTAAATAAAATTCAAAGTTCCCGAAAAATTTATAATGGGAACTTATTCTTTT
>ERZ1643249.1329-NODE-1329-length-25079-cov-7.011589_pt1 | contig 25079 bp, 20 predicted proteins | sample MGYA00579263_ERZ1643249 | MGnify/ENA primary metagenome ERZ1643249 (study PRJEB29033, sample SAMEA4952264) | chicken gut metagenome | biome: Broiler Chicken; feature: Gastrointestinal Tract; material: Caecum | place: Ireland | collected 2018 | study: Broiler...
TGTGTGCCCGAAGGAATGGTTCGATGTCCTCAATTTTGGTTGTGACCGGGATGCCCTCCGGCAGCGCATTTAGCACGACCTGGTGGTAGCGCCCGCCGGGCGCGGCCCGCGGGTCGAGGATGGCTACCACGCAGCTGTCGGCCTCGGTGCGGATAGCACGGCCAAAGCCCTGCCGCAGCTTCTGCTGCATTTCCGGTACGATCTCGGCCTGAATGTAGCTGTGCAGGTCTGGGTATTGCTGCCGCTGGGCTTCCCGTACCGGGTCCGGCACCGGGAAGGGCAGCCGCGCGATTACGAGTAGTGACACCATATCGCCGGGGAAGTCCACGCCCTCCCAGCAGGGGCCGCCGGCCAGCAGCACGGCATTGTTGCAGCGTTTGAACTGCTCCACAAACCACTGCCCGCCTCGTGGGGCCTTGAACAGCGGCACCGGCAGTTTCCCTTCCAACTGCTCATACACATGACCCATCTGGTCATACGAGGTGAACAGCACCAGCGTATGGCCGTGGGCGGCAAGGACGAGCTGTTCGATTTGGCTGGTCAGCTGCTCGTTGGTGACTACCCTGCGCCGGTGTTTGGTTGGCGGGCGCGGAAACAGAAGCAGGCCGTTCTCGGCGTAGGCAAACGGGGATGGAACTTGGAGTGTTCGCACCGGCACGCTGGCTTCCAATCCCAACTGACGTTTACTGTGTGCGAAATCCTGCCCCGCCGCCAGGGTGCCGGAGGTTAGGATGGCAGGTTTTTCCCGCCGCCAAAGGGCGCTGTACAGGCAGTGCGGTAAATCGTTGGGAACCGTATACAGTCCTGCAAACTGTGCGCCCTGCTGCCCGGCTCCATTGCTATATTGGATATAGGCAATCTGGTCAGGCTGGTGGGCAAGGAACAGATGGACGAGGTTTTCCAACCGCCGGGCGGTCTGGTCGATACCACTGTCGCCTGTGTGGCGGCATCCCTGCAATGTCTGCTCCAAATCCGCCAATGTGCAGAGCTGATGTTCGTTCGGTGCAAACGGAACGCTGTCGTTCCGCGATTCATGGCGCAATGCAAACGCTTCAGCTAACCGTTGCCCACTCCTGCGGAGCCGCTGAGTCAGCTCTGTCAGGCGCTCCGCTTGCAAGCGGTCTGCAAGAGCCTGCAGATCCTGCAGCGTCAAAGCGCGTGTGTTCATCTGCTGGTTGGCCTCCGGCAGGCGGTGCGCCTCATCGATGATCAGCGCACCGTAATCCTGGAGCAGCGGCTTCCAGCCGTTTTGGCGGTGGGATGCGTCTGCCAGCAGGTAATTGTGGTTGCACACCTGGAACCGGATGGCAGGGTCTTTCGCCACCTGAAGGTAGTTCTGGTACCGGCAGTGGTTTTTCCCAATGCAATCCCTGGTACAGCGTTGCGGCACGCAGATCCTGCGCCGGTCATAGCGCGACAGCCCCGCGATCTGGTCCAGGTCCAGGCAGGTATTGGCCTCCTGTAAGGTGGCCAGCCGCCGCGCAAACCGTTCACCCCTCAGGGCGATCTGTTGTTGGCGGCTGCGGAGACGCAGGTCGCAGGCGTACCGCTCTTTTCCTTTTCGCAGCACGGCAAGGATCGGCTTGTGGATAAAACCGTACTGCAAAAGAGCGGAGGACAGAAACGGGATGTATTCCTTCAAGATCGCATCCTGCAATGCCACGCTGGCGGTAGAGAGGACAATGGATTTTCGCATCGCAAGCGGCTTTTGATTCTGCCACAGGATGGCGGCTGCCAGATAGGCATAGGTCTTTCCCAGGCCGACGCCGGCATCGCAGAGGGCCGTTTCCCTGCCAAGCAGCGCATCCAGAATGGCGTGGCAGAGCTGGATTTGCCCTTCCCGCACCGCCATGCCCAGAGAAGGCAGCACAGTTTGGAAAAGCTGTTCCGCTTGCCGGTGTGCCATCTCGTACCCGGTCATCTCTATCCCGTTCAAAGAATCACCCCGCTTTGTTTCGGTTGATGGCAAAATGATGCGGCGCAGCGGCTTGCTGCGCTGCGCCGCACGGGTTCGACATCAACACATGGGGTTGTTGAGGTCGTAATAAAGAAAGAAAGGAAGAAAAGAAGTAACAACGTGTATGCCAAATTTGCTGCTCGCGCCCCTGGCATCCGGCAGTACCGGATGATTCACCGCGCCGATATGGCGAGCGAGAGATGCTGACGGCTAAGAGAAAAGCGCAAATCATACTGTATGTATGATTGAACATTTTCTCAACGCCGTCGGCGCCTCGCAGCCGCCAGAGCGGTATGGTGAATCGTTTGGTGCTGCCAAAGGGAACACGGCAGGCGGGCTGCTGGCGGACAGCCGCTCACTGGTCAAAGGCGAAGGTCTAAGGATTGCAACCTGGGCCCGGCCACCCCGTCTGACGTGCGGGGCAACAGGCGTATCATTGTGGGCCAGCCCCAGGTCATGGCAAAACAGCCTGCCGAAAGTTCTTACACTTCGGACTGCTTGGAGGACAGATATAGTTCGCTCGGTGACATTCCATGCATTATGCCGTAATTCAGCATAGTTGGTTATGCACTGAATGACACATTATGGCGTATCTTCCTGTGTTGCTCACTGGGGCAGGTTCGTACCTGCCGTGCTGGGTATGCAGTTGTCAAGGTAACGCAGCGTATTCATGCACCGCGTAGGGCCAGAGCGTCCATGATGTCCTTCATGGTTTCGGTATCTTGTTCTGAAAGCCCTTTTGACAGTCGTTCCAGAAGCTGGTAATGTTTTTGCGAAAGGATGATACGTCTGCCTTCATAAAGGACACCGCCACCATGCCTGCCGCGCACACACCGAATACGGTGATTTATCGACAAGTGTTCAACATCTCGGAAAATCGTTCGTGTCGAAACGCCGAACATTATTGCCAAATTTTCCATCGTCTCCTGGCCTGTCAAACTGAGCTGATGCAGAATTTCCTTGCGGCGTTCTTCTGCATCCACATACGATACCTTCTTTCTTTGGCCTTGAAATCATCATAGAGGTTAAATACGACAAAACTTGTCTTATTTAGATAAATTTTCCAGATTTTTTTAATGCCCAATCGCTCTGGAGTTATATCGTTTTGAGTATACGTCGGTCACATCGGGAAATAAATACAAAAAGTATATCAGCGCATTGAATTCTAGTATAAATTTGAGTATAATTGTTCTCAAGTGACCTGTTCAGTGGTTTTATGGGGAGGACACAACATAATGCAGGGACCATTTACTCTGAGCAAAAGTAACCGCCACAACACCATCTCCGAAGATGAATTGCAGCGGTTCAAAACAAATTACATTTTTATGTGGACAGCTTTAGGTACATCTCCACACCTGGCAGACAGCGAAAGGGACAGCTACGATGTCAATTCACGGATTCGAGGACATGAATTTCTGCCCAGTCGTGCAACCCTCTTTGCCTGTTCACGGGATGGCTATGTTCCCAGTCGCAATACAGTCTTTAAGATCGTTGATTTCTTCAACGCGAACTTCACTCCAGCAATCACCCCATGGACCTTTTTACATGAAGACCTTTCCGAAAGTACAATGTATAAACGTCGAGGGACATCCATCCATGACGAAGATTACATCGGCGTGTACAATTGCTACTATCCGGCTTCGCGCGAGGCAAATGGCATCTTCGGCGCTATACTCAAAATTTATTTGGCAGGCACTGTATTAAAGGCGTTCCTGATAACTAGCATACGTACTGATGAGGCTTTCAAAGATCCTTCCCTTCGAAAATTTTTCAATAATCCCACACCAAGCCCCACTGATTTTAAGATTTTCCAAGGTGCGTACACAAAAAGCAGTCCGTTCGTCAGGAAGGGACGCCGCTATTACTATTTCGAAGGCAACGTAGAGGTCACAGACTGCTCTATACTGATTGTTTTTCGCAGCGACGAAGGAAACGATTCCCGGAAACTGATTTTCACAATGAATACAAAACGTCTTCCCAGTGAACGAATCGATCCATATCATGGCGGACTAGCTTTTGTGATGACGACCTCGGATACTCCTTTTGGTACAAGGTTCTATCCAATGGGTGTGATCAATTCTCTGTATGGCTTTTATTCCCTTCAGGACGAACATATTTCCGAAGCACTTCACTTGTGCCCCAGTGAGCGCGACATCCACCTAACCGACAAGGCAGATGATGTCTGGAATGACTTGGCGTTGGCCCAGCGGAGATGAGAATCTTGGCGATAACAAATGTGGAAGCGCCCCTTGCTGGCAATTACTGCAAGAGGCGCTTCCATGGCTATACTCTATTTGCTAATGTTTGAAGTCAATACTGGCATTTCCCTCCGGGTCAATGTTCAATCTCAGCGAACGGATATACCGATCATAAAATTGCCGTTTCTCAGCGTCCGTCATAGTGATCCGCGTTGCCTGCAGGGCCTCCGCAAACATATCGTTTACGTTTAGGTGTATCGCATGGTCCAAATACTGATACATCTCTTTGAACAGCGCGCTCATCCTGATCTCATCAGAATTTCCCGAAAAGAAATCGTCAATGTAACAATAGAAAATTCCAGACTCTGACAGCGCGTGCTTCATGGCTTAACTGCACTTTTCCCGCTCCACCATGACTAGGAATCTCGCTTCCGGCAAGGAAGAGATAAGCCCCCAATAATCCGAATCGCTGGACACGATGATAAAGGAGTCCACGTGGTTTTGGTAGTGCTCCTGACAGGCCCGCGCTGTCAGCATGATGTCAACCAACGATTTGTTTTGTTTGACCCGCTCGATCAGGATATGTTCGACCGGGATATTCGTAAAGCTCTCCAAGATCCGCCAAGCCGATGCTGTATGGACATCGTCAAACAAAATGATCTTAGCGATTTTGGCAATGTTTTTGTGGTCCAGTCCTTTCAGAGTAGCACACAACTTATACGGGTCGGAGTTTTCGCAATCGACCACGATCACGGTGTGTTCGCTGGCGCTGAGATATTCGTGAATGCTCCCCTTCACATACCCGCTCACATCCGATACGCGGTTGTATTCTGTAAAAGTGTCCCCATGCCATTGGTAAAGCAGCGTGGCGAACTTCTTGTCATTATACAAGATGTTGCCCGCGTCACAGGGTATCCAGTTCATGTACATCTGATAGGGGTAATCCTGCAAATATCGCATGAAGGATGCCACCGCATTGAGGGCTCCAGTCTCCGTCAAACCGTCCGGCATGACAAAAAGGTCCTGCACATACTTCCAATTCAGCCAAATCGGGAAAAGCGGCTTGCAGTTATTGATCCTGTCGCAGATGACGCGGTTGAGCTCGATGACATGATGATAGAGCTTGGTGCTCGACTTCTTAATAAAGTGGATCCCTTCCTCCTCCAGCTTTTGTATACAGTCCGTCGGCACAAACTCCGGCATGGAGATAATAGATTTATACTCGGCGTGCATCTTCTTGTTGATGGTCCGGTAATTGCGCAAAATGCCGGAACGCACAATGGACAGGTTCCTGATGATCTGTGCGCTCTTTTGCTGCTGCATCGCATCATAAACACTGATCTGGGGCGGCTCATGCTCATTCTCAAAAATCCGCTTCGGTACACCGAGAAGATAGGCTATTTTTGAGACCAGTTCGTAGGTACTGTCCTGGTAGATTTTCTTTTCATTGGAACTTGATGTCAATGTAATGTTCATATACGTGTCCCCAAATCCGTTCTACTTTCTGTCATTTATTATAGCAGATAGAACACCGCCTGTCGCCCCCGGTCGAGAATTCATTGTCCATTGTGGATTTTATCTTTCTGATATGGTACAAGTTTGTCAAAACCAGCTATTGAGGGAGTACGAATTATGGCCGATGAGCTTTGGCACGAAGAAAAGCAGGAGATGTTCCGCCAGCTTGCGGAGCAAACGAGGCAAGGCAAGGTCCACTGGGGCTGTACATACTACAATCCCATCAGCCTGCTGAACGAGGACGTGATTGAGGAGGAACCTGCCTGCGTCTCCCACATCTTTGAGGCACAAACGTTAATCAACGGCATCCCATATCACCTTACGCTATTCGAGAGCATTGACATTCCTTCCGGCTTGGGCGATATTTCCATCGACCTGACACGCGACCTGCAAGCGCGTTACCTGATGACCGGGGATGCTTTGTCCCGACGAGTAAACGTCTATGAATACTGCCAGCCGGAGGAGCTCCTGGAACGCTTTGCCGATGACCCAGTCACTCTGCTTGCCAACGCAGTTGTGCCCCAGCTTGCCGCTTCGGACAAGGTGAAAGACGCTTTCAGCTGGGCAGCCTTTTACTTTGAGAAAGGTATCTCGCAAAAAACGCTTCGCCATCCAGTAACACGGCTTGCGCGCAAGCTGTTCCGTGAGCAGCGCGTCATGGATTTTCATCGGATCATCCTAGATTGCGACTATCGTGTGCAACTGCTGGAAGAGATGAAGGAACGAGGTGTATAAACCTCATTTGGATTTTGTTGTAGATACAGCCCCACCGAAGGCCGGGAAAGTTACGCACCTCCCGGCCTTCAGTTTTGTTCTTCTTTCTGCTTGCGCGATCCAATAATTTTACTCGTATCTACTTTTTATATATAAGGCTTCTTGGCTCTCCCCGCGCACTTTTGTCAGATTGCCCAAATTCCAAACACAATCTTTGGCATCTGCAGGCACGGTTCCTATGGTATAATTTGATTAAGATTAAATCCTAAACCATTTCATCATATAGAGTAAGGAGGCGCACAATATGGCAAAATACAGATGCAGCGTATGCGGGTATATCTATGACGAAGAGTCCGAGGGGGCTCCCTTCTCGGCCCTGAAGGAGTGCCCGGTCTGCCACCAGCCCACCGAAAAATTCACTCTTTATAAGGAGGACCACGGCACCGAGCCGGTGCGCCCCAAAACTCTCAAACTGGAATACCCAAAAGAATTTGTCCGCGAAGATCCTGCCTGCCGGTATATGAAGGAAATCCACGAAATGGCCGTGACCGGCAAAAGCCAGTCGGCCGCGATGGGCACCGAACTGCCGATGCCAAACTGGGATGACATTCTGATTTTAGGTGCCCAGCTGGACCCGATGCCGCTGGAGGAGGACGCCCCGGTGCGCACCACAACCGTCATCGGGCCGCGAGCCAAGCGTCCGCTGATCCTCGAAAACCCGGTGTACATCTCCCACATGTCCTTCGGGGCCCTCTCCCGAGAGGCGAAGGTGGCGCTGGCCAAGGGTTCCGCCATGGCCCACACTGCCATGTGTTCCGGCGAGGGCGGCATCCTGCCGGAAGAGATGCAGGCCGCCGACAAGTACATCTTTGAATATGTGGGCAACCTATACAGTGTCACGCCGGAAAACCTGAGAAACGCCGACGCCATCGAAATCAAGATCGGCCAGGGCACCAAACCCGGTATGGGCGGCCATCTGCCCGGGGAGAAGGTGACCCGGGAGATCAGCGAGATCCGCAACAAGCCGATGGGGCAGGACATCGTCGCGCCCTCCCGGTTTCCGGGCATCGAGACCAAAGAGGATCTGAAACAGCTGGTCAGCCAGCTGCGCTATGCCTCCGACGGGCGGCCCATCGGTGTGAAAATTGCCGCCGGCCGCATCGAGCGGGATCTGGCTTTCTGTGTGTACGCCGAACCGGACTTCATCACCATCGACGGCCGGGGCGGTGCCACCGGTTCCTCGCCCCGGCTGCTGCGGGATTCCGCCAGCGTTCCCACCATCTATGCGCTGCACCGGGCCAGGAAGTATCTGGACAGCATCCACTCGGATATCAGTCTGGTGATCACCGGCGGGCTGCGGGTCTCCTCCGACTTCGCCAAGGCCATCGCCATGGGGGCGGACGCCGTCGCCATTGCCTCCGCCGCGCTGATCGCCCTGGCCTGCCAGCAGTACAAGATCTGCGGCACCGGCATGTGCCCGATGGGCATTGCCACGCAAGACCCCGATTTGCGTGCCCGCCTACACGAGGATGCTGCCGCCCAGCGGGTGGCCAACTTCCTGAATGTCTCACTGGAGGAGCTCAAGATGTTCGCCCGCATCACCGGGCATGCAGATCTGCATGAACTGTCGGTGGAGGATCTGTGCACCATCAGCCGGGAGATCAGCGAGTACACCGACATTCCCCACGCTTAAGTTGCGATAATTTTTGAGTATCGTTTTCTTTGTAAAGCCATTTTTTCTCAGTTAAACTCACTGGCAAGCACGAAATACGGCATCCGCTGAATAAACGACTTCAAGATACAAATCTTGCAGCCAACACGGATGCCGTTTATTTGTGCTTCCTTTGCAGTTCGCCCTTATCTTTCTTGCTGGATTACCGAACTTTCCCGATACGCATGCACCACAAACCGTTCCAGGCCGCTGGCATAAGGGCTCCAGCATGTGGAAAGGGTAAGCACCTGGGCCCTTCCCGGCAAATCAACGCCGGTGTCGTACTCAGACATTGCCTGCAGTTCTTGCAAAAAGGAGTCGTAATCGTCGCCCGGCGTGCGGTTGGTGCGGTACAGGTCGGTCGCGTCTGTGGCGGTGTGGGCCGAGAAGATGCGCCAAGTCTGCGCGCCCTCCGGCGTGTACAGCGTAAAGGTCGGGTGCTCGCGGCAAAACTCCGCGTCGGCGTAGCACAGCAGGCCGCTGAACATGCCACCGTTGTGCAGGTTGTGGCCGTAGATCACGCGGTACAGGTCCGCGTCGCCGCCGGTGGGCGCGGCAAAAAACAGGCAGCCCGCCGGGGATTCGCTGCCGTCAAAGCTGCGGTGCAAATACGTCTGGTTATCCTGCGCCTGTACCACCGGCAGCGAAAGATCCAGCCCCGGTATCTCGATCCACGCTGCAACGTCGGGGTTTATCTCCTGCAGGGCCGTAAAGTCGATTTGTTCCGTCTGCTCTGTTTCTGATACAGCAGACACAGCGACCTGCCGTAACTCTGTATAAAGGCTGCCGCTCTTATAATACTGGTATTGCGCATAGCCGAATGCACCTAAGAATCCCAGTCCTGCCAGCAACAGCACAGCACTGAGTACCAGCCACATCTTTGAAGGCGGACGCAGCAGACGCGCTCTATTTTCATTCATCATCTGTCCCGCATCCCCAATCGCAAATAAGCTGGTATGTTCGCCCGCCGGTGGTAGTACAGTGCCGTGCAACCGGCTCCAAACAGACATAGCACGCCCAACCCCAGCCACGCCCACATCCAGGGGCTGTCGCCGGTCTGGACGCGCTCCGGCGGGGTATCGCCGGGCGGGGTGTCTCCCGGCGGCGTGTTGCCGGGCGGCGGCGCAGAAGGCGTCGGGCTGGGCGGCGGGTTCTCGGGCTTGTCCTCCATCTGGATGGTATGGTACCCGTGGTCCGGGATGGTGCCGTCACCGTTGAACACAAAAGTGATATCCGCTGCCGTCTGGTAGCCGTTGGGCGCGCTCTCCTCGTGCAGCACATAGGTATGCCCGGCAATCAGCGCGGTGCCGTTCTCGGTCCAGCCCGTGATGACGTACGGCTCGCTCCCGGTCGTCCAGCGGTCGATCTCCTCGCCGGTGGTCTGGTCGGTCAGCGTCAGCACCGCGCCGGGCAGCGGGTCGCCGTGTTCATCCACCTTGGCAAAACGTACCTCCAGCGGCGCGTCGGTCACGACCAGCGTGTCGCCTTCCAGCGCGCCGGTGTCGCCGTCCAGCTGCACGGTCAGATCCTCGCGCAGCGTGAACGGAATATCCAAACTCATCGCGTAGCCCGCCGGGGCCAGCGTCTCGTGCAGCAAAAACCGCCCAGGGTTCAGCTCCACCTCATGCGGCGTCTCGCCCGACGTCCACCGGTCGATCAGCGTCTGCGTGCCGTCGCTCGACAGCACATACAACTCGAGCTTCGCGCCGGGCAGCTCGCCGGTGCCGGTCAGGCTGCGCTTGCTGACCATGACGGTCTTGGACGACGCATTCGTAAACGTGAACGTCTTGCCGTCCTCGCTCGTTGTCAGCGTCGAGGTATAGCCATCCAGCCCGCTCATGTCCTCCTCGAGCCAGCAGTCGGTCATGCCGCTGCGGATCGTGAACCTGGCCGTCGCGTTGTCGCCCGACAGCGTGCGCCGCGCGGTCTTTTGCTCGCCGTTTTCGGTGTAGTGCAAAATCACGGTCGCGTCGGGGTGAGCCTGCCCGCCGGTCTGCCAGACCTTCTTAACAAGGATATCCCCGTAGGTGCTGATCGCGCCCTCCATGTCCGCGGTCGACTCCACCATGTGGATCGGGAACACCCAGTCCTCGCCGCCCGGCACATAGTAACCGGGCGTGCCGGGCACGCGAATCTCGTCGATCACCTCGCCCAGCGTGACGCCGAGCGAGAAGTAGCCGGGGTCGGCGTAGGTGTCCGACCCGATGCCGTTCGGGAAATATAAATACAGCGCGTCGCCCTTCTGCGCGAAGGAGACCCCGCCCTCCGAGTAGTTGATGCTGACATCGTCGGGGCCGAAATCCAGCAGCCAGCCGATGCCCAGCCGTAGAAAGCTGTTGTCGGCCGTCGTATTCTCGACCATCAGCGAGGAATCGTCCAAGATGCCGGCCGCCCCGGCCGCGACGGTCTCGCCGTTCAGATAGGTCGTGCCGTTGGCGTACACGGTCTGGGTCGAGGCCGCTTCATCGAGCCGCGTCGGGTCGTCGGCCGCATAGGCGCGCCCGCACAGCGCAAAGCGAAAGTTGATCGAAGCGGCATCCCCGACCCGCATTTCCAGCGGTTTTCCGTTGCTTTTCATCTCCTGCAACTGCCGTGGGGTGTACTCCTGCCCGTTTACGGTCAGCGTAATCGACTTGACGTAGCGCATGAGGTCGATCTCGCCGTTGGCCGCAGCGTCATAACCGGGATAGTAGTAGTTGTTCTGCGGGGCCTGGGCGTGGGCGGGCAGGGCGAACAGCACGCATATAATTAGAAATAGCGCAAGGGTCAGCCCACTTCGTTTTAGGTTTATAATTCTCTTTTCGATTGTCATCAACGATCCTTTCACGAATCATACATCCTGATGAGCAGCGATATTTACACTGATTTATAATTCCTTCCGTTCAATTTCGGGTCATATTTTTTAACACAATCATCATAAACCGCCTGGACATTACATACCCATGCCTTTACCGCGCTTTTGTACGCTTCAGCCGCAATATAAGCGGCCAAGAGGGACACTGCAATTGCAATGCTGGACCGAACAATCGTTTCTGCCGTTTGGTCCGCAAAATATGCCCCTACTGTAAATAGCACTGCGACAGCGCAAAGCAACGCCATTTCTACCGCAACCATGCAGAGACGTTCTGCCCGTTCATATTTTTGATCGCTGGCCCCGTTTAGCTTCAAGCGATGAATGTACGCATTGCTATATGTAAAGAATCGTTCGCACTGCTCTTTCGTGATTCTCATGTCAACCGGGATTCCTTCCGTGCTAAAAAATGCATATGCATTCATCGTATATGCTTCCAGGTCATTTTCGTTTTCAATGATGTCGCTTCCTTCCCAGAGAAATGTTCCCACCGCTTCCCGTTGAACGCAGAACAGCTGTGACTCCAAGACTCTCGACGCCTCTAAAATAAGCCAGGAAAGGAACGTAAAGGAGACTTCAATGATAATTCCCGCAATAATTGTGTTGTGCGGGCCAGAAATTTGCAGTGCAAGCAAATCGATGGGATATATCCCGACAAAATAGAGGAACGCTGTCAAAATGACTGCATTTACTAAGTGCCAGAGGATCGATTTGCAGCCGGTTGCATACATAGTATTCATTGTGCGCCTCCTTCTACCGATTCCTTGTGTTGAAAGAAAATGCTGCCAGTCAGCATTTACCGTCCGGCAGCATTTCTTTTTGGCTTATTCAGCCCGTTTCAGTTCTACTCGTTATTCGTCCTGTTTGCTTTTCCGTTTTCTGGCTACAATCAGCACCACCATGGCAACCGCTGCAACGATCAGGATGACCACCAAGCCCATCAGCGGGAAAGCGTCGCTGGTCTGCGGCACAAACCAGGGGACTGCGGTCGGCGTGGGCGTTGCGCCCCAGGTGCCGTCCTTGATGGCCTGCTCGATCTCAGGGTGGTCATCCGGCTTCGGTGTGGCCGGGGCCGGCGGGGCGTAGGTGTTCAGGAACGAGATTTCCCGCACCTTGGCCTTGGGGTCATCATCAGTGGTGGCCCAAATTTCGCTTTGCAGGCCTCCGTTATCAGCGTTGGTCACACGAATCGTCACGGTATAAACCGTATCATCATAACTCATGTAGGCCGTATCTCCGGCTTCCTGCTTCACCACATAGCTGTAATCGCCAGGTTCGGTAAAGTAGAAATTGTGGAACGTATCACTGGCATCGCCTGCGATCATCAGACCGGCAGCGGATTCATCTGGCAGCGGGGTGGTTTCGTCCATGCCTTCCGCCAAATCGATCGTCACGTGGAACTGCTCGTCGTTGTCACCGTTCAGTTCAACACTGACCGGCAAATCAGCGGAGCACTCATAGGGCACTTCCTCCGCGTTGACGCGGACAGGCAACAACAGCAGGGCCGCGAGCAGCACGGGAAGGACCAGCAATCCACTCAGTTTCCGTAGTGCTTGATTCATGTTTTGGTACCTCCTTCAAGATGGACCAGGGGTGAGGCGGGCGCGTGGCCGCGCCCCGGCCCCCGCCCATATTGTCAGCTCATGCGGTCCAGCCGCCCGAAGATGACGACACGACCGTTGGTTTCCGCCTCTGCACAGGTGGACAAACCGATCACCTTATCCTGCGGTGTCACGCCGATATACCGGCTTTGCACCGCGTTCTCATCGATGTAATTTAACAGTTCACTCACGTTCCCGTCGGGGTAACGCAGCGGATCGTACACCATGCTGTCGAACGCATCCACTTCCAGGCAGGCGAACAGCTCGATGCTGTAGGTAGCATTTGGCAAATATAGCGTGCCGGTGGGATGAGCCTCAAAGTAATCGGTATTGACGAACTCGACGACATCGCCGAACATGGCGCCATTATCCATGTGATGGCCGTAGACGAGGGTGTACGGGTCGGAAATATCCCGGGCATTGTCGCTATCGAGGAAAATCGAGCCCGACAGTGCAAAGTCGCCGTAGATATCCTTGTTCACGTACTCCATATCATCGTCGCCGATGACGACGGGATAATCGATGTGGGTATCGTCGATGCTCAGCCAGCCTACCACATCCGGGTTGATGGCCTGGAGCTCCGCCAGCGTGGGATTGTCGCCGGAGCCGTCAGCGGCAGGTTTGAACTGCAACAGGTCACTGTCCAAGAACGCGCCCTGGAATACCATAGCCGTATCCCACAGCGAGTAGCCGCCGAACAGCAGCATGATCACGATCAATGCCGCCGCCACCATGCTGACCAGACGATCACCGGCGCGTGCCAGTTTGGCCGCTGTGTGCAAGAGGGGTACCTCCTTTGGTGAAAGGTGGTTGCTTGATTAGGTTAAGTAAGTTAACGTGTCAGCTTTCGCTGTTGTGATTCAAGGGTTTGAATCAGTCCTCACGGCGCTTGCGCAGGAAGACGAAGCAGCCAGCAGCAGCGACCACGACCAGAAGGGCGTACGGAGCCACGTTCATGACGATGCCGGTCGGGGAGACAGCGTTGCGGGTGTTGACAACAGCAATGTCGTTATTATCAGCATCGTAAGTTACATTTACAACCTCACGCACTTCATTATCGTTGATTTTGGTTGTATAACCACTGCTTCTATAGTCAGTTTCAGAAACAGTATACACAGAAGTGTCATCGACCAGACCATAGATGCGCAAGGACTCACCATGAGCAAGCTTGATACCAGTATTTTTGCCACCGGTCAGGGTAACGGGATCGCCAATCGTATTACCATCCTTTTCATACTGGGCATTGTACTTATCGTTTTCAGTCCCCGGCAAAGTCACAGTAAAGTCAAACTTTTCACTGTGGCTACCCATTTGACCGTCGACGGTCTTGGTAATAACAAGATCATTCGTATCAGGCGTCGGATCAGGATCAGTGGGGTCGACCATGTAACCATTAGTCGTGGTATCCGTCTTCTGATCAACTTGTCCATCCTTCGTCAGAACAGCACCGGTAACTTTATACTTATCGGTTTCGTTTTCAGTATAACGTACAACGAACAAGTACAGATCCAAATTTCCACCATTATAATAAGGGGCGTCTTCTTCATCCTCATCAATGTCGTACTTGTAAACGCCGGTATCGGTGAAATCGTCAACCAAACTATTGATATCAAAATTCACGGTGGTTTCAACAGTATTCACGTCTTCACCAGGTACAATAGTTCCTGTACCCTGCGTAGCAGTAAATACTGCCGTGGCTTCAATACCGTTTTCTCCAGCGCCAACACCATTATACAAGTTCAGGCTCTTACCGCTACTGGTATAAGTGGCGCCAGTAATAACATCCGTGGAATTCTTCAGTGTAAACGTAAACTCTTTGTTCGGCGTCGTAACCTGTGCCGGCTTCATCAGTTCTTTAGTGAAGCTAATCGAAGTGATAGCAGTTCCCGATTCAGTGTTATCGATGACGCCAGATTCGCCGAACTGATCCGCAAACACCGGGACAGCGGAAACGCTGGCCAGCATCGCGGTGGCGAGGAGGGTGGTCGCGACGCGGCCAAGGTTCTTGCTCAATTTCATCCTTTCTTTCTTTTGAAGAATTTTTATACACAGGCGGGACGCCAATGTAACAATGGGTTGCTTGGGGACTGTTACAGTCCTGATCTACGAATCACGGTAATGACCTTACCCTTGACCTCGCTTGTTTTCACCGGGCCGAAGTACCGGCTGTCGCGGGCGCCCTCGCGGTAGTCGCAGAGGATGAAATACTCGTCCTGCGCCAGCGTGATGGGATAGGCCGGGCCGTCGTCGTATTTGGGGGTGGTGTAGTAGATGTCGTTTTCGAGCACCGTGCTGCCGTTGACCACCAGTGTGGCCTGGTCGGTGACTTCGACCGTATCACCGGGGTTGGCGACGATCCGGCCCACATACTGTTCGCCGTTTTTCTCGAACACCATCACATCGCCGGTGACCCAGTCATCAGCCAGGCGATAGTAGAACAGCAGGTCGCCCGCCGAGATGCGGGGTGCCATGTCGTCGTTTTCCATCGGCGTGACACCGAACAGGAAGCCGAACAGCAGCACGATCAGCAGCACAATGGCGATCAACTTGGTGAAGAAGCCTGCAATGTCCTCCGCATCCGCACATCGGCGGCGTTTGGCCTTGATGACCTCCAGCGGGGTGGGCGGGGCGGCGTATTTGGCCTTGCCTTTGCGGCGGCGGCCGGGCTTGTCCGCTTTGGCGAGGTTTGTTTTGGCGGCGGGCTTTGCCTTGCCTCTTGCAGGGGCGGATTCCACATCCGCCCGCGGGGCCTTGCGGCCGGGCGACGCGCCCGGGACGATGCGAGCATCGTCCCCTACGGATGTGAGGGAAGGTGCATCGTCATCGTGGTAACGTGCGGTGGTGCTTGCCGGCTTACCCACATCTGCGGGCGGTTCCGGCGGGGTAAACGAACGGGTAATGTGAGTTGCCTTTTTGGCAGGCGAGTTCTGGCTGTCCGCAGCGTGATAAACATACGCCTGCTGGCTCGGCTCCCACGCACGGCGGAGCTTGCGGTTGGTGGGCTGCGGGGTGTCACTCATGGGCATCACCCCTGCGGCCCATCATACGGGCCAGCGCCTTATCGCGCTCATCCAAAAGCGCCTGATAATAGGCCGCCTGGTCGTCGTAGACCTGCTGGTAAATCTCCTGCAGGGCCTCGAGCTTTTTCCAGACATCCGCCTCATCCACGCCGCCAAAGGTCTTTTTGCGAAATTTCATGGCGGACAGCTGATCCGCAATGTCCTGCATCGTCCGCATGGGCGTTACTCCTCGCGGCGGCGGCGCACACGACGAGCCATCATGCTGCCGATCAGCGCCAGCCCTGCGATGCCGGCCGCCGTGATCATCAGCGTGTACGGTGCAGTATGGTTGGACTCCAGGCCGGTGGGGGCGACGGGGTTGCGATTGTTGGCAAATTCAACCGTATAATCTTTATCGATTGAATCCACTGTCTGTGTGGCCGCACCCGGTGTGAGGACCTTTCCCGCGGAACCGGTTTCATAATACTGGGAGCTAACGGTATAGCCGTTGTTCTCCTGCTGTTCTGTTACCGTCACTTTGTAACCATACGGCACGCTGAGCACCATCTGCTCATCGTTGGAGAGGACGAAAGTATAGGTGCCGCCTTTGGCTGTCAGTGTCCCGGTATACAGGTTGCCATTTGCATCATTCGCCGTTGTGCCTTCCTCAATGGTAAGCGGCGTTGTATAAGGGCCACCCGCCTTTTCCAACGTTAGAGTAAAGGTAAAGTCGTCCGTATAGCTGCCCATCTCGCCGCCGACCGTCTTGGTGATGGTCAGGGTCTGATTGTCCGGGGTGTAGGTGTTGGTTACATCCAGCTTGTTCTGCGCAGCATCCTTATCCATTTTGATTTGCTGACCAGCAGCCGCAAGTGTGGATGTAACGTTGTAGCCCTCAAGCTTGCCACACGTTTCGGTGACAGTATACTCCTTGGTGACCGTCAGGCCATTTACAACGACCGTGTAACCAGTTTCCGTTTTCTGAATCGTATAGTTGGCACCATCTGGCGGGGTTGTACCCAGATTAATGTCGGCGACGGACGTATCACCATCTTTTACTGTAAAGGTGATGTTGTCGGCTGCGGTGTCCCATTGATCTTTCGGAAGGTCTTCCATCGTTTTGTTGATGGTCAGGCTGGTGGAGGGCACCTGGATGACGGGCATGGGATAATCTTCCGAATGGTCTTTACTGATATCCGTGTCATACGTCAGTTTTGCCGACCCACTTACGTTAGAAAAGAATCCATCCTTTTCTGCATAAGTGCCCGTATTAGCCGCGCCTTTGTCGGTATAATCAGTAGTTGCAAAGGTTTCATACGCTTTATCCGTGGGTTGTACCTTTAAGTGCAGCTCGTATGTATAGCCCTGCTTCAGCTCATAATTACCATCCGTTCCATTGAACTCCACCGCGAAACTAACAGGTGTAGTACTCGCATCATTGCCGGTGATCTCGTACTGCCCATCTTCTGTAGTTACTTGATTGCCATCGCTGTCTTTGATTACAACGTAGGGTTTTGCTCCATCAACGGGTTCGACAAAATCCGAGAGCGTATCGGTAATTTTTACATTTTTCATAGACAGATTCGTGATCTGCGCTTGAATCTCAGTAAATCTTGCAGTCAACTCACTCGGGTCTTCAGCTGTATACCCACTAAAGTTATCACTGTCAACAGCAGTTCCTACCGTTGCTTCAACAGAATCTTCAACTGCACCACGCAATAACTTCAAATAGCTATCAGCGCTTGCGCCACCTAAACCAACACCAACAGTAAAGAAGCCGTTTACCTCATTGTAAGATGCCGCCTGTTCGTAAGCTGCAGTGTCATCTCCCGCAGCTGTATGATCACCGCCACCAGTCGAGTTACCATTTTCAGTATAGTGATAAGTCGGCTCGCCATCGGACAGGAAGATAACATACTTCATTGCGTCAGGCCGAGCCTCCAACATAGCGGCACGGCCCGCCATCATGCCCGCTTCATAGTTGGTGCCGCCGTCACTGCGTACATCTGTCGCAGTGATGACGCTTTGGGCATCCCTCGTCCAATTCTGCCTCAGAATTGCATCATCATAATAATTTGTATCAGCAATAGAATCGCTAAACGTTACAACCGCAAAGCGCGCATCAATGTTCTCATTTGAGGCCAATCCTCTTGCCAACTCACCAGCTGCATCAGAGGCTATTTTTTGATAGGTTTTAAGCTCGCTATTTACCCATGCTCTGTCTCCCATGCTTCCCGACTGGTCGACGATAAACAACACATCCAACTTGACTTTTTGGCTGGACTCACCAACATCACCGGAAACGGTCAACGCCAAGTCGTATGTTTTGCCGCCATCGTTCGTCACGGCCGTTTTGGTATAAACCGGATCAGGCTCATAAACATCGATCTCGCTGTCTTCCTTGCGTTCGTAAACCAGCTCTAAGCGGAAATCGCCAGCGCCTTCAGTCCTGGTGTAATAACCTGTTTCGCCGGGGAACACACTGTCGTAAAAGCGAATTCCATCTTCGAGTATGTCAGCATTTTGTATACGTTCTGCCGATACAATCGGGTGCCTTTCAGTACCATTAAGAACAAATGTTGCATTACGGAAAGTGTACTGCTCAGTCCCTATAGTGATATCTCGGATCTGATTTGCATTCACCATTTCATCAAATGTTATAGCTCCAGAATCCGGCAAATCATACGTCAAATCATATGTTGAGGGAACAGATAATTCATTGCCATCTGTATCCACGATAGAAAAGGAGACACTATGTGAGTCGCCATGAAGATGTTGGTTATTTTCATTCCACGTAATCACAAAGCTCGAGAACCCATCCACCGTAAACTCTGCGGTAACCTCGGCATTCTCCGGCATTGCCGCAGTTTCATCGGCTTCGGGTGCGGGTGCGGCGGACAGGGTGGCAACGGGGGCCTCCACCGTCACGGTACCCTCCGTCTCGTCAGCCGCATCGGCCACCGGCACAACGTCGGTCACCTCGCCGGCCTCGTTCTCCTCCAGGTGCTGCACTTCCAGTGTGGCGGGGTCGGCGTCAGCGGGCAGCAGGGCGGCGGGCAGCGTGAAGCTGACGCTGACCGGCTGCCGCGGCTCGACCTCGTTGCCCTCGGCATCCTTGAAGGAAATGTCCAGCGCCACAAAGCCATCGTAGTCCACTTGGGCTTCGTCCAGCTCGGCAGCCACATCGGCCACGGCCTCGGCGTTATCGGTGCTCGAACCGATCAGGGCCGCGGTCAGGGTCGCATCCTCGGGCAGGCTGCCCGCCGGGATGTCCACCTGCACGGAGGCGTCGGTGCCCTCGACCTTCGCCTCGGCCGTGCGGGCCGGGTAGGCGGACGGGTCAGCGGACGAACCTTCTTCCTTCGAAGTTTCCGGGGTAGCCATTTCACCTACCGACCGGGATGTGGCAGCGGGTTCATTTGCCGTTTCCGGCGTGGCCTGACCGTCTGTTGCCAGTGCGGTGCTGACCAAACTACAGGCCATACAGAGCACCAGCAATGCACTGAGTACACGTTTTTTCATGTTCGTTCAACTCCTCATTTGTATCGGTTATGCGTCTGCGTTGGCTTGCGCCTGTTGTCCTGTGTCCAGCCTGACACATGCGGCCGCTACTGCGGTGCGTCGCTCGGCGGCCACCGGCGGGGATTTATATCGGCTGTGCAGCCGCTGCAGGCTGCGCGGCGTTGCTTTTTCCTGATCCAGCCCGGTGTCGCGGGCAATGCGCTGGATGCCCAAGCGTATATTTTCGCGGTCTGCCGGTCTGTTGCCTCTCGTCAGAAAAACAGGCCCGCTCTGGATGCCCCTTTGTCTGACGTACTCATTCAGGCCGTTCTTCAGTTCCCGTGAGAAACAGATTACACCGCTGTCTGTGCGGAAGTAGCCCGCCGCAACGGCTTCTGCAGTGATCTTCTCAATTTCTCTGGTCGCAATGCCTGTCTCCACAAAAATTCGCATCAGCAGCGACTCTCGCAGGCAGCCCTGCAATCGCGCCGTGGCCAGCATAGCCTGATATTCCGTCCAGGTCAGGCTGGGTTCCGGCTTTAGCGAATATTGGGGCGGCGCCTGGCAAAGATCCGGTCGGTTTGTATAATCCAAAAACCGATTTGCCGTAAGTAGACGTGCGCTGATCGAGCGCGGTGCGTAGCCCCAGTCGTGCATATCGGATGCCCAATGTTGCAATGTATCGTTATGGATGCTGGCATCCGGCCCCAAGTATCGTTGCAGCGCAATCAGGTCATTGCGATATCGCTTTACAGTGCTTGCTCCGGCTCCCGATATTCCAACAGCCTGCAAAAATCCTTCTATGGCCTGCCCCGTCAGGGCCTGCGGTCTGTCTTGAGTTTTTATCGACATGTCAAGCCCCTTTCTGTCTTGCGGGCGATGGTTCAAGCGGTGCGGGATGAATCGGTGTTGCCGGCTGATGGCCAGCCAATGGCCGCCTGTTCCATCTCGATCATCTGGTCGTACATCTGGTCTTTCAGTATAGCGATCCGCTCATCCAGCTGCTGCTGGGTCGCTTTATAAAGGTTGCGGAAGCTGCGCGGATTGCCTTTTTCTTCGGGGACGCCTGCGATCCGGCATAGCTCCCTCATGCAGTTGAACACCGCGATGCGCCCCATGGGCCGGTCGTTGCGGGTCATAAAGACGGGCCCGCCGTAGACGCCGTTCTGTGCCATGTAGTCGAGCAGCTCGCTCTGCAGCGGTGCGGGACAGCGGAAGTCGATGGGCACGCCATGATAATTCAACGTACCGTGCCCCTGCTTGACCACCTCTGCCGTCACTTGGCTGAGACACTGCACCGGCAGATTTGTCGTTGCAAACAGCTTGACGAGCAGATAGGTGCGCCGTTTTCCCTGTGCGCGGGCAGCGCGGAGAAGTTTCAGATACTCCACGCGGGTCACAGCCGGGGTAGGCGGGTCAGTCTCAATTTCTGACTTCAGATGCCCACGGAGCAGATCCAGCCTGCCGCACCAGCGGAAGTATTGGTTGGCCGCCGTGATATGCACATTGACCGCCTTGCGGCCATATCGCTGCTGCAGGTGCTCGACCCAGTCATTCAGCATCTGTACGGTGGGTTCGCCATGCTGCTGCGTGTAGGCAAGAAGATCCTGCAAGCTGTTTGTGTAATAGCGGCGGGTTTCGGGATTCCAGCTGCAGAATTTCTCGCTTTGCAGAAATTCAGAAAGAGGGTGACCTTTCAAAATTTCATCTTCCATACGTGCAACCGGCCTCCTTTCCTGCCTTTCGGATGGGGCGAGGGACAGAAACGTGGTTCTGTTGCCGCTGTTAACGTGAATCGTTCGCAGGAATGCGTGTATTCGCGTTTTTTGGCCTTGAACACATAAAAATTGGCATGAAAAAGGTGTCAGGCAAAGAAAAACATTACTTGCCCGACGGTTTTTTTATGCCCATTTTTAGCAAATTGAACAAGATTTGACGTTAATACTTGTTTTTCCGTTTGGTTTGTGATAATATCTATTCGTATCTAAAGGTGGGGTCAGTATCCCCAAACGCAGAATTTAGCCATCTGCGCTCTTTGGCGTTTTATGTATTTAACAGAACCACGTTTTCGTCAAATTCACAAAAGCAGATGCATTTTATTCAGTAAACGCTCGTGTTCTGCGCCCGATTCCATGATATAGATCCGCGTCGTCTCGATACTGGAATGGCCAAGCAGGTCTGCCAGCTTCGAGATATTTTTTTCGAGATCGTAGAACGTCCGGGCAAACAGGTGCCGCAGATTGTGGGGGAATACTTTCTTCCACGCCACGTTGGCTCGCTCGCACAGGGCTTTGAGCAGCTTCCAAACTGTGACGCGGCACAGCGGCTTGCCCACGCGTGAGAGAAACACCGGCCCGGTGTGGATGCGATGCTTCTGGCACCAGCGGGTCAGGCGGTGGCAGAGCTCGGCAGGCAACAGGATCTCGCGGCATTTGCCCTTGCAGCGGATGGACGCCTTGCGGCGGCGGACAGCCTCCGCCGTGATGAATTGCAGTTCCGAGACGCGAATGCCGGTGGAGCAGATGGTCTCCAGCAGCAGTTGGCTGCGCTTGTTGCCGATGGCGCGGGCTGCGCTCAGCAGACGGAAATACTCGGCGCGGGAGAGTTCCCGGCCGGGGTCGGCAAAGATCCTGCGCTGGCGCTTGAGGGGCTTGGCTTTGCCCGCCGGGTTGTCGATGGATTCCTGATAGTCGTTGACCGCAGCCAGCAGTGCATTGACGGTGGAGGGGGTGTAGCCCTTGGCCGTCAGGCTGTCGCGCCAGGCGGCGACGGTCTCGCGGGTGGGCTTCTTCCCTGCCCCGGTATCGGCGAAAAAGCGGGTCAGGGCCCGGGTGTACTTCTGGATGGTGGCCGGGCTGTACTCGCGGTGGGCCAGCCAGTGCTCATAGCTTTGTATAATTTTTTGATATTCCATGTGATGCTCCTTTCGGTTTGTGTGTTAGTATGCCGCAACTGCGGTTTCTTATATGTATCATCAAAAAAGCCTCACACCGTGTCAATATGCACAGTCTGAGGCTGATTCGTTTATTCATTATGGCGTGACATGGCAGGCGTACAGAATCAGGATGTAAAATAGGTCAGGGCGTCTGTTCGTTGACCGTTCTGGTACACTTCAAAATGTAAGTGGTCGCCGGTGGCACGCCCGGTGTGCCCCACAAAGCCGATCACCTGCCCGGCTTTGACCTGCTGACCGGCGGTAACGCAGATGGAGGAACAGTGAGCGTACAGGGTTTCCAGGCCATTACCGTGGTCGAGTTTGACGTAGTAGCCGTAGCTGCCGCCCCAGCTGTCTAGGGCGTTGGCAACGCTCACCGTGCCGTCGGCGGCGGCCAGGATCGGGGTGCCTTCGGGCACGGCGATGTCGGTGCCGCTGTGGTAACTGGTCTCGTCGGTGATCGGGTCGGTGCGGTAGCCAAATTGTGAAGTAATCGTGCCGGTGATCGTCAGCGGCCATTGCAGGGCACCGGTCGGCTGCCAGTCCCCCGCCGACGACAGAACCTCCCCGCTGCCGCTAACGAAACCACCCAGCAGCTGGTTCCACAATTCGGCGGTGTCTTCTCCTGACAAAAGGGTCAGGTATTCATTTTGCCGGGCATTGAAGGCGTACTCAGCGCGCATTTCTTCGGCGGTTTTGTGGGTGAGCTCGATGGTGAGGATGGTTTCTGTCACGGTTGTCGTGGTGGTATTGCCATCTTCATCGGGCATTTCCACTTCGCTGGTATTTGTGTCTGTGCGGTAATCCACCGCGTTCATATCCCACAGGATGTCCCGGAGCCGGTTTAGGTTATCTTCGTCAATAAAGGCAACCGGCGCACCGTCCACCGCGCCGCTGGTACGGGCGGCAAAAACCGCCAGGACATCCTGCCACGCGATGGCGTAGCTGCCATCGTTGGACACGATCTCCTGACGGTCATGAGGGATGTCGGCTTCGATTTCTTCAAGGCGTTCCTGGTATTCGTTGTTCAGTTGGGCAACCGCCTCTTGGATGGTGATGCCGGTACCTGTGGATTCCCCTGCGAAGAAAATGCCGAACGACGAACCGACGACAAGCGCGATCATGCAGATGATTATGATAATCACGACCGCGGCCGTACCGCCCGCTGCAATCGCTGCCACCAGCGTCTGTGTGGCGGCCCACAGAGCTTTGAGCCCAGCCATAACGATGTCGGCAACTTTTTTGGTTGCCTCCTGGGCTGCCTGTGCAGCCTGTTTCGCCCGTCGGGCTGCTTTTGCAGCTGTCTGGCGAACCTTGTTGGCGTCGGCATTTTTGCGAGCTGTGACCGTGGCTGTTTTCGGGTTGGGTGCCTGGCGCGGCTGAGGTTTCCTGCGTGTAGTAACCTTAAAACGATAGACAGAATCGTGCCGCAGGCGGCTCTGATGAACATCTTGTATATCAGTCTTGGTGTGTACAGCATTCCGGCCTGGTGGCTGCCGAGTTCGTTCGGCGTATCCATTGCGCCCTTTATAATAAGGTGTATGCCCGGTCTGTGGGCTGCGCGGTTCTCCTGCGGCAGCCGATGAGGCTTGTTCGTGTACTACTATTGCGTCACTGTGGGCTTTTCTCTGGTTTTGGGCGATGTACTGCGCGAATTTCTTGCCGCCGCGCAAAGTTGCCTCCGCCGCGGATTCAGCCGCAGATACAGCGGTGTCCACAGCGTGTTCTTCCAGCGAAGCAGCTTCCCGGTACTGGCCCTCCTGCTTTTCCTCTGCCGCAAACCGCCGGGTGCCCTCGCGGGTGCGCAGCCATACGGCGCGCATCGCGGTTCGCGGGAGACGGGCTTTTTCCGCTGTATGGACGGGCTTGCCCGCCGGTTTCTGTTTGGGTTCGATCATGTCACATTCCCCCCTGTTCACAGATTTGTTAAATCCTATTTGAAGTTTTTTCAAACGCTTATCAAACGATTGTCAAATTTATCCTGTATCTTATAAACATAGACAAAACGGAGCCGAAATCCCGGCACCGCTCTACCGCCCAAAGGCAACCTAGGCTCAGCCCGCGGCGGACAAAAAATTAGGCTTCGTGCCATGACATAGATCAAAAGATGCGGCCGGTCCATAAACGGATCAGCCGCATCTTTTCATTGATTTACGAAGATATTTTGTTCCTGCACTGTATTCAGTTTCTCCCGAATATGCTATACTGAAAGCATCTTAACAAAATCGTACTCTGCGCGAGTCGTATAGGAGGATTTGTATGCGTAAACCTGTCAACCAAGCCACTGATCCAACCGCCGTCGAAAGCCCCAAAAAGACAAGAGCGCCCCGCAAAAAGGCCGTGAAAAAGGCCCACACGCCGCCTGTGGCCGTCCACCTTCAGGTCGGCGGTCAGGACTATGACTGCGCCGCCATTGTGGAGGCGGCTCGCACCGATTATCGGGCTACGCACAAGACCGGCATCCACTCCTGCCGCGTGTACATCAAGCCGGATGAACAGACAGCCTATTATGTCATCAACAAGGTGGAGGGCAAGGTAGATATTGCCCCCATTGAAACGCAGTAAAACCAAACAGCGAGAGCAGCAGTTCCCTGTTGCTCTCGCCGTTTATTCGGGCTTTGAATTTTCGGCATTCGATGCGTCGGCTTGCATCTGTTTGTTAAAGCGGTTTCTATAGTGGGCCTTTCGCCGATAAAAATACCGCTCCACTTCCCCATCTGGAATCCAGATCCCGGCCGCTTCGATTTTCTCCATGACGGCAGACAATATCTGCTGGTTATAACGGGGCTGCGGTTCATGGCCGATCTCCAGCCATACACGGCGGTATTCTTCGAACAACCATGTATTGATTTTCTCTTTCTGCCTTTGCTTCAAGTTTCGGAACTGTTTATCCATCTGAAGCAGCCGGCCTCCGATTCGCTTATGGTTTTTGCTGCTGATTTTACATCACCACGCCCTTAAAAACTTTAGGTGCCCTTATTCTTCTATGTCCACGGTCTGTTTTCCACCAAGGCGGACTATCTATCAACGGCCACCAGCTTAGCCTCCACAAACCACCGTCCTTTTTCCATCCAGAGGTTCGTCTCCTGGCCGCGGA
>ERZ1643249.1332-NODE-1332-length-25063-cov-5.822217_pt1 | contig 25063 bp, 25 predicted proteins | sample MGYA00579263_ERZ1643249 | MGnify/ENA primary metagenome ERZ1643249 (study PRJEB29033, sample SAMEA4952264) | chicken gut metagenome | biome: Broiler Chicken; feature: Gastrointestinal Tract; material: Caecum | place: Ireland | collected 2018 | study: Broiler...
ATAAAAACTTTTGCTAGAGTCATTTTCCTACGCTTTCACGGCAGCTTGTTCGGTAAACATTGTTCTTATAACATTTTCGTTAAGCTTGAGCTGTCTTTTAAATTCCGCAACTTTGTCTGCTTCAAGATTTATTTTTAAAACAGCGATAAAGCCGTCTCTAAAGCCTTTTACATCATATGCTAATTTTTTTCTGCCCATTTTGTCAGTGTCAATGACGCTTCCGCCTAATGAGCTTACTGATTCTTCGATTCTGGCAATAACTTTATCTGCTTCGTCATGATCTAAATTGGGTTTAATTGTTGCAAGCAGTTCGTATTTTTTCATGGTTTCTCCTTATAGTACTTATGTTTGTTACAAAATGCTAGCACAAACATTTTTTTGAAACAACAAAAAACTTAACATATCTAAATATTTTATTTTTGAAAATATGTTCCTTCAAACACTTTTTTGGCGGGGCCTGTCATATAAACATTTTCACCTTTGTATTCAATTGTAAGTTCGCCGCCGGGAAGCTCCACGGTTACGGTATCATCAAGCAGATCTTTTAAAATTCCTGCAACCGTTGCCGCGCAGGCTCCTGTACCGCAGGCAAGAGTTATGCCGCAGCCTCTTTCGTATACGTCAAGCTGCATTCTTGCGCGGTTTTTAATTTTTACAAATTCCACATTTGTTTTCTGGGGAAAGAGTTTGTGCGGTTCAATTTTAGGCCCGTATTCGCGCGCCAGTGCGGCGCTGTCGTGTTCTGTAAAAATTATGCAGTGCGGATTTCCCATGCTTATTGCCGATGCGCTAAAACCTTCGATGATAAAATCCTGCGGCGTTTGAGTATTAACGGGAATTTTTTGCGCCTCTAAAATCGGTTTTCCCATATCGACCCTAACTCTGCCGTCGCTTAAAATTTCAGGGATTATTGTGCCCGCAAGTGTTTTAACCGAAAATTTATTTTTATTAACAAGTTTGTGTGTGTATGCATATTTTGCAAAGCAGCGAATGCCGTTTCCGCACATCTGTGCAATTGAACCGTCGGAGTTATAAAAATCCCAGCCTATGTCCGTGTCATCTGTTTTTACGGGCGAGAAAAGCCCGTCCGCACCTACGCCGAAGTTTCTGTCGCACATAAGTTTTGCAAGTTCCGAAGTTGCTTTTTCATCATTTAAAATTATAAAATCGTTACCAAGTCCCTGCCATTTTTCAAATTTAATCTCTTTCATATTTTTCCCCGTTGAATTCTTTTAAGTACTTAATTGTAAAATCCGTTGCACCGCGGTTTTTCTCCATTGCGCAAATGCAGCCTGATTTAACTTTTTCCATATAATTTTTGTCACTGAATAATTCAAAAATCTTTTCTTTAAGCTGTGTATAATTTTTAACTTTAAAAGCGCAATTCAGCTCACAGAGGCTTTTGTATATATAGCGGAAATTTTTTATGTTTGGCCCCGTTATGGCGGGTTTGCCCCAGACTGTTGCTTCAAGCGGGTTGTGTCCGCCGGTATTATTAAAACTTCCGCAAATGACACAAACATCTGCTGCTGAGTATACGCTGCCAAGTTCACCGGTTGTATCAAGAATTATAACGTCATTATCATCAAAAGAAGCATTAGAGCTTCTTTTCCCCCATTTTAACAGTTTGGAATCAAGAATTTTTTCTATCTGCGGCACCTTTTCAAGGTGTCTGGGGGCAATAATAAGCTTTAAATCAGCGACAGAATTTTTCAAATCTCTGTAAGTGTTGATAAGACCGCTGTTTTCTTCCCCGTGGGTTGAGGCAAAAATCAGTACGTTTTTGTTAAATGTTTTAAATAAAAGCCGGTATTTGTGCTTTATGTATTCTTCGGGTGTTTTGAGGTCAAATTTAATGTTGCCTGAAACCGCGACCCTGTTTTTATCTGCACCTATATCTATAAATCTTTTCGCGTCATCTTCGCTTTGCGCAAGAATTCCGGCATAATTTTTCAGGACTTCTTTAAAGAAAAAAGATAATTTTTTATAGCTTTTATATGTTCTCTCAGATATTCTTCCGTTTACGATAAAAAGCGGTATGGCAAGTTCTTTCATTCTTTTTGCGAAATTAGGCCAGATTTCGGTTTCGATAATTATTGCCATCTCGGGATTTATGGCATCAATTGCTCTGTTTATTGCATATTTTGTGTCATACGGGAAATAGGTAATCATTTTGCATTTGTCTTTGAGTTTGTTTTTTGCAAGCTCCTGACCCTGCGGGGTTGAAGTCGTAAGGACTATGTCGTATTTAAAATCGCCCATTTTGTCTATCAATGTTGATGCAAGCATAACTTCGCCCACAGACACGGCATGTATCCATATTGTTCGGTTTAAAAACTTAAAGCCGTAATTTCCGAACTTTTCTTTTTTGCCTGCTCTTATTTTTTTTGAAAAGATTCCCAGAATATATATTGCCGGTACAAAAAATATGTTATATATCAGATTGTATATCGTTAACATTTATCTCTACCTCAAAACTTCTCTCCCACGGGAGTGAATAGCAAACGTTATTATAATCAAAATTTAAAAATTTTGCGATTTTTTCTTCGTAAATTTTCAAATCCGCTATCTTTGCTTCAAGCGCTTCTTTAAAGTCCGGGGCACCCTCCCTTACATATTTTCTTATGTCTGTTTGATACGCCCAATCATCCAAAAGTCTTATAAACATGAGCTTTTTAAATGCGTATTCATCATACGTGCCGTTTTTTTGCGCCAAAAATTTAATAAGTGCGCTTAATATAGTACAGCCTGCCGAGTTTGCGCTGGTGTTGTAGCCGCAGTACCCAAGTAGATTTTCATCAAAACCATATGCCAGCATTTGTTCTATAAGCCCTTTATCCGAGCCGTTGGCATTTGAAATATCTGCAGTAAAATATTTGCCTTCAGGAGGCAAAAACGGTTTTGCGAGTGCATTAATGCGCTCACCCAAAACATAGTCCCCCTGCTCGGATTCAAAGTTGTTTACAAACATTTTAATTTTGCCGCCCTTCAGGACTCTGCACCCTGCAAGGTTAAGCTGTCCTTCAATGCAGTCTTTTACGCTTATATCTTCATAGCGCGAGATTTTATCGGTTTTATCGGGATATGTGTACACAGGCTCTATTTCAATATTTTCATTTTTTGCCAGCGCTCTTGCAAGAAGTGTTAGGGGGATTTCATCGGCGCCGGTTTTAATAAACGCGTTTAAATTCCTTTTTTTAATTTCTTCTCCCAGAAATTCCGCTTCTTCTACATTCAGTCCGTATTGCCCTGTGTCATCTTTTGAAAAAACCAGTGTATCAAGAGTTTTATCCTCAACCCAGTCCAGATAGAGTTTGTTTATTTCAAAATTTCTTTTCCTTGTTTCAAGATAATCATCAAGAATCTCCTGCGGCACCTGATTGTACACACAGTTGTAGCTTTTTTCTTTTCTTGATTTGTGCTGGTAGTACGAAAATTCAAATATTCTTTTGCCCCACTGAGCCCAGTATTCTTTTTCTTCTTCGTTTATATTATTGTTTGAAATTCTCATAATACTTGAAAAAGCATATACCTGCGAGGCTTTTTGTTTGATTATTTCTTTAAATTTAGTAATTCTTTCTTTGATTGAGGAAAAATCATCATTGCATCTTCTTGAGCTTACAAGCCCGCCATACGCTATTGTGTCAAGTGAAATGACAAGCACATCAACCTTTTCAAGGTTTTTAAGAAAATTGTATATCCCCTCTGTATCCGCGCTTGAAGTTAAACCGCCAAGGAGTTTTCTTTGCGGCATAAAAAGTTTTATGTCTTTATCCTGTGCCAGAATATCTTTTATGAGGCTATAGCATATGGGACGGTTGTCTATAGGAATAACGGCTGTTTTTTTCATAAAATTTATTTTACATCATTTTCTGTTTGATTTACAATTGTTTCAAAATAAAATCAATCTTTTACAGTTGTTTTGGAGAATAACTTGAAGTTCACGTTAGATGAAATAATAAAGTGTACGGACGCAAAAGTTCTTTATCAAAAGGATATCTCGGGCGAATTTGAGATTTCTACCGATACAAGAAAGCTTAAAGCAGGGAATGTTTATCTGCCTCTGCGCGGTGAGAACTATGACGGGCATAACTTTATTTCAAAGGCTCTTGAAGTGGGTGCCAGGGGGTATTTTACACAGGACAAATTCAAAGTTGACAAAAATGCGGATTTTGTACTTCTTGTTGAAAATTCACTGGTTGCATATTTAAAACTTGCCAATTATATAAGAAATAAAATTAACCCCAAAGTTGTGGCAATAACGGGTTCATCAGGCAAAACAACGACCAAGGAAATGCTCTACAGCGTATTTTCAACAACTTATAAAACACACAAGACTTATCTCAATCATAATAATGAAATCGGTCTTTGTGAAACTATGTTTACCATGCCGGAAGATTGTGAAGTTGCCGTTATAGAGATGGGTATGCGCAATCTGGGCGAGATTGAGCTTTTGTCCTCATACTCTGAGCCTGATATCGGAATAATTACCAATATAGGTTCTGCACATGTTGAGCGCCTCGGGAATTTGAAAAACATTGCCGTTGCAAAGTGCGAGATAGCTTCCGGGCTTAAAAAAGACGGCGTATTTATAAGTCCTGATTCATCCAGGATTAAAGAGAATTTAAAATACGAAGGCGAAAAGATTTTTACGGATTTTTCAAAAACTTCCAACGTTAAAATAAGCATTGCACACAGTGAGTTTCGATACGAAAATACGGATTTTGTACTCAATGTTGAGGGAGATTACAACATTGAAAACGCGCTGCTTGTAATAGAGGCGGCAAAAAAACTCAATATTCCCGTTGAAAAAATAAAAGAGGGGCTGTTTAATTATAAGCCCATTGAAAAACGCTGGGAAGTAAGCGAAGTGAAGGGTTTAACCTTTATTAACGACAGCTACAATGCAAACCCCGAGTCTATGAAGGCGGTCTTAAAAACGTTTCTTTCCGTGTATAACCCCCCTCTGGTGCTGGTGCTTGGAAATATGGGAGAACTGGGCAAGGATGAGATTGCATACCACAAAGAAATAGGTGAGTTTTTATGCTCGTATAAAAATGTAAAACTTCTTACGGTGGGCAATCTGGCAAAATATATTCTGAGAAACTCAATGCTTGAGGGTGTTGAATTTGAAACAAATTTTGAATGCGCAAAATACATTTTGAACAATATTGAAAAGGGCTCTACAATTTTACTTAAAGCCTCACGCGCCATGAAATTTGAAGAAATCATAGAAATGGTGGGCAGATTATGATTATGATGAGCGTTTCGGCATTAATTGCTCTGGTTCTGGCACTTTTGCTCGGTGTTCCGTACCTTGCATTTATGAAGAAAAAAATGTACGGGCAATATATAAGAGAAGAGGTTGCTCAGCTGCATGCACAAAAAAATAAAACCCCGACAACAGGCGGTGTATTTCTTGTAATTTCAATTCTGGCCGCTTCTTTGATTACTCTTTTTATGGCGCAGCAAACAACAACGGGTGCGCTTATTGTGCTTATGACCCTTATTTTCTATGCATTTACGGGTTTTGAAGACGACATTAAAAAGATTAAAGCACATCAGAATCTGGGGCTCTCGGCAAGAGGGAAACTGCTTCTTCAGGTAGCAGTATCAATGCTTCCGGCTTTTTATTTAATATTTTCGGGTAGAACGGAGATAACTTTTTTAAATTTCTCTTTTGATTTAGGCTGGTTTTATCCGCTTTTTGCGGTTTTTATGATAGTCGGTTCTTCAAATGCGCTTAATCTGACAGACGGCCTTGACGGTCTTGCTGCAAGCTGTTCGGTATTTGCATTCGGCGCGTGTGCAATTATTTCTAAATTAAACGGTTATACCGATCTTGCAATCATATCCGCGGCAACAAGTGCCGCGTGTCTCGGGTTTTTATATTTTAATAAAAACCCCGCCAAAATTTTTATGGGCGACACGGGTTCGCTTGCACTTGGCGGACTCCTTGCAACCATTGCAATTATGGGAAAATTTGAACTCTGGCTTATCCCTGCGGGGATTTTATTCATATGCGAAACACTCTCTGTTATGATTCAGGTGACAAGTTTCCGCCTGACCGGCAAAAGAGTATTTAAAATGAGTCCCGTTCACCACCATTTTGAACTTTGCGGCTGGGGCGAAAAGAAAATTGTTTTTATTTTCGCACTGACTTCTGCAATAGGCGGTGCGCTTGCGATAGCAGGGTTTTATGTCCAAAAGATTATCGGGAATTAAACAATGAACAAAAAAGTTTTGGTTGTGGGTTTTTCGGTTACGGGGGCTGCCTGTGCAAAATACCTAAGCGGTAAATATGACGTTTATTTAACTGACTCGGCGGAACAAAAGCCGGAAGATGCTCCGGCAATTGATGAACTTAAGCTGCTTAATGTAAAATTTGAGTTTGGCTCTCACAGTGATGAATTTATTAAAGACGGTGCATTTGCAATTATCAGCCCTTCAATACCGCGTGATGCCCTTATTTTAAAAAAACTTGAAGCACAGGGTATTGAGTATTTTTCTGATATTGAATTTTGTGCAAGAGAAATTGCGGGTAAAAAATCAACGGGAATTATCCTTATTACGGGTACTAACGGGAAAACAACCACAACACTTTTGACTTCGCATATTTTTGAAACAAACTTCAATGCTCCGGCCTGCGGAAATGTAGGTGTGTCGCCCGTTGAATATTTAAACTCCGACCCTGATTATCTTGTGACAGAAGCAAGTTCTTATCAGCTTAACTATTCAAAGGAACTTAAGCCCAAAATTGCTATTTTTACCAATCTGACACCCGATCATCTTTCCTGGCACGGGGGGCTTGAAGAGTACTTTGAGGCAAAGGCTGCAGTATTTAAAAGAATGGATAAAACTTGCCATGCGATTTTAAATTTTGATGATGAAACGGTAAGAAAATTATCGTGCGAACTTAAAACCAATGTCCACTTTTTTGCTCTTGATAAGGCGGCATTAGATACTGTTGAAGGTAATGCTTATATAGATTGCGGGGCAATTTTTTATTCGGGAGAGAAGATTATAGATGTGAAAGATGTCCCCATTGTGGGCAATCATAACCTTCAAAATGTGATGTGCTCGGTTATAGCGGCTAAAATTGCCGGCATTAAAACAGATGATATAACAGGTGCAATAAAAACTTTCAAGACGCCTGCGCACAGATGCGAGTTTATCAGAATGCTTGATGATACGGCATATTATAATGATTCAAAGGCAACAAACCCCGAGGCATCCATTGTGGCGATAAATTCTTTTGAGGGTAAAAAGGTTGTGCTTATTGCAGGCGGCAGAGATAAAAACACCTCTCTTGGCGAGTTTATAAAATCCGTAAAAGAAAGAATTTCAAAAGTTGTGCTGATAGGCGAGGCAACAGAGCGCTTTATGGATGAACTTTATAACAGCGGCTATACCAATATAGTACATGCGCAGTCGCTTGAGGAAGCTATTGACCTTGCGAGCCTGGATAAGCCTGATGTAGTGCTTCTCTCGCCCGCCTGTGCAAGTTTTGATATGTTTAAAAATTATGAGGAGAGAGGGGAGGCTTTCAGGCGCTATGTCCTATCAAAGAAGCAACTCGTATCATGACAGGGATTCAGGCAGCAACTACATAATTTCACAGCCCGACAGCACTCTTGTAACGGTTGTAATTTTCCTTGTGGTAATAGGAATTATGGCAATTTTTTCCGCAGGTTCGCCAAGGGCTATTGCAAGCGGCGATAATCCGCTTATATTTACAATAAAACAGCTCGCCTGGCTTGTTGCAGGGGTTATAAGCGCTTCCTTTCTTTCAAGATATGACTATAAAAACCTTAAAATCTGGGCTATGCCGGCATGTGTTTTTGTGCTTATACTCTTGCTTCTGGTGCAGTTTTCGCCTTTGGGGCTTATGGTAAATGAAGCAAAAAGATGGCTTGCCATAGGCCCGCTGCAGTTTCAGCCTTCAGAACTTGCAAAGCCTGCCGTCGTACTTGCTTTTGCTTCTTTGTTTTCAGGGAGTATAAATATTTTTGAGGACAGGAAATTTCCGTTTTATATTCTTTTTGGCGCCATGCTGTTTCTTATTTTAAAACAGCCTAATCTTTCCATGGTTATATTGCTTTGTATGACAAGCGTTGTTATGTATTTTGCTGCAGGCGGCAGAATAAAAACAATACTTGCAGCCTTTGCGGCAGCAGTTCCGGTGTTTGCTTTTTCGATTTTAGGTTATCAAAAACAAAGAATTCTTGTGTGGCTTGATCCGCAAAAAGACCCTCATAATGCGGGATATAACATTATTCAATCTCTTGTAGCCTTCGCAGGCGGCGGATTTTTCGGGGTAGGATTCGGAAATTCAAAACAAAAACTATCCTGGCTTCCCGAAGGGCATACGGATTTTATTTTTGCGGTAATAGCGGAAGAGTTCGGATTTTTGGGGTGCTTTTTTATAATCTGCCTTTTTGCCATGTTTGCATACCGCGGTTTTATTGTGGCTAAAAGATGTCCCGATATGTTCGGCAAGCTTCTTGCCGTGGGTATTACTTTTTCCATATGTTTTCAGGCGCTTATGAATATCTCGGTTGCAAGCTCTTTTTTGCCGGCAACGGGCATTCCTCTCCCCTTTATAAGTTACGGCGGTTCATCACTGTTTGTTTCTCTTTGTATGTTTGGTGTATTGTTAAATATATCTAAAAAAAGAGTTCAGAGGATAAAACCCTATGCACCGTATTAAATATTTCATAACAGGCGGAGGAACCGGAGGTCACATATACCCTGCTCTCGCCGTCATAAGGGAGCTTGTAAAATCAGGCGTCAGCAAGGACGGGGATATTTTTTATCTCGGAAATAAAAACAACCTTGAATACTCTGTTGCGCAAAGTGAAGGGTTAAAGTTTCTTTCTTATGATGTTTCCGGCATGCCAAGAAAATTTTCGCCAAAGATTTTTGTATTTGCTTTTAAACTTATAATGGCTTCTTTTAAAGCGCTTTTTTACGCGCTCAGGTACAGGCCCGATGTTGTTTTTGCAACAGGCGGGTATGTCTGTGCGCCTATTTTAATTGCCGCAAAAATCCTCTCTATACCTTACGTTTTACATGATTGTGACGCACACCCGGGAGTTGTTTCAAGAATATTTTCCCATGACGCGTACGCTCTTTCTCTTGCTTTTGAGAGTGCAAAGGAATATACGCGCTGCAAAAATATCCATGTTTTAGGCAACCCCATAAGGGAAGATTTTAAAACCCTTACAAAAGAGAAGGCAAGAGAGCTGCTTGATGTTAAGAGGGATTTTGTGATTTTGATTATGGGAGGTTCATCAGGTGCAAAAAAAATCAACAATGCTTCTTTTGAACTTGTGAAAAAATACAAAGACAATCCCGATACGGAAATTATCTGGCAGACGGGAAAAAAGAATTATGAAGAGGTAAGGGGCGCGCTTGAAAGAGAATTGGGCGAACTTCCTTCAAATGTTATTTTAAAACCTTATTTTGAGAATATGGCAATTCCGCTTAAAGCGTCAGATGTTGCAATTTCGCGCTCGGGCTCGCTTTCATTGTCTGAACTGTGTGCTGCGGGTCTTCCTTCGCTTCTTGTTCCATATCCTTATGCTGCAGCTGACCATCAGCGTATCAACGCGAGGAAGATGTGTGAAATGGGAGCTTCCGTGTATCTTGACGACAATGATTGCAGCGGTCAAAAACTGCTTGAGACATTTGAGAATTTTGTGAATGACAGAAACTCGCTTGAGCATGCATCAAGATGTGCAAAAGATAATGCCCGATATGACGCTTCAAGGGAGATTGTTCTACTGATAAATCAAGCCGCGCTTACAAAGAAACAGGGATAAGAGGTAAAATGCAGGACGCAAAAAGTATTTTAACTGCCGCGGGTAAATTCCATATCAATCTGGGTCTTGAAAGGACACTGTCCGCGCTTGAAAAATTTGATAATCCGCAAAACGCCGTGGAATTTATCCATGTTGCGGGTACAAACGGCAAAGGCTCGGTGTGTGCTGTTTTAAACGAGATATTATGTACAAAATTTGCACAGGATGGTATAAATGTCGGTCTTTTTACAAGTCCTCACCTATTTTCTTATTGCGAGAGAATAAAAGTTAATAATAAAAATATAAGTAAAGAAGAGCTTGATTCGTATGTGGCAAAAGTCTGTGCCATGCAAAATGACTTAACGGAGTTTGAAATTTTAACAGTTGCCGCTTTTTTATATTTCAGGGATAAAAAAGTAAAATATGCTGTTTTGGAAGTAGGACTGGGCGGAAGATATGACTCTACAAATGTTATAACAAAACCTTTGTGCTCAATAATTACAACACTTGATTTTGACCACACCGCGCGTCTGGGCGGCACAATCAATGAAATAGCTTATCAAAAAGCAGGCATTATAAAACCAAAGTGCCCTGTTATTATAAGTGAAGACAACAGGGGGCTTGATGTGGTTGAAGAATGCGCCCGCAAGTCCTCTTCGCCGCTTTTTAGAGCAAAATATGCGCTTAAAGTTGATTTTGACGGCAGTAAAAATTTTGTATATATAAATGGCGGAAAATACGAGTTTTCTCTTTTGGGGACTCATCAGTCAAAAAATCTCTCTCTTGTGCTTGAAGCTCTGAAGCACCTGCCCTTTGAAGTACCTGATACTATTTTGGAGACTGCCCTTAAAAATGTAAGATGGAAGTTTCGGCTGGAGTATGATTCTCAAAAAAAACTCTTAATTGACGGAGCGCACAATCCGTCGGGCATTTTGACATTAAGGGCGTTTTTGGATGAGTATTTTGCAAAAGAGAAAAAAACGTTTATATTTGGCTGTTTGAACAATAAAGACTATTTGAGTATGCTTAAAACCCTTGTAAAAGATGAAGATGAACTGTATTTTTATGAGTTTAGCTACCCCAATGCGCTTAAATTTGATGAACTTCCGTCTCAGGTGAGAAAATTTGTCCGCAAAACAGAATCTCCGCATGGCATTATTGAGTCACGGGAGAATCTTAAAATCGTATGCGGCTCGCTTTATATGCTGGGCAGCCTATTTAATCCCGGTTGAGCCGAAGCCGCCTTCCTGACGGGCGGTTTGAGAAAGTTCTTCAACCGTTTCAATCACTGCTTTAGTGACAGGCGCTATAAGCATCTGGGCAATTCTGTCGCCTCTGTGGACGCTGAATTCTTCGTTTGAATAGTTGATAAGACCTACGCAGACCTCTCCGCGATAGTCTTCATCAATTGTACCGACACAGTTTGAGAGGCTGATTCCGCTTTTAATGGCAAGACCGCTGCGCGGACGCACCTGTGCTTCATAGCCCTGGGGAAGTTCTATTTTGATTCCTGTCGGAACAAGCGCTCTTTCAAGAGGTTTTAGTGTAATTGTACTTTCATTTGCGGCATATAAATCCATTGCGGCGGCGCCTTCGGTTTGGTATTGCGGCAATTTAAAGCAGTGCGGCAGTTTCTGTACTTTTAAGGTTATTTTGTTTGTCATTTTCACATTCTCCACAGTTCATTCCGTATAAAATTTTAAGCCCCTCAAGGGTAAGAGAGGGATTGATGTAGTCAAATTCGCGCTTCATGGTATCAAAGAGCACGCAGGAATAGCCTCCCGTTGCAATGACGGTAGCCTTTTGCCCCAGTTCCTCTTCACACTGTTCTATCATGCCCTCAATCATTGCCGCATGTCCTCTTACAATACCTGAGAGCATAGCACTTATTGTGTCTTTGCCGATTGCGTTTTGCGGCGCTTCAATTTTTAACTTGGGTAATTTTGATGTAAAACGGCTCAGTGATTTTGCCTGAATTTTAAGTCCGGGGGCTATTATTCCGCCTATAAAGTTTTTGTTTTCATCAACTATATCAAAACTTGTTGCCGTGCCAAGATCTATAACAATTGCAGGCAGTTTGTATAAGACCGCTGCCGCACTGGCGTTTGCAAGTCTGTCGGCGCCTGCTTCCTTGGGCTGTTTTAAGTCGATTTTGACCGGCAGTTTTGCTTTGTGGGTCAATATAAAAGGAGTGATATTTAAATATTTTTCAAGAGCTGTTTTGTATGTTTCACAAAGAGGCGCTACCACGCTTGAAATTATTGCACTGTCTATGTGCGGCGCTATGTTTGAGTTTTTAAGCAGCGAGAGTATTAAAATACCGTATTCATCTTCAAAACGGCTGGTGTCTGAGGCTATATTCCAGCTTTTTTGAAGTTCGCCGTTATCGGCAAATACACCCAGATTGGTGTTTGTATTTCCTATGTCTATAACTAAGAGCATAGTTTCAATTTAACACAAAAAAGATTTTCAAAAAATAAATTCGTGTTAACATTTCTTAATATAGTATATACTTTTAGGCAATTTTATATAAAAAGTATTTTTTATATATATAAGTTTGAAATAAAGGAATGAAATGTTAAATTTATTACTCACAATTTTAACATATGTAGACTTAAGGGCAACCTGGCAGGCAGATGCTATGAAAGACAGCCAAATGCTTCAGGATACCCAGCTGCAAAGTTCCAACGAACAAACCCAGATAATGCAGCAGCAAACAAACGAAGAAGCGCTTGTACAGCTTGAGCTTGAAGGCTCGGAAGACAGCGTTTCTACCGAACAGTATACTGCCGTGCTTCAAAAAATGAGCGAGATTGCTTCAAAATACGAAACAAAACTCCAGAACCTGATGGCAAAAACACAGGCAAAGGAAAGAGAAATAGAACAGAGAATAACTGCACGCGAACCTAAAATCAAAGCGGTTGACGCTGATATCGAAAGTTTACAGGAAACGCTCGACAAGAGTACCGAAGAACAATTTACTTATATGCAGTCATAATAGTTTTTCTTGTTAAATATTGTAACAATTATTTGAAAAATTATCCGTTTAGAGGCACAAAAACTTCTTTTCAGGCATTATATTTAAGGAAGGCAAAAGAGGTTTTTATGAATGTATCGTCCATAAGAAAAACGGGTACTACTGTTTACAGAACTGCAAAAAAGGCAGCAAAAGCTGCATATAATACCGTTTCGGACGCATTTTCAAATCCTTATGTCAGAAAAAACGCAAAAAATGCCATGCCCGCAGCGCTTGCCTGCATGGGCGGTTTCAGCCTTATGGCCCTTTTAAACAACAAGAAAAAGGACGGCAGACAGGGTGCACTTGAAAAAAGCAGCGGAACCCTTGCCCAGATTGCATTTGCTGTAGCTTCATTTAAACATTTCTTCAAAAATCAGGGGCGGGAGAAATTTGGCACAATAATTGAAAATCTTAAAAAGTTCAAATTCAAAGACGCTCTTGAGACTTTGAAAACAAACAAATCCAATGTTATTGTATACGCCGCTTCAATTATAGGTGTCAAAATTGCAACGGATATCACAACCAAAATCCTGGATATGGGAATTAATAAAATTTTTAATAAACCCAGACTCGGACAGCAAAAGAAATCCTGATTTAATAAAAATTAATCTTTTTTGTGGATTTTATTAAAGAAATTTTTGCTTTTGCCGATAAACCTGTTGTATATTTCGAGGTTTATCATGTCTTTAAATATGGAGAACGATCTTTTTTTAAATAATATAGACGACATATTGCAGACAAGTCCGTCTAAAAGCGCTCATACCGTTCTTCTTGTTGATGATGAAATAAATAATTTGCAGCTTTTAAAAAGAACCTTGCGCGGAAAGTATAATATTTTAACCGCATCAAACGGCAAAGAAGGTCTTGAAGTCCTTGAAAACAACATAGACAGGATTTCCCTTATTGTTTCAGACCACAAAATGCCCGTTATGGAGGGTACGGAGTTTCTGGAAAAGGCAAATAAAATTTCCCCTGATGTTATAAAAATTCTTCTTACAGGTTTCAGTGATATTGAAATTCTTATGGACGCGGTCAATAAATGCAACCTTTTTCAATATATGTTAAAACCTTTTGATCCGCAGGAACTTGAGCAGGTTATAGAAAACGGTATAGATAAATTTGACCTTGCAAGCTCCAAGTCTTCTATTCTGACGGATTTAAGAGAGCTTTTTTATAAAACAATTAAGTCTATCTCATCGGCACTGGATGCAAAAGACCCCTATACTCACGGTCACTCGCTGCGTGTTACTTTGTATTCACTTATTCTTGCAAAAGAATTAAACTTAACCGATAAGTCGCTTGAAGAAATTGAGCTAGCAGGACTTTTGCATGACATAGGCAAAATAGCCATTCCGCAGAGCATATTGTGCAAGCCGGGAAAATTGACTGATGAAGAGTTTGCGATTATGAAATCGCACCCGGAAAACTCGGAAAAACTCATTTCAAATATTAAAAAGCTTGAAGGCATTACAAACTGGCTTAAGGCTCACCATGAAAAATGGGACGGAAGCGGTTATCCCGGACACCTTAAAGGTGAAGAAATTCCCATATCGGCAAGGATTATTGCCCTTGCGGATACTTATGATGCCATGACATCTACCCGCTCTTACAGAAAAGCTCTTGAGCATGAAGTTGCAATAGAAGAAATAAAAAGGTGTTCGGGAACCCAGTTTGACCCTAATCTGGCTGCACTATTTATTAAACTCGCCGATACAATAAAAGCCGCCAAGGAAAACCCTGAAGAGTATTACAGCAAGTACAGCTACCTGCAAAAAGAGATAAATTCTTCTATTGTCTGAGAAGTGAGCCGTGCTCGTCTGTTCCGCCTGTCATAACGAGGCTGTACTTCTGTGCAAGTGCTTTTATGTGGCGTCTTGAGTGAAATTTTATAAAAGCGCGGTGTCTTTTGTACGGGTAGTATGTCTCAATTCCGTCAAGCCCCATATTTTTAAGTTCACCCGTAAATTTATCAAGATTTAAAACCCAGCAGCAGCAAGGGTGTGCAAATACTGCAATACCGCCTGCACTATGTATTGCTCCTATTGCCGTTTTAGGATGGCGGGATTTAAAAAGCCTTATTATATCGTATTGTGTTTCACCTTTTGTTTTTGCACAAATTTTTTTAATTTCAGGATGATTCGGGTCTATTCCGTAGCCTAATATGTGAAGCAGTGTTCCCTTGTAAAAACAGTCAAATTCTACAGCCGGAATCAAAAAATCATATTTAGAATAATCAAAATTCTTCCACCCTTCAACCGTGTTATGGTCGGATATTGCCAAATGCTGCAGCCCGAGGGATTTTGCCTGCTGCACAAGCTGTTCAAAACTATAGCTGCCATCAGAGCAGTCGGAGTGAACATGAAGATTTGCACTCTTAAAATATTGAGAGGGTTTAATGGATTCTATCCTGTCCTTAATATTCATTAACTTATTGCTTTATACCTTTTCAATCTGTTAGTATATAATAGCATAAAATAACGGAGGCTGATGTGGATAGAAAGTATTATTTTTGGAATATCATAGGCAGGTCTTTTAGTTTCTGGTTTAAAAATTTCGGAGTTTTTATAAAGGCTGCATTTGTGCCGGTGTTGCTGCAGGTTCTGGGTTTGTTTGCGGCTCTTTATCCGATGCATTACCTGACTTCGGTTAAAAAACTCGCAGGTGAGGCGCTCATACCTTATCTTATACCGATTTTAATCTGTCTTATATTTGGCATTGTCCTTTATTGTGCGGGTTTCTGGAAGTACCTCCTTTTAAACTGTTATTTTTGTTACGGTGCAAATGATTACGATGAGGACAGGGGATTTTATCTTGAAATATATAAAAAAGATATTTTAAACAGACAGGGCGGGTTTGTAAAAGCTCTTTTATGGCCCGCATTATACGGATTATTAATATTTGGCGGAGGCACTGTCTTGATGCTTCTTTGCATTAAGCCGAAAGTGCCTGTCCTTATGCTGCTTGCCATATTTTTTGTGCTGGCCACAACAGTTGCGCTTATCATCTATTCACTTAAGGTGTCTTTTGTTATTCCGATATTTACTCTTGAAAAAGATTTAAAACCGCGCGATGTCCTGTCAAAATCTCTGGACATGATAAAAGGCCGTCCGCTCCTTGTTGTATTCGGTCTTTCTGTTGCAGTGGGCGTCGTTACATTTGTTTTGCAGGCACTGCTTGGATTTATTGCAGGTTTCGGGGCGGGGATTTTTTTACCAAAGGAAACCGCACTCCAGTTTGCGCGTATCGTTTCAAACCTTGCAAGTCTGGTTATTCTCCCGTTTTGTGTATGTATTGTAACGCTTGCATATAAGAGGTTTAAAGAGTAAATTAACAATAAATATTTTAAAACCGCCCTTTTAAAAATTATCGGGGCGGTTTATTCTTTTTGGGATTCATCTTCTGACAGACTTAAGTCTTTTTTGTTTTTCTTTATTTTTTCCGCTTTAGGTTTTATTTTCTTTTTTTCGATACCCGCGGCATTTAGTCTTGCAAGAGAATCAAGCGAGGCGCGGAGTACTGCGGAGCGATCGACATAAGGTTCTTTTCTGAATGCTTCATCTTCTTCGGGGTTTTGCCCCTGCGCGAAGTATTCACCGCCCTGGCCGTTTTTTTCATCAGATGTTTTTGCTGCAGTTCCCGAGATGTCGCCCGATTTGAAATTAAAGCTGCCGCCAATCCCGAAAAAACCCGCTGAACGATTGTCCACCATGGTTTTGTTCCTTACCTCGTTTTTACGATTATACCATTTTTTAAAAAACGATTCAATGATACAACACTTTTTCATACAAAACATGTAGAAAAATTTTTTTGCGCAAAAAATTAATTTTTTTTGTTTTTATGTGTATAATATTTATGCAAATGGAAAAACAAAATTTTAAAAGTTTAATAAGCTTTAAAAATGCGCAAAATTCGAGCGAAACATATACTCCGCTTGTTAATGCCATGTTTGCGTACAAAAACAATCCCTGCACGGGTTTTCATATCCCGGGGCACAACAGAGGACAGGGTGTATTAAAAGAGTTTTCTTCTCTCATCGGTTCTGACGCTCTTAATCTTGATACAACGGATGAGTTTGACAATCTGGGCACGCTTTTTCCTTCAACAGGTGCTATCGATGAGGCGCAAAGACTTGCTTCTGCTGCTTTTGGCTCAAAAAGAACTTTCTTTTTAACAGGCGGCTCAACTATTGCCAATCTTGCACTGGCTTTCGGGCTTACAAGACCCGGGGACAAAATTGTAATAGGCAGAAACTGCCACCGCTCTGTACTGTCAGGCATGATTATATCTGGAGCAAATCCTCACTGGCTGATGCCTAAAAAACTTGATAACTGGGCAATTTACGGCGCTGTTAATCCCGTTGAACTCAGAAAAACACTTGAAGAAAACCCTGACACTTCTCTTGTGTGGGTTACGAATCCTACTTATGAGGGTGTGGTGTCTGATATTGAGGCTATTGCAAGGGTTTGTCATGAATTTGACGCGGCGCTTATTGTTGATGAAGCGCATGGCTGTCTGTGGAATTTTTCGGATGTTCTGCCAAAACCTGCTCTTAAATGCGGCGCAGACGCGGTTGTTCACTCGCTTCATAAAACAGGCGGGTCTATGACACAGAGCTCCATGCTTCATATTTCAAAGACTTCAAGGTTTGATGAACATAAAATTGAACATGCCTTAAAGCTACTGCACACCACAAGCCCGTCTTTACTGCTTTTAACCAGTCTTGACGCTGCGCGTGCTTTTTTATCTTCAAATGACGGTGTTCTTGCTATAGAAAATGCTATTGATAACGCGCTTTATTTTAGAGAAGAAGCCTCGAAAATAGCAGGTGTCAGAGTGTTAAACTCCATGAGTAATGTTTCCTTTGATGTTACAAAAATATTTTTAAAAGTCGAAGGCTTAAGCGGTAAGCGTTTGGAGAGTATTTTAGAACTTGATTTTTCAATAGAGATTGAAAGTGCTTCCGATGAGGGAATTTTAATTTTATCAAATATAGGCAATACACTGGAAGAGTTTGACGTGCTCATCGATGCCCTGAAAAAAATTGCTTCAGGCAATTATCCCGACCTTTCTTATCTGGAAGAGGTTAAGTTTATGCCGCTTACGGCTCCTAAGATTGTAATGACGCCAAGAGAAGCTTATTTTTCCAAAAAAGAAAGAATAAAGAAAGAAGACGCTATCGGCAGGATTTGCGCCGAGGTTATTGCGCTGTGCCCTCCCGGGATTTCTGTTTTACTGCCCGGTGAGTTAATTGGCGAAGAGCACTTGCCTTATTTAAATGATTTTTCGGAAATCGACGTTCTTGTAAAATAAAAAGTCCGAATAATAAAATTATCCGGACAGATTTAAAAAGTTGGAATGTGAATTTTTTCTAGCCGCGTCCTAAGTATACAAGCGTCTGAAGTATACTGTTTGCGGTATCAAATACTCTTGAGTTGGCTTCAATTCCGCGCTGTGCCATAATCATATTTGAAAACTGACGTGACAGGTCTACGTTAGAAGCTTCAAGTCCTCCCGATACAAGTGCGCCAATACCGTTGTCATTACCCTGTGAGTATACAACATCACCTGTATCCGGCCCTACGCTGTAGAGGTTGTTGCCTTGTCCCACAAGGCCTTCATAGTTTCTGGGGGCGGCAAACTGGAATTGTAAATTCTCAGGCTGCAAGACATCCGCAAAAATGGTTACATCATTAGGGCCCAGTATTTCATCCCCCTCCGCTGTTGTGTATTTGAAAAGTTTTGTACCGTCCTGGGGGTCTTCCCATACAGTAATTGTATCGCCGTTATTGTATTTTGCGGTAATAACACCGTTTACACCGACAGAAAAGCTTGAGTAGATGAGAGCGTCTTTGCTGCCGTCACCCGGTCTTATATCAACTTTCCAGTCCATTGTTGCGGTTGAATATTCTCCGGTTCCGTCAGCCTGCAGGGCAATATCTGTCTGGTCAACAAAGTTTGACGTGCCTGATTCAAATTTTAGTTTTTGTACATTGCCCTGAGTTTGGAATGTAAGTCCGCCGTCGACTATAGCACATGTAATATTTTGTCCTGCAAGTGAGGCGTTGATTTCATTTACCATATTTTGCACAGTGCCTGTGCCGGAAATAGTAACTTCAATAGGAGTGCCTTCCGTGCCGTTGTTGAGTGTCGGAGTAATACTGAATGTCCCGCCTGTTATTTTACCGTCAGTACCGTTTATATCGTCAAGGTTTTTATTTGCCAGCAGCCCTGCGGGTTGTTCATACGCTCCTGCTCTTATGGTCTGGGGTATGTGGATGGGTATTTTTGTTGCACTCATTGAATAATCGGAATTTGTACCAAGTACTTTATAACCTAGTGATGTCACAAGATCCCCGTTGGCGTCTAAATCAAAACTGCCGTCGCGGGTTAAAAAGATATTGCCTTCTGCGTCCATAACAGTAAAGAAACCGTTGCCCTGCAGAGCCATATCGGTCTCGCGGCCTGTTGTGTTTATGTTGTTTGCGGCCCAGTTTCTTGAAATTCCTGCAACTGTTGTGCCTACGCCTATTTGAAACGGGTTTGTTCCGCCCAGATTGCCTGTGGGCGCGGTACCTGTTGTTCTTGTTTGATACCATACGTCTTTAAAAGTCATTTGTGACTCCTTAAAAGCCGTGGTATTTAAGTTTGCAATATTGTCGGCCACTACGTTAATGTGTAGCTGGTTTGCGTTAATACCCGACATTGCGGTGTTCATTGCCTGTGACATTTATTCTCCTCCCTTGATTTATTCTTTATTGTTATCCACTAAACCGCTGAACAGATTTCCAAGATATGTAAATGCTGCTGCTGTTTTTGAAACTGCGGCTGCATTGCCTACAAAGCTTTTTATTTTTTCACTTACGCCGTTTCCGTCTTCTGTTTCACTGCTGCCTGATTCTGTATTGTTATTTGAGTTGCTCTCTTCCGTTGAGCTATCACTGCCTTCAGCAGGAGGCGTTACTTCGCCTGTTGGTTCTTTTGCACTCAGTATAAGACCTGCGGGGTATTCTTTACCGTTAACTTTTACGGCACATCCGTTTTGATAAAAAACCGCTTCTTCTACAACACCTGTTATTGTTTTCTTGGGGTCATCAGGATCCATAAGGGTTACTTCTTTTCCGATTAAATCCATTCCCTGTGTTAAGCCGCTGTTGGCTTCAATTGTTTCATTTAACTGCTGCAGCTGTTCAAGCTGTGTAAACTGTGCCTGTTGTGCCAAAAAGTCCTGGTTGCTCATCGGATTCAGAGGGTCTTGATATTTAAGCTGTTCCAGCATAAGTTTCAGGAACATATCCTGGTCGAGTGTATTGTCAGTACCTTCGGTTTTTGACTTTAAGGCTTCTTGCTGGGCTGTCCAGTTTTGCATATTGTTAATTTCATTTATAATGTTCGATGACATTACTTTCTCCCCTGATTATAAATTGTAGCTTATCTTCCCTCTGAGCGTATTTATACTTGCTGTTGCCCCGCGGGAATTGTTTTCAAAATCTATGTTTTCAATTACGTTTGATTGGTTAAATTTGTAGCTTTCTTCCCCGTGTTTATTGCCGTCGTTTTGTCTGCTGCCGGAATTTTTGTTTTCCCGGTTGTTGTTTGTGTCCTGTTCGCCCTGGCCTCTGTCGCCGAAGCTGTTGTTTAGACTTGCCTGTGCATTTTGTTCAACGGTTTTAACCTGAATGTTTTGAACATTTATACCCTGCTGTGCAAGCTGTTGTTTTAAAATATCTATGTTTTTATCCAGAAGCTCTTTGACCTGCGAGTTCTGGGCAATAATGTTTGTTGAGATTCCGTTTGCATTTGACATTAATTCAATTGTTACACGCCCGAGGTCATTAGGTCTTAAGGTCATTGTAAGTTTTGTGCTTGAACCGTCTTTTAATTGTTCAAATTTTGAGCCTATCTGATTTAAAATATCATTTGTGTTGAGTTCTTTTGTAATACCTTCAAGTCTTATCTGATTATTTGCGGCATTTGCATTTTTAATACTTCTGTCGAATGCAAATGTTACAGGTGTACTTGTATCGGCTTCGGCGTTTTCTATTTGAAGCTTGATAACTTCATCCTGCGCTGTTGTGAAATTTTTCTCGGACGTGTCACTGCTTGATGTTGAAGAGCCTGATACTTCTTCTATTTTTACATCCATCTCTTCAAGTATTTCCTGTTCGATATCCGCTTTTTCTGATGCGCTATCGCTTTTTTGCACTTCTTTTACTTCGGAATTTACCTGAATATTTGTTTGTGCTTCTTTTGTTTTAAGAGTATTTTTTTCTTCGTTTACAATTTTTTTGTCCTTAACCTCGGGAGTATTTGTATCCTCCGTGCTTACATTAACTTCCAGCGCTTTTAAGGGATTTGAAGCTTCTTCCTCGAGTTTTACCTGTGAATTTGTTTTGAATGTATTTGCCTGAATATCCTGTGCAAGCTGTTTAAAATCCTTTATTAACGCGTCAACCTCAAAGTCTTTCGGATTTTGTGTTAAAAGCCTGTTTATGATGTTATTTAACGCCTGTTTTGTATCTTCATTTACTACCAGTTTGCCGTTGTCGATTTTTGCTTTAATTTCATTTAAAACATTTTTAATTTCTTCAACATCTGCCATATCAAGCTGGCCGGTTAGAGAATTTTCAATAAGATTGTCTATTTTCTCTGCCGTTTGTTTAATTGCGTCATCTGCGCTTAAAACTTCGGTATTTGTACCTTCAAGAGTTTCTTTTGCTTCTTTTATTACGGGTTTGCTGTCAACCTTGTCAACAGTTGTTTTTGAATTATCATCGTAATCTGCAGCTCCGTTGTTTTTAACGGTGTCTGTATCATCTTCCCGCCGGGATGTAAATTTCTCTTTTGAATCTCTTCTGTCTGTTTTTTCGTATTTATTTTCAGTATCGTATAATGTCTTTGTGTTGTTTTTTTCGTGGTGTGCCCTGTCTGTATAATTTCTTGAATTGTCTTTATCAAGACCCAGAATTCTGGCAAAATCATTTCCCTGCTCGCTTGTTGCCTGCAGATTAGATGTATTTGTTTTACCGATATAGTCTTCTATACTCTGTGTTTTTGTATTTCCGGCAATGAAATTTTGCATTTTCTAAATCGCCCTTCTTTGTCTTGAGATTGTTATGTCGTCTATTTCTTTTATTTGTGTTTGCTCGTATTCAAAAAGAAAGTTTTTGTATTGCTTTTCTTTGAGTTTTTCAAGTACTTTTACTTCCCTGTAAGCCTCATTAACTTTTATTTGCTGTTCTTCAAGTTCAAATTGCGTCTTTTTAATTATTTCAAACTGCATTTTGATGTCTTGTGTTGTCCGGTTTAAAAAGTTTTTATAACCGACTACGTTTTGGATATCAAGCACCTGTGAGTTTGTTATGTTTTCAAGCTGAGCTTCAAGATACTCTTTTTTTTCGTTCATTTCAAGCAGAATGTCTTTTTGGGATTCAAGTACGGAAATTATTCCCGCCAGTTTTAGTCTTTCGTCTTCAAGTTTTTTCTCCTTGAGATTTAAGATACTCTGAAGCCTGAAATTAAACCTCCTCAAGTTAATTTTCCTCTTTTACCAAGTTTGATAATAAAAGAATACTCCATGGGGGATTGCGCTTCATCGTCTAAAATGTGGAAAAGATTTAGTCGAAACCGAAAAAAATACATCAAATTAATGATTGCTTGTATAGAAAAGAAAGCCTATAAGAAGATCTGCCATAAGAAGATAAATGGTGCACAAAATGGCTGATTTTGTCGTGGATTCGCCGACATTTTTAGCACCGCCCGTAGTATTGTAGCCGACCGTTGCACAGACGGTTGATATAATGGCGCCGAATAAAAAACCTTTTAAAATGCTTACATAAATATCTTTTGTGTTAAGCATAAGCCAGACTGAATTAAAATAGCGGTTCGGATGTAAGCCGACCGAAAAATACGAAACTATCATACCGCCTATAATTCCTGTAAATTCCGCCAATAAAACAACGCACATAACACCCGCAGCGCCCGCTAAAATTCTCGGTGCAAAATAGTAGCCTATAGGATCAACTTTGAGGACTTTAATTGCATCAACCTGCGATGTTACTTTCATATTGGCAATTTGTGCGGTAATCGCCGTGCCTGCGCGCGCCCCTATTGCAAGAGCCGCAAAGCCGGGGGCAATTTCACGGATGAGCGCGATAGCTAAAAATCCGCCGATATAGCTGTCTGCGCCTGACATAAGAAACTGGTTTGACACCTGCAGTGCAATGACAGAGGCTGCGATAAATACAATCATTAACGATATGCCAAGGGAGTCAAAACCTATGCGCGCCGCCTGGGAAATAACACTTTTAAAGGCAACGTTGCCTTTAAAAGTGTACTTCATAGCCTGTATAAAATTTTGGACACACTGTCCGAGGAAATTTATACCGAGATTATTCATAAATCGGCGTGCACCATTTTTTGTATTTTTCGTTTTTGCCGCGGACTATGTCAAAGTAGAGTTTTGAAATTGCTGCGGTTTTTTCGCCGACTTTGCCGTCGCCTACCGGTCTGTGGTCAATTGAGCCAATGGGGGCAACCTGTGCGCCCGTTCCGCAGAAGAATGCTTCATCTGCCGTGTAGAGCTCGGTTCTGTCGATTTCTCTTTCGCAGACTTCCATACCAAGTTCTTCTTTTGCGATTTCCATAATAGTATTTCTTGTAACGCCTACCAGAATATTGCTTGTGGTCTGCGTTGTAACAAGGGTATTACCTTCAACGATGAAGAAATTCATCGCGGAACCTTCCGCTACATGACCCGAGGCGGAGATTGAAATGCAGTCGTCAAAGCCTGCAAGTTTTGAGTCTGTAATCATAAGGGCGGTATTAGCATATGCGCCCGACACTTTTGCGCGCGGAGGAATGGTGTTGTCTTCAAGTCTCATCCAGTTTGAAACGCAGATGTTAAGCATCTTTTCGCCGCCGAAGTAATTCCCCAGTTTAATTGTAAAAATAAGTACGGAATCAGGGTTATCCAGCAGGCTGGGGCCTATTTTAAGAGCGCTTTTGTATACTTCGGGACGAATGTAGCAGTCTTCGCGGTAGTTATTTTTTTTGAGCAAATCTTTTGTAATCTGCATATATTCTTCAACACTGTGTTTAGGGTCCATGTGCATAATTTTGCAGCTGTTTAAAAGGCGCTCAAAGTGCTCTTTCATACGGAAAGCATAAATCTGGTCTTCTTCCTGATTGTAGTATCCTCTGATACCTTCAAACACTGATGTGCCATATAAAAAAGCGTGGGTTCTAACGGGAATCATTGCTTCATTTGATGGTACATATTTGCCGTCCATGTAGTAATGCTCTTGGCTCATTTGTTCCTCCAAAGTTTAACTGTTTACCTGTTAATTATCGCAAAATATTGTAAAAAAAGCTAGATTTTTACAATATTTTTATATAGAATGTAGCAATGCTGATAGTAAATTTAATTTTATTTTCGTTATTTATATATATAATAATTTACTCAATATACACTCTGACCCTTAATCTTAAAGCGTTTGGCGCAGGGGAATTTGTTTCCGATACAAAAATGCTACTTGAATCGGGCGGTTCACTTAATAATCTCTGTGTTATTATCTGGGCGGACTCAAGCAGCAAAAGACTTTATGACCTTTTAAGAGTGCTTGATAATCAGACTTTCCCTAAAGAAAACTACGAAGTGCACGTGATTTTTAAGAAAGACAAAGAAAATATATCTATTCCCGAGTTTGTATACGGCGCACAGGTTCATATAATTGAGAATCCCGAGTACTTTTCAAAAGACAAGGCAGTTTCGCTTTTTGTTGAAAAAATAGTTTCCGAGGACAGATTCAGCGCGTTTGTATTTTTAGGTGCAGACAGAATGGCGGATGAAAATTATCTCTCCTGTGTTAATAAGTCCGTGTATAAATCTTGTGTTTTAACAGGCAAGCTGGGTGTTACATCGTCAAACGGAGATTTTTTAAGCCAGGTAAAATGTCAGGTTTTGCGTGCTTATCTAAAGTATCAAAACAAAGTTCAAAACATTGTACGTGCAATGTTTGAAATGCCTGTTATAATAGACGGTTCAAACTGTGTGATAAGTGCGGATATTCTTGAAAAAACGGGGCGCGTTTGTTTTGAAACAAAAAATGATGAATTAAAATTTTCGCTCTTTCTGGCGTCAAATTCCATCCGCCCGACATTTTCGCCTTTTATTTCAACAACGGTGGATGTTGAAAACTATGACGCTTCAACCCCGTCTATTATGCAAAGACTTTCAATGTTT
>ERZ1643249.1334-NODE-1334-length-25053-cov-7.429794_pt1 | contig 25053 bp, 32 predicted proteins | sample MGYA00579263_ERZ1643249 | MGnify/ENA primary metagenome ERZ1643249 (study PRJEB29033, sample SAMEA4952264) | chicken gut metagenome | biome: Broiler Chicken; feature: Gastrointestinal Tract; material: Caecum | place: Ireland | collected 2018 | study: Broiler...
GCAGTGGCATGCCCTTGTTTAAGGCCCGGGTCGCAAAGGTATGCCGGAGCAGGTGCGGAAACACCCGCTTAGTAATCCCCGCCCGCTGGGCTATGGCCCGGATGATATTCTCCAGGGCGTTCTTTTTCAGCCCCTGGTGTGGAGCCCGCAAGGACAGCACCACCGGCCCCTCCCGACGGCCATTTAAATATCGTTCCAAATATTCCAAGGCCCGATCCGAGAAAAAGACAATTCGTTCCTTTTGGCCCTTGCCGAGGACCTTTACGCAGCCGTTTTCCAGGTCAATCTCCTCTACCTTCATTCCCACTACTTCGCTGACCCGACACCCCGTCGCCAGGAAGAGCTCCAGCACCAGATTGTCTCGCAGATTCTCTCCGCAGGCGATCCGCATCTTCTCTACCTCACGGCTGTTTAGGGCCTCCCTAACCTCCGCCACGTACTTGATCGGGTCTATAGTGGCCATCGGATTGCGCGAGATGTAGCCCCTGTCGTGCAGGAAAGAAAAGAAGCTGCTACATATCAGCCGCTTATGATCTTTTGTGCTTCCGCTTATTTGCCTTGCCTCTGCGTAGGCGTTCAGGCATCCAATAATATCATCCCCCGTTATCTCTTGCACAGGCTTTCCAACATACACCAGAAGCTCCTGGAGGAATTTGCTGTACTGCCGGATGGTTGATTTTGAGTATCCGCCAAAGACCATCCGGCTTATAAAGATGTCATACTCCGGCCAGGTTATCACTTCCGTGCTGAGCCCAGTCTCCCTCCTGCTCACCTCATAGTCACGAAGTACAGCCGCCAAGGCCCCGTCCACCACTTGCAGCGCATCCCGATCCAAGTTGTGCGCCAGACGCGCCATCAGTTCGTCCTTTAGCCTAATCTCATCCATGTAACCCCTCCTTCTTTTAAGGTTGATACCCTAATTGTAATCGAGGGGATAAGCTCGCACCAGCCTGTTTTATCGTTGCACCTTACTGTGCTCAATACCAAGGCCCAAAATATCGAAAACAAACTGGGGCCATTGAATGTAGTATATCACAGTCGAATATTGGCTAATGCATCAACTACAATAGACTTGCCTTATGGCACATACCTTCTATTCGTATATCAGGGAGGCTCATGGGATTTTTGGGGAGCTGCACTTATATCAATTACTGTATATCTTGAAGGATCTGGAGCATCAAAGTTTGCTGGTACAAGCAGATTTATTAATGGCTCGGAGCTAGAATTTATCCCCATTCAATCTCCTACAGGCATTACGATCAAAAATGAGACCGCCAATACATTTCCAGTAAGCATCATTTATGTGTGTCCCTAACGATTGCATATTTTTATGATAGATAAACCGATATCCGCATCTGTCGCATTTTCAACAGTTATACTTGTTGGCGAATGGCTTGTTGTTATTTTGATACTATTATTATCCAGGAAGCCCGAACCACCAGCAAATTTCATGATTCCTGAATTGCCTATGACTGCCGATACTGATATAATGGCCGCCCCCCATAGCGTCCAGACACCTCCTTGAGCAATTGACAAAAGATACAATCCCATAGGAACTTGAACTGTTTCGGAAGAATGATTATAAAAAATTTTATTGCAGACCGTTTCAATGGGACCTAATGCATTTTCGATATTTTGGGCCTTGGTATTGAGCACAGTATAAAGATCCATCAACACCTTGCCCTGGGCCGCCGAGAGGGGCAGTTCCGCATTGTCCGTTACGCAGTTGTTGACAATGCTCCCGACATGAAGGACAAATTGCAGGCCCGCTTTAAGGTTCCGCAAAAAGATTCCGGTTTTTGTTTTGCTCAAAAAGGTGGCAAGGAAGGCCGGAAAACTCGTAATTTCTGATACGCTTCCGGAATCATCAAAGCTTGTCTCGGTTTCTGACAGCTCACCGCCGTTTACGTCTACCTTTTGAGTGCTTAATGTTAATATATCCTGCACCGTTGCTGTCCCGGCAGGATTTACAGTAACTGTAATCTGGCTTGCCTGCTGGACAGTAATTTGGATATTATAAATAAATGCCGAGGGAGACACAGAACTTTGCACAGGCATCTGATCAGGGGTATTTGCCTGAACCACCGCAAACAGCACCGGATCATTGTCGCCAATCTGCGCATATGCACCAATGGTTTGTATCAGATATGCACTTGTCACGTCTGAATTATCAAACCTAGTCGAAACCTGCAGCATAGTATCATTAAAAACCTGCACTGAAAATGGCGTTACCGTCTGCACAATATCCTGCAAGTCTGTAAGCCCTGCTATATTAATCCCTTGCGGATAAGCATAACTAGATGTTTTAACGGCAGAAAATGTAACCGTCCCGGAGCCGGAAATGGCGTCCGCCAACAATGCCTGCCCTGCATCCGTTATTACTGCTGATCTATACTGTCCCATGTCTCCCCTCCTATTATTGTCTGGATATAGGTATTTGCCACGAAACCGGCTGCATAAAGTCGGCTCCCGCCTATATCGTTTGTGGTCTCCTGATTGGCAATAATTTGCAAATGTGCTGGGATGATATCCCACAAAAGGTCATATAGCAAATCGATAGCTCCGTACCGATCGGATGTAACATTAATGGTCAAAGTCTGCTCTGTATAATCAATAGACAACGTATATCCGTCTGCGCCAAAAAGGGCTGTCAATCGGTCATTTAAAAATCCGATCGAAAAAGGGACAATCGTGTTAAATTTTTGCAAAACACGATCCCTACGAAAATCCAAGGTGTCCCCAAATGAATATGTAATGTCAAGTAGATTTTCCCAAAACGCTATCGTTTCTTCGTCGCATGTTGGAATATAATTATTGGCCGCTATCTGTGCAGAATCCGCATCCAATTTATCCACACCATAACCATGCGCTTTTAAAATCTCCTGAAATTCAATTATGGGGCGAAAGTAATATGGCAGCTGTTTATATAACACTTCATAGCTATTCACCATTGATCACCACCGTTCCAAGCACCGGAACCTGTTGCAAGGCAGATGTCTCTGTAAGTACAACATCATTTCCGGAGCCATTGATTTGCACATTTGATACATTAACAATCTCCGCTATTTGCAAAATGGAATAGATGATTCGGGAAATATATATAACCACAGAGTATTCGATTTTTTGCGATTTAAGCGGAGCTCCCCAATCTGCCATTACCTCATTTATGTAATCCTGTATATGCTCTTTTATCTGTTCTTGATAGACTTCCGGACCGTTTTGGATGCCACTTTGAAATTGGATGTCACACGTAATGTCTAACGTAAGCTCGGTTCCGGTAGTAATTGTGACTGCCGCTCCGATCGGAGCCATCCCGTAGCCATTAGGGGATGGGGTACTGCCGCCGTCTTCGGATGGGCAAATAATATTCTGCACCTCTTGAATGGTTGCAGGGATTGCCGGCTTAAAATCAGACCCCAAAATACTGCAAAGCACCGTCCCTCCCCCGTTCCAGGTGGGATATACTTGTACAGCGCCTACTCCATCAATCGCCAGTATAGTATTGCGATAGGCCGATATATTTCCACCAAAGCTCGCCACATCAAAGCTCGCAAAATATCGGGACCGCAAAGATTCGTCTGTTTCTTCGTCGGTTCCCGCCGTCTCAATTGCACCAATGCTGGCAGATGTAAGGCCTGAAATTACTGTTATCGGAAGGATTGCGCCAGTATAGCTGTTTCCCGCACTTCCCGGTGTCGCGCAAGTCAGCAAATAAACATAATTACCCTCGCTGGATTCATTGGTTACTGCGTCTCCAGATATAAAAATTAAGGATGCAGCCCCATTGATAGTTTTAAATTGACTTCCGGATGGAATTGGCACATTAAACGTACCTTTGCGCACGGCAGCCCTGGCAGCGTTACGGCTAATTCCTCGGGTAATAGTAATCAAATCCAATGCTTCTCCCACAGCTGTCTGTGGATTGCTGTTTGTCTGGATCTGGTCAAGGATCATATATGTCCCCTCCAGATACCAGGCCACGGGGCCGATGGCTGTCTGAATCATGCTTCCCTGGCGTTTGTCCAGATCATCCGGAACCTGGCCCAGCATATCCTCCTGGATGGCCTTTCTTGTATACCCGCTAAAATCAATCATACGGTCACCTCCTCCGATACTGTGCCGTAGACAGTAACCACATCAAAAGACACCGCCATTACGCCACCGCCGCGGTCCGTAAAATTGTAATTTTCCACACGCAAAATCCGATTGTCCACAGAAAAAGCTTCCTCAATCCTGCGGGGAAGCTCGCTGACAATGTATGCATATTCTTCCCCGGGCAGGTTTTCCAGCTCAGAGCCAAAGTTGCTGTCATAAATCTGCCACCGATAACGCTCGTTTGCCAGAATGATCTCCACCGCCTGACGCATGGCCGGAAGCCCGGCATCCACGCCTGCAATCTGCTTTGACGTCCAGTCGATCAAAAATGTGTTGGTAGGCTGGTCCACATAATCCAGGGATACGTCCAGTCCTACACCTTCCGGCAGTGTTGCCACGTCTGCCACCTCCTTAATATGCCTTGGAAAGCACAATATAGCGCTGTCCCTTTGATACTCGCAGCATAATCACCCGGTCACCTGCGGCCAGTCCCTCATTAATCACCACAGTGCCACCCTCGCCACCTTGTACCTGGGCTGTTTTGGCTACAACTCCGACCGTCTGGATTAATCCTGCTGCGGGAATCGGCTGCATGGAGCCGTCAATCTGTATCGATAGGGGAGATGGTTGTATAACTGTCCCGATTGCAATATCTGCGGGTTTCTGGCCTGCCTGGTTGCCTTGGGCAATACTGTTAATAACATCAATCAATTCAGCCAATGCTTACACCTCCCAGCTGTCCAAAATCCTTTACCTCAATACTCATGGTGTGGTCATCCGCCTCAAACGTATGCGTGACCTTCTCGGCCAGGAGAAGGCGCGACACGGACAGATCATTGATGTCCCCGAAGCGAACCGGAATAATCATCCCTGCCCGCAGACCCGGCACGCCAATGGCCTCAATGGTCAGCGTCTGGAGCACCCGGTTATAATACTGCAGGTACTGGGCGCACATCTGATCAATCTGGGCCTCGTTCATGTTTTCGTCCACCTGATCGTAATATTGCAGCAGGCCCCATTTTTTAATTGTCTCCGTGTCCTCATGCACGTAGGTGTCCGCCCGGCCCGTGTCCTTATTAGGCCTCACCAGCTTTACCCGGTTATATGTATCGCTGTCAATGTCGCGCTTGTATGTATAATCCGTCACCAGGCTTCCGTCTCCCAGGAGAGTGGTGGAGAACATATTTCGGGCCTCAGTGAGTGACAGGGCGCCAGCGTTGTCATAAAACACATAAATCTTACCGGTCTGGATGATGGTCTCCGCCAGGGCATCAAAAATGATGTCCAGGCAGCTCACATTTTCCTTTATCAAACACGGAAATGCATACTCCGGTTCCCCCAGCGTACCGCACGTAAGGTTAAAATCCGCCGCAATCTGCTGGATGATCTGGGGCAAGGTCATAGCCTCAAACACATAGGAGGCATTGGCCTTGAGATAACGCAGCTGGTCATAGGCTACATAAGCCACTTCCCCATCCCGGTTCCGTTCCGCTGTAAACACATACCCCTTAAACATCTTGACGCCATCCACGGACAATTCTACGGAGCTTCCCTCCGCTATCCCTATCCCGCTTTTCTCAAGACAGGTAAAAGAGAGCTTTGCCGGGGAATCAAACCGGTTTGTCGTGAGCTCCGCCTTTTGGATCACATCTGTATAATCAGTAATGACTGTCTGCGTGGCGCCTCCGGGCGCCGGACTTACCGTCTGAACCTGTAAAGATATACTATCCATCCCATCACCCCACTACCTGCAATTGGGACGCCTGCAGCCATCCGTATGAGCCGATATGCACCGGATAGGGATTGCCCTCTACGATGCGGGTCACCGTGGTCTGCAGGTTATTTGCCGTCCCGAAGGGCTTTGCCCCATAGCTGTCATACCAATACTGCCCATTCGCGATCACGGCAGCACCCACCCGCAGGACCGGCGTTTCAACGGGCCTCTGGGCCTCCGCTGCTGCCTCTGCCTGGGGCTGCGTCTCGGAAGGCGTGGTTACGATGCTTACAACCTTGGGCGCATACGAGCGGTACTCCTTGAGAGTAATCTCATAATACATGTCCCCCGGCTCACCGCCCTTGTCTGTGGTTTTAAAATCACTCACGATACAGCGCATATTGGTGTCATAAAGCTCGGAGCGGCTGATGATCAGCCGCCCCGTCTGCTTTTCTTCCATTGCCTCCTTGATTTGCTCCACATATTCCTCCGGATCATCTGCCCCGCTGTTGACATAAGGGTCAGATCCGGACGCTGGAAAAAAGCTCTGCCAGGAGACTTCTTTCAATCCCGGTTTACGGAGCACCACAATCTGTCCTACCCCCAGCACCTCATATTCTTTGTTGTTGCTGGGATATTTTATCTCTATTTCCTCCGGGTTGACCGGAATTTTCATCCGGTTCCCGAAGTCCAAATAGATGGCTGCCGTATTTTTAAGCTTTCCCATGTCCGCCTCCTTATCCGTGAGATACGGCCGTGTGGGCCGCCTGCTGCTGGATCAAGATTGCTTTGAGCTTGTCTGCAATGTCCTGGCTTGTGAGGTTTTTCGCTGCGCTCTCCGGGATGGAGACGGTGATCTGCGGGGCCAGTGTCTGGAGCTCTACCCGGTTCATATACCGGCGCTCTGCCAGATCCCGGTACAGTTTGAGGTCTTCGTCGGACAGGTTCACATCACCTTCGATGTTTTTTACTCTGCCTACACTGCCCACTTTATCGATATTTTGCCCTTGATAAGCTGGTATCATTTCCGAACCGCCGCTACCCTCTGTTCCAGCCTTTGATGATTGTTCTCGGGCTGCTGCAATCCCCGCAAGCCTTTCTGCCTTTTGCGCCTCTGCCTCTGCCTTCATATTGGATAATTGCGCTTCCCTAGATACGGCATTGGCTTCAACTTGAGCTTGTAAACTCTTTAACTCCGAAGATCTTGCAGCTTTCGCTGCTTCGTTTTCGGCGGCAGCACTAGCTGCAAAAGATACCTTGTCTACTAAGTCAATAGCCACACCTGGAATCTTATTAACCGAGGAGATGAATCCATTGAGCAAATCAATAGCACCATTTACCATTTCTTGGATCAGAGTTAATACATTTACTTTCATATCCCCGACTGAATTTGCTACTCCCACGCCGATTGTTTGAAATTTTAAGTTCATAGAATCTAGCCAATTTTGAACAGCAAACACGCCTGTCATAAAGCCAATTTGAAGGGCCGACCAGGCTGATAGGATATAATTTTTAGCAATCAACCATGCAACCGAAATACCTCCTACTGATTGAATCCATTTGTAAATAGCTCCGACAATTACACCTATCGCGATTGCTATCCATGTCAAGGGATTTGCCATAAGTCCGGCTATAAAAGCTCTGTTTGCTGCATTTGCTATCCATGTAGCTGCAGCTTGCACTCCTAGAGCAACAGCAACTACTCCAGCCGCTGCCGCAACTCCCATTAACACAGGGGCAATCGTATCCCAATTATCATGTATCATGGTGGCACCAGATGCTAGCGTCTGCAAAAATGGCATTGCCGCTTGTTGTACAGCATTCATTCCGATTTGCCAAAGCTGGGAAAATGTCATTGGCATTTGTGCGAATTTATCATTTGTTTTATCTGCCGTAGCAAATAGCGCATTTTTTACCACATCTGCCGTAATAGCTCCATCCGCTGCTAATTCTCGCATTTCCGCAACATTAACTCCCATATATTGTGCAATTGCCTGTGCAATCGTGGGAGTTTGGTCAAGCACCGAATTAAGCTCTTCCCCCCGTAAAACCCCTGAACCAAGAGCTTGTGTAAGCTGTAATATGACAGCTTCCCCACCAGCTCCCGTTGCCCCAGAGAGAGTCAAATGCTTATTTATTTGCTCCGCAAAATCCACTATTTCCGCAGAACTATTAAAAGCATCTGGCGCTAGTGTGCCAAACTTACCTACCATTTCGGCAGTGCTGTTATAAGAACCTCTCGACCTTTGGGCGCTTTGATAAATTTTCTGCTGCAATTCAGCTGCTTCTTCCAAACTGTTAGTCATCATATTAAGTCGTGCATTCAGAGTTGATTGCTGATCTGCAGCAGAAGTTATGTTTTTAACAAGAGATATAGCACCCGTTATTATCGCTGCATTTCTAAATGCATTCCATGCCTTTGTAAGTATATTGGTACTAGTACTTGCTTTCTTTATTTCTGTATTCATTCTTTTAGTAGAATTAGATGCCTGCGTAGTTGCTTGATCTGCTGTTCGCCCCATACGCTCAAGTGCCTGTGTTGTAGTGCCGGCGGCTTTAGTGATATTCCGAAAACCAGAAGATGCCTGATCTGTTAATACAAAAGTTTCTTTTATGGTTGCCATTACTTTTTAAGCACCTCCTTGTTCCACCGATTTATCAGCTGCATCATCAGAAATTTTTCTTCAATACTTCTTGTCACGACATCGAGAGGAAATACGCCATGTTCGCATAGCATATAGCGGCACAAAAACGAATCCAGCGTATCCTCCTTCGCTAGTTTTTTGCCGTTTCCTCAATAGCCTCTGTCGTGTCATCATCAAAACCATTTAATTTGTTTATTTCCTCCATGAGTTTGGCATACTCCCCGGAAGAAAGCATCCTTTCAGGAACTTCTAAAGGATCCACTGTTTTGTAATGGGCGCAAATTTCAGAGTTTTTAAAATCTGGTTCAATTACGCATGCCAAAATCAGCAAATTACCAAAGCGTGCACTATCTAATTCTGTAACAATCTGTCCGTTTACCTTTTTCTTTTTCTGGGCCTGCTTTACCAGCTTTGAATTTGTCTCCTGGTCAATTCTGCGTAATTTAAAAGGGATCGGCTTTCCGTCCGGTCCCTTAGCCCTATTCGTTATTACAACCTCTTTCGTCTCCTCCATAACAGGTGGAAGCAAAAATGCTTTAATATCACTCATGGTCAATTTCCTCCTAACTGATCAGGTGCATCCTTAAAGTAGTTCAGCACCTCAATATTTGTGTATGAAAACGAGATTTCCTCCTCCAAAAAGTCCGCGTCCGCATCCAGCATGGCCACTGGCATCTTCTGGAGCTTGACGTTGTACAGCACCACTGTCTGTGTCCCCACACTGGTGCTGGGATCATCATTGGTAATCTGCAGCGTAAAATACGGTAGCTTTCCAGTCTTTAGGTACTCCTGCAGAAGCCGAAGGAAATGAGGCGTGCCGTAGTAGATGGTCATAGACCCTGTGAGAGAAACGCCTGTGGTTTTCTTCTGCACCAATGTGGTGCCCACTACCTTAAAATCCGTCTCCTGGAACTCTGCATCCGACTGGAACTTTTTCATGTTAAACATTTCAATGTTCTGCCCGTCAATTGTCATAAAAGCGCTGCCCTGCTTGCCATTGAGGGCGTCACGCTCTAATAAAAACGCTCCCACGCACATTCACCTCCTTATGCTGCTGTGGTATTAACCGACACAGTGACTGCCATGTATATCTTTTCAATGCTGTCTACCGGCTGGATGTATACCTTCACAAGCACGGCATCGATGCTATTTCCCGGTTCCACGGACACGTCCTCCGCGTCAAAATTCTGGATGCCGTTGTTGGCCTGCATCTCGTTGAGATAGCCCACGATCCAACCCTTGAGCAGATTCCGGCCCACCTCGTTGTTGTCCACCTTGCCGATAAAGTAGTTGCTAAAATGTTCGTAGACATCATTACAAAACTGCATCAGCACCCGCATTACACGGTTTTTGGAAAATTCCTGCCCTTTATCCACAGTAAAGGTAGTAAGGCTGTTGATATCCGTACACACTTTGACCGTCCCAAAGGTATCAATAAAACACAGATAGCCTGCCTGGATAGCCTCGGCCGCCTGGGTATCCGTCAGTTTGGGATTGGCCTCCACAGCGTTGGGATACTGGGAATAGGTCAGAGACTGATAATACAGCGCCCCTGCCTCTGCACCGCCCACCCACCAGGTCGCCTGCTGGGCAGTTAATGCCGTGCCGTCGTCCAGTTTCACTCCATTGTTGACAGAGATCACAAACTCACTGTTGCTGTTTGCTGCCGTCTCGCCGGCCATAACGGCCTGGCACTTCTGGCCCACATTGTTGGAGATCCGCTCCACAAACTGGGCGATTGCCTGGATTACGGTAGTATCCGTGCCATCATACACCAGGATGTCAAACTGATATGGCTCAATGGCTGTTAAAAAGTTAGAGTAATCCGTTGCCGAAACAGTGGGATCAGTACCTCCGGACAGGGCCTTTCCTGCATCCTCCGTTATCGTGGTACCTGTGCCCGCAAAGGTTACCCAGTCATTTGCTTGCAGCTGGGATAAATCCGTTACTGACTGCTCGTCCACGATGCTCCCATCAATCACGGTGGACACATCGTATGTACCCTCGTTCTCCACCTGCTCCTGCACAATGATGGTGATATCATTTCCGCGTACGCCGTCATACAGCGCATTGACCGTCAGAGCACCAATGGTCGCGGTTGCTTTCGCCCCGCTGGTTCCCGCAGGGCGGTAAAGCAGGATACGCATCGGCCCTGCAGTAGTATCGCTGCCCTTCATCATCTCACGTAAAAAGAGGGCTTGCGACGCCGTGACGTCATACCCGATATACGGCCGCAGATCTTCTCCCGGGATGATCGTCTGTACAACTCCGGACGGCCCCCAGGACAATGGCTCCGCGATGGCTACCACTCCCCGGTCGCCTACATTTGCATTGATGCTTCCCTGGCTCTTTACGTTAATATACGTGCCAGGGAGTACCTTGTTCTGGCTGGTCCATGTTCCACCCGCCATGATTATGCGCCTCCTTTCAAGACTTTATCGAGGGCGGCCTTGGCGTCCTCGACGGTGTATTCAGGCTCTGACAGGATTACCCTGGCAAAGTCCTGCTGATATCCGGACAGTGCCTTGCTTTTTAAGAGCTTCGCCGTCGGATATTTTTTCTGCTTCTGTTGCGATATCGCAACAGGCTTTTTACTCTTCGTTGATGCTGACATTGTTCTCCTCCATCTCTTGCATGGGATTCACTGTCCGCGGGATGGATACCCGTTGACGGATATGGAATTGATAATGCATCTCCTGATCCTCCACACTGGCCTGGCGCTCATAGGTGTGCAAAAGTGCGGGGGCTCCATCTCCGTCCGTGTACGGGAATGTTTCTAAGCTGTAATCCAGGTAATCCTGGATGGACTGGATTTCCGCATTCCCATTGACCACGTTCCGCTCCTGCACAAAAATAATGTCTATCCCCAAATCACGGTAAAACCGCTCATCCACCTCGGCTGTCACCGTAGACGGCATCAAAAAAATAAAAAAACAGGGGACATTGGTCCCCTGCTGATTTGGGCTGGTGTAGACCGGATACTCCGGATATTTGGCCTTTAAGACACCCGCCAGGCTGTTTATGAGATTATCAATGGTAAAGGTCACTTAAACGCCTCCCTTACACGCTTATCTAGCTCGTTGCGCACTACATCGCGGTATTTACCGATGGCTTTTTGCTTCATGTAGAGCCCTTCGACATAGGTGGTTTTGGTGCCCACCATGATTCCGCCGACATCCGGATCGACGCGTTCCAAAAGATTCCCATTGGCAATTAATCCGGGGACATAATGCTTATCCACCCGGTGTCCGTCATTGACATAGGATGCATACTGCTTATCATTTGCCAATACTGTCCGCACGCTTCCGCCGCTGTATATAGGTTTCGTTTGGCTGTCCAATTCCCAGTGCTGCGCCATCTGTCCGCTCCGCATATTGGTTCCGGCTATGGCTGCACCCCCGTTGGGAGGTGTGTTTTCTTTTGCCACGCGGACCGCTTCAATGGTGGCGCCCTCTGCCACCTCCATCATGATTTTAGGTACATCCTTACCGGCCTTGTTGAGCTCGGCAAGGCGCTTGCGCATCTGGCTCCCAAAGCTCGACATCCCATCACCTCACAATATTCTGCTGCAGCAGCCCAACCTCCATATGTTCCAGTCCCGTGAGCGCTCCGCCCACTGGATCATAATAATGCTGGGGATTACCCGCAAAGTAACGTTCCGGCTCTCCGCCGCGCCCCAAGGCTCCCCCGCGGGTGACAAGCAGCTCGTCCCCGGCCCGGATATCCGCACTCACATCGCAGGACAACTTGTCCGTGGACTGCACCCGGGCGGCGGTGTCCTGCATGGCGGGGCCATTTTTCTGGCTGCTGTACACCCGGCAGGGAATGGCAGCGCCTACCTGCTTGCGCTCCTGTGTGTCCACATTGCCCACCGTGGTATTAACTACACGGTATACGTCCACTGTATCCGTATACCATCCAGCAAAAATTGGGTTGTCAAAAATCATATGGCATACACCCCTCCCATGCCCACCATGCGGGCCATTGTCACCAGCTGGGCCCCATATTGGGTAGCATTCCAGGTGCCCCATTTTTCGGTGCCTGCCGTAATCGCGCTGTTATCGTAACCGATGGAGGTATCCCCCATAGTAGCTGTCTTAACAACGCCCACTTGGGCGGCCCCATTGGCTACCTGGGACGCGCTGTCAGAGCTGGGTGAATAGGTCTTTAAGTACATGGCAGCAAAATGAGCTACGTACAGTCCCGCAGCGTACCGCCACATAGAGCCCCATCTGGAAGGCAGCACGCTGTCATTTGCCTGGTCAATAAATGTCTGGAGCATGGCTTCCGGCAGGAGTGGTCCCTGCGGATCCCCAGTGCTGTAAAACTGCGGGAAGTCCGTCCGGAACATCTCCGCTGTATAGTCCCCGTGCTCTTCCGGCTGCGGCACGTTGGCCGCTGTCTGCTTTGCGCCCTCAAAATATGGGATCATGGGATTGATATAATCATAGGGCCACATGCCGCCACCTCCTTACTTTTTGGGGGTTTTCTTATCCTCTTCTGTTTTTTCTTTGTTTTTGGCATCTGGCCGGATATCCACCGCATCCGCCTTGTCCGCAGCTCCTGCATCCGCTTCATACAACGCCTTGTCCTTATGCGATTCCGGCGCGGCCACCAGGCCGCCCTTAATTGCTTTCTGGATCAAACGGCTGTTAAATACATCCCCCGGGATGTCTCCAATAAAATCCTTTTTGATTAAAAAAGACGAGCCATCGGCCCGCCTTACTTTAAAATTCCGTTTGGAAAGTATAAACATTGCATCCTCCTTAAATCCCGTCTACATACACAATGGTTTCAGCGTAAAACGTTTCGGTCTCGGACACGTTGCCCGCGTATGCCGTATCGTAGCAAAAATGCGCTGTGTTCGGGCTGGTCATGGCCCTGGTCAGCGGCACCAACTCGTCCATCGCCAGGTAACGCTCTTTGTTGGTGTAGACAACCATACGGTCGTCGGATCCATCCGCACCGGCGCCCTTGCACCAGTTGGTAGCGCCGATAAACAAATCGGAACCGTTCTGCTTGGCTACGTTGTTGTCCAAAAGAAAGGACAGGATTGTCTTTTCCGCCAGCTCGGACACACGGGTGGTTGCCAGATAATTGTACTGCTCATACGGCATAATAATGTGGTTCGGGATCGCATCAAGGTCATATTCTGCCTGTGCCCATGCGGTCAAAATCGCATCGTTGATATCCGCTAAAATCTGATCCGGCGTCTTATCCTTAAACTTTGTCGAGGGGGAGGTCGCGCCGTTGGATGCCGCGTCGGTGACCAGGACATCCGGATCATTCAGCAGCCCCGTACTGTCATAAATCTTAAAGCCAACATAGGTATTCTCATCCATATGTTTGTCATAAGTCATGCGCAGGCCATCCCGCAGCAGGCTGTCCAGGTTACGGCCGGTCATGTTGCCGCGCTGCATATCAATCCACTGTACGCGGGTGCCGGCGGCAATCATATGGGTCTTAAACAGCCCCTTGGAAAAGTCCGCCTGTACCATCGGGATGCCGTTGGCTGCACCGGCAGTAACAAGATTATCTCCGGAGCCTCCGGTAATTCCATATCCTACCTGCATGGCGGAGACAAATTCGGCCCATCCGCCACCCACCCGGATGGGGATGTCCCTTGTGTATGTAAAACTGGTAAGGGGTGTCCGCACCATCATGTCCCTCTTTTCCAGCTCGGACGTTAAAAACGCCTGGCCGGATGCGATGCCTGCATCGTCCATCGCAAAAGCCCTAACCGGACCGCTTGCATTGCGGCCCAAGTCAAATGTTCCGACATTCTTAAAATTCGGCATTATTTATTTCTCTCCTTCCTTATGCGTTGATAATCGTCATGATCCGCATTTCAGCGATTCCGTTGGCGTCCGCAATGCCTTTCCACTGGCAATTGGTCAGCTGTACCGTATTTGTGGTATCCGCTTCCGCTTCAAATCCGCCCACCACTGCATCCTCATAACTTGCATTGGCCTTTACGCGCAGATATACTGCACCGCCCACGGCCGGCGTACCCTTCTGGCATTTAACATTGACGCATCCTCGTTTCATTACCGGTACGGCCTCCCCGGGGGTATACTGGCCTACATTCTGGTTTAAGTAGTCTGTAGCAGACTTAATCTCGCGTACAGCCACACCCAAAAACTGGGCTGCCGTAGATGTGTCGGTGGGGAGTGCCACTGCCTGGGTGTTTGTAGTATCCCGTACCACCGCCAGGCCAAAAGGCACATTTGCCGTCCCGGTCAAAGGATGGGAATCAATCACGGAATCTGGCTGTCGGGCATAAGATCCCGCATAGCCGTGGGGCATTGTCTTACCAATCGTCTGTCCTCTCATTATCGCTTATCCTCCTTTTTTGTTTTGTGGGGATTGCAGGCATCATACGCCGCCTGCACCTCATCAATAATCTTCTGCTGGTTCGGACGGGAATCTGCGGCCTTCTGCGCATTGTTCTGGGCCGCCTGCATGATCTTTGCGATATCGGATGCACCGTCCTGGGCCGTTACGCATTTAATCAGGGCATCAGACACAGCCACGCGCTGTTTATCGTCCTTAATCCCAGCCACTACCGGGCGCATGGCTTTAAGGATTCCAGCTGCCAAGGCCTTATCCATTGCACCGGCTCCACAGGCGCCGCGGCCTTCGTCCATTTCTTCCGCGGGCACTACATGGGCCCCTTCCGGATCACCGGCGGCCTCTCCAGTTAGAGCCTTGATGGTCTCTTCCAGCGGGTCTCCGTCCGCCTCTTTTGTGGCGGCTTCTTTCGCTGCTTTGCGGGCCATCAGTTTTTCCAACAGGCCATCAATGGATGCATCATCCAGGCTGTTCACGTCAAAAGCTCCGCCGTCCTTCGTGGGTTCCTCTTTCGGTGGCTCCTTTGCTGGATCCTCCTTTGCTGGTAATGTGCCCTCGTCCATTGCAGCGGCTGCATCCTGGGCCATTTTGGCGATTTCGTCCGGCGTTTTATCCTTCACCGCCAGGCCAAACCATTCCAAAAGCTTACTTTTCATAGTTACCTTCCTTTCTGGCGGATTCTCCGCCGGGTGAATTGTATTTGAATCTAAAATAGCAGCCCGCTTCCCGGCTCTCCCCCGATCCACGACTGCTATATGATTCCCTCTGATATTTTTTTGGCTATAGCTCCCATCCTCATTGGGGACATATTCACACTCATATCCGCAGCTGACTTCCCGTTTTCCGCCCTGGATTGCGTCAATCAGCTCCCGATCATGAATGTGGAGGTCTGCCAGGATGTAATCTGCCCACTCGCCGGCGCCGCGCCGGATGTTCTCTGCATGACCCATCTCATAAAGGCGCACATCGTCCGGGCCAATAATTCCAGGCGGGTGGTCATTGGTCACCGGCTTACCCTCAAAGCTGGCCAGCGTGGCCTGAGAAAAAACTTCTTCTGGGCTGCGGTGGACTGCCAGCACCTTCCCGGCCTCTGTCCCATCCAGGCCGATCTCGCTCCCCAGATAATCCTGGTCACCGGTTCGGGCAATCGGGACATTGCGGCAGATCAAAAATCCGTCGTGCGTCTCAATCTGGTTTGGGCTTATGGTGTAGCCGTAATATTGGATCATCAGTCCACCTCCCCTGTCTGCTCTGCCACTGTGCCGGGCTCCCCTGTGGTGTACCGCACCAGCATGTCCTGGATTTTTACGGCATGATCACTCTCATCTTTAAAGATCTCTAAGAGCTGGGCCTTGTCCTCATCCGGAGCCAGAAGGATCATTGCTGCATACAGGCGCTGAGCCTGGGCTTCCTCGGCGGCAGCTTTTTCCAGAATGTTTAAAAAATCATCCATCTTTATCACCCTTACTTGTGTAAGCAAAACAATCGAAGTCTATGGGATAAAAGGTTAGCTTTACCCGCGGAGGTGAATCTTCCCGCTGCTCAAACACAATCTTTTCGACTGTTTTGCTGATTTCCTCGTTCCCAATCCATATTTGGGTTCTATTACCATCACACTCAATCCGGAATTTCGCCATAATATAAGTCCCTTTCTTTCACAATTTTCGCAGCCTCATCATCGCTCAAAATCTCTAAAACTGTTTTTCCGTCCTGAACACATGGCTTGTACCAGTGAGTTCCATCATAGTAGAGGCTGCCACGCTTATTAAATTTCGTTATCACTCAGCGCCTCCCTTATCTCTCTATTCTGTTTCCGGTACTCCGCCTGCAATCTCTTGTACACATCATCATCCGCCAGCTTATGCTTCCGGAATGTCTCAAAGGTCCTGTATGCCTTATCTCCCAGTACAGCCCGATACCGGCGCCACTGGTGAATATCATCCAGCAGTTTCCGTCTGTTTCGCTCCTTTTCCTGGTAGGCCTTAATCTGCTTTTTAGTTCGAGGATCACGGTTCAGCGGATTTGTGACAGGATCGGAAAAATCCCTGTCTCGTTTAATCTGCTTATCCGTTTTGCCGATGGTGGTATATTTGACCAGGCTATGTAGACAATTATGTGTCACTATGTTATTATATACATAGTAACCTTGCCGAGTTTCAAGGTTATAAACATAACCATCGTAATAGGAGGTTTCAATATGCGTAAGCTTGCTTACGATAAAGCAATCATCACCAAAGAACTTCTTCAATCTTTGTATAGCAAAGGAGTCTCTCGTGCTCAAGTTTCCCGGGACTATAACGTTCCTATTCGAGCGCTTAAACACGCCGAAAATGAACTTGGAGTACCTTTGCCAATTCGGCAAGGACACCGGAAATTTTATGATGTCTCTCCGGTATTCCTTGAAACCCATAGAGAACAATTTGAGAAATTTCTTGAACTTCACAATCAAGGTATGACCTATACTCAAATCGCTGAAGCCTGCGGTTGTTCTCCATCTCAAGTCGGAAAGCTTTTTACCGTTTATGGATATAGTTTTGATACCGCCTACAAAACCAAAGCTGCTCACGAAGCAATAAAAGGGAAAAAGCGCTCTTATGATGACCTTTGTCGCCGCGCTATTGGCAAGGAGCGAAAGCCACCTAAGATGAGCAGGTGGGAAGTCATTTTTAATGATTGGCTCACTGCTAACAATATTCCCTTCACCTACTCCAAAGCTTGCGGGAAATACAATATCGACTTTGCGATTGGAAATTCCGTCGCCGTGGAACTGTACGGGGGAGCCTTCCATGCTGAAGGTCGTGCTGCCGCGCGTCTTAATGAAAGAATAAAATATCTCTTCGACTCTGGTTGGAATGTTTATACTATTTGGTGCCTTTCTAAGGAGTCTACGATATTTCCGGGCTGCCTCAATGATTTCATCGCCTTCCTTGAGCGTTCCCGCAGCGACAAATCCTTCCGCCGTCAATATCGGGTGATTTGGAGTGATGGTGATTTTATTTCCGCTGGCAGTGATGAGAGTGATTACGTTCCCTGTGTAATACCTCCGGCTCGCAGACACGAGGCTCTCGCAAAGTATAGAGCCCCCAGGGACTAAGCAGTTTGGATGGATGTTTAAATATGTGTTCTCCAAACTCTCTGCCCCTGCTGGGTCTATCTTTCCAAACGCCAAAGAAAGCGGCGGATAATCCGGATTCGTGCCGCTTTTACTGTACACCCGCCCTTCCAATGGAGCGCAGACCGGACAGGTACTCCCGATCTTAACGATCTGCCATAGGTCATGATCGTCTGCTGTGAGCACGGCTGCCACCTCCGCCTGCCGGGCAGTGGTCCGGGCGCACATATTACAATAGTCCGATAGTGTCCATTTCCGTCCGGCCTTGTCCGTAAACGCTGTGATCCCCTGGTTTTTTAGCTCCCGGGCCATACGGGCGCTGGTCTGCGTCCATCCAATGCCGGAGGCCTCCTGCTGTGCAACCTGCGTTAATGCCGCGGTACGATATGGATCCGTTTCCAGCCTGGCAATTGTGTAAAAGCCCTGCACCGTCTTGTAGGCCGTTTCTGACGCCTCTGCGATCTCTCCCAGCAGATTGTAGGACAGCTGATTTACTGCGGCTGTCTGCGGCGCTGTGAGTGTCCTGGCATTGCGATATCCTGCGGCATCTTTATCCGACCGATAAAAGATCTTCTCGATCATCTCAGGAACATACTCCCAGCACTCGTCCTGCATGTTCTGCAGAATCTGCTGCACCCGTTCCAGGGCGGCGACCTCTGCATAGTCCACATACCCGGCGGCGCGCTTGCGGGTTATCTCATCAATGATCTGACGCTCTGCTCGCAAAAAGAGCTGCCGGAGAAACAATGTCAGGTCTTTGGTTTCGGGCGGGCGAATAAGTTTAATCGCCATGTAAAACCACCTTTCCCAATACTTTTGAGATGTCTTCGGAAATTTTGGAGATATCAGCGCCCGTGTCGACATTTACATGTATTTCCACGGGGAAAGTAAAGGTAGAAGGATCCAAATATCCCAGGCTCTCCATGCGCTTAAGATCACAGGCTTCACGCTTAGGACAGCACCTGCACCTTTTACACGTTCTTGACAGCCCCATATTCCTCCACTTTCCCGCAAATAGAACACCGCCGCACATATCCCTTTTGCTTCGGGTCATAGTGTTTCACATAATGATGTTTACAGCGTTTTTGTCTAATCATTTTCAAGATTCCCATGTTTCACCCCATTTTTTTAAAGTATAGATTAGCTCCTCAAGAAGAAGAGAAAGTTCCAGCTGCTCTTTCTTAAAACCACCTAGAATCTCGATTTCTTCCCCGTCTATGCAGAGTGTCCCGTCTTTGAATATCTCTTCTTTGTCCTCAAATGGCATTTTGCTCCTCCCCACTCGGCTCCCGCGGCTGGTTCCCGGCCATTTCCAGCCCTGCCAGCGGGTCAGCCATCAGTTTGCTGTTGGTATACGTCTGCCCGCGGGCGGCCTCGATGGCCTCATCGGAAATCTTGCTGAATATTCCGGTTTCCTCGCCCATCGCCTTCAGCTCCTGCATGGCTGTAGCCGCATCCATTAAATCATTTTGATATACGGACAGGATGGATGCCGTATTCCGTTCGGTGATTTCGGACTGTTCCTTGGCATCAGCGGTCTGCATTGCGGGGAATTTAATGTCCAGATCATCCGGTATCACTCCCCAGGCCGACAGCGCCATGATAGGCAATAAACGCTCAATAATAGGTCGCAGGTCATTTTCCCGCAAGCCGTCTATGTAATCATAATAATTCTGCATGTCGGCCTCTCCGGTAGCGTTTAGGCCGGCAGGAGAGCGACCGAAGAGCTTTGTTACCGGTGTTCTGGCAGCTCCAGACACATCCATCATCACCCGATCATATACCTCTGGCAGGCCAGTAAAGGTATACTGCGTGTTATGGATCGCATCTCCCTTATTGATCACTCTGGTACCAAAATTACTCTCCATGACAGACTGTGCGGCCAGAACATTCCAGAAACGCCGCTGCATCTCCGTATTGGCGGTGCCCAGCAGCTGATCCAGTCCATCCGTCTCCATGTAATTAACATTGGCCCGGAAGGTCAGCGCTGCGATATTGGCGGCTACATTGTCCCGCCGGACAATCTCGTTATAAATCGCCTCAAGCTCGCTCTCTCCCCAGTAGACTTCTGTTACCTGCTCCAACCAGGGAAGCTCCCGGCCAATAAACCGGATGATCCGGCTGTGATGTACTCTGGCCACCATGTATCCGGTGGTATCGTCCCGGATCGTGTAATAGGCAGGCAAACCAAAATCTAGGTCAGATGGGTCTGTCACCAATTCGCCCTCCGGATACACGCCGGACCAGCGGTCAAGGATTTGGAGGCCCAGGAAAGAGCCGGGAAAGACCATATCCAGATCCAACGGCTGACTTAAATCATTTTGGCCCTTGATCAGGATCACACCAACTGCGCCACCGTATAGCCTCCCCCAGTACATCCCCAGAAGGAGCTTTTTCCGTAGCTGCGTCCGCCGCTCCAGCTTTGTCATTTGGTCGATGTATTTCGGGGGCACTCCGGATTTAATCTCGTACCATTTCCGGATCATGTCATTGGGAATCGTCGCAACAATGTTTTGCACGATCCAGTTATCCCGGTAAAGGCTGGTCAGAAGCTCATAGTTTTGCGTCATCCTGGTCATGGGGTAGGTGGTGGCCTGCAGAAGGTCCATCGTCCCAAAGCCTATGCGGGCGGCAGGATTGGAAAAGGCGTCCATGGTAGCCACGGGCGCCTGTCTTGCATTATTCTGTTTTATTGCCCGCACTCGGGTGCCTTTTCTTTTTGCCATCAAGATTTTCCTCCATTAATCACAATCGCTTCTTTTTCCAATTTCTGAATGGTCGTCAATCCGTAATACCCCACCTTCATCCACGCCGCTGCGTCATTGCTCACCGTAGTAGTGGGTGTATACGTGTGCAGTGCCTTGTATGCGGCAATTTCTTCGGCGGAGAGGTCGGTTTCGATGGGTGTTTCCAGGTAGGTCATAACCTCCAGCGGATTAGCGGCAAGGTGAGTTTTCCAAGCGTCAACTCCTTTGTCAAACCATTCCTGGGTAAGCGCATATATATTTTTATTATTAACTCCAATCCAGATAATATCTTCTCCAACGATATCAGCGCCTCCTACAACAAACTGATTACTTAATCCGTCTTTTCGATTTACTTTTTCCAGAAGGACATCCAAACAAGCAAATCCTCGCCGGCCGGAGTCACTCCCGTACACAATCCAGTTTTCGTCCTCACTCCCATCAAAAGTACCTTTCCAAACTCTCTGCACATACTTCCCACGCTTTAAGTCCACCTCGTCACAAATCCACTGCTGGCCGTCTGCGTCCGTATAATTCCCGCCGGAAGACACTGGGATTCCGGGAAGGCCATTAGGTGTTTGCAAGGTCAAGGTCTGTGGCAGTTTGTATGGCATCCACGGCAATTTTGAAGTGCCAAGCGCAAGCATGATTCCGTTGATTTTTGCGGTGTATGTTCCAGGCGTTAAATTCTCTATGGGAGCGTTTGTTTCAATTAACATTATCCGAAACCGAATATTTGTGGCAGTATCAGGAATAGCAATGGTTAAACTTTTGGATTCGATATTGGAGGCTAGATGATTATAAATGGTTGTTCCGCTATCGTCCGTATAAACAAGTCCAATTATTTGTTCCATATCAAACATTATTTCAGCGCTGTCATAAGAGATGGTTACTGTTTTTCCGGCAAAATCATCTCCTAATTGTATAAGAACATCTCGATAAATACGATTATTTGCAGGAGCAAGGTCGGTTAAGTCTTCTTCTGTTAAAATAGTTGTCAAGGTTGCTGTATAGCCATCATAGCTATATGTTGAGTTTCCGGGCATAGTTGCAGATACATTCAAATCCACCAAATTCCCGCCCTGCACTGTTACGTTAATCGCGCCACTGTCTCCCGCGCTCACAATCGGCACCGGGTTCTCTGGGCTGGGTGTACCGTCCTGCGTGCTGTGGCCGTAGACAGTAAGGGCGGTGAGCGGGGCCTCGGCAGAGTTAAGAACCAGATTGGCCCCGGCTACAAACGTTTCGGGGTGAGAAACACCCATTGAATAGCAACCAGGCAATAAACCTATAAATCTTTCATACCCGTTGATATCTTGCATATTCTTTCCCTCACCATTTTATTGGCTGAATCTCAACCGTATCTGTCTCCGCATTATCGCTCAATACATACAATGTATCAAATGTCATTCCGGGCCATACACTATTTAGATTTGTTGCAATCAGTTGTGCCGTATCCCCAGGGATACGGGCCATCCCAATTGTCTTTGTGGCTTCTGGATCAATGCCTACCCAGATATCATTGACTCCAAAGTTTTTAACCAACACTTGCATGCATTTAACGCCCAAAGGCACGGCTACACTCGTTCCCGCTTGGGTAGAAATTGTCTGAATATCCCATGTCATATAGCTATCCTCCAATTTGGCAGTGAGTTGACCTTGTACCGGATTGCATCCGGCCCATGATCTAACTGTTTTACAGGTTTCTCCTCGCCCTTCTCGGCTGCCTTGTCGTCCCACACATAAGACTGTAGCTCTCCGATCAGGCCTGGACATTTGCGCCGGTTAACCAGGAGCTGGTGTTTTGCAAATAAGGCCCCAGTCTTTCGGATACCGTCAATAACCTCATTGTCTGCCTCTTTAACCACCCAGCCGCGGCTCCGCAGCTCCTGAATAAATGATGCGGCAGAAGGATCCACAATAATCATGCACTGATCTTTCGGCCGGCTTCCCATAAATGCGGCCATATCGTCCGCATACTGTGCATCCGTTTTCTGCGGGTTGGGTGATCTACGTGCCTCTTCTGACCGGCTGTCCCAGCGGTATTCATTCTCAACCCACAAAATCTGCCCATCATCCCATATCTCATAAAATACACATGGGTTTGTGGTGCCGTAGTCAACGGCAATGCTCTTTGTGGATATATGCCTGGTACGCTCATCCAGCTGGTCGTACAGATTGACATCCGTAAACATGGTGTAGATCAAGCCCTCTGCCGTCTTCCACAGCCCCTTGATATAGCGCAGGTAAAATACGCCGGCGTACATGCTCCGGAATCTGGCTTTTACCTTTTCGGACAAGCTCAAGTTGTCCTCCATTGTGAAATGCAAATAGAGGAGCTTTTTCTGCTTGCACTTATCAATCCAGTTAAGTTTAAACCAGTGCAGGGGCCCGCCAGGATTACAGTTGAACCAAAACTTGCTCCCTTCCACGGAGCACCGTCCTGTTGCCTGGTTGACAAAAGATTCTGGCATCAACGCCACCTCATCAAAAAAGGCGCCCGCTGCCGTGATGCCCTGCACCAGGTCCTGGGAACCCTCATCCTTACCACCAAAGATATAAAAATAATTGGTTACACCTTTCCGGGACACCTCCAGCATATTGGGCGTTTCGCCGGATATGTGATGGGTACAGTAATACCCCCGGCTTCGCAGCATGTTTTTTAAATTGGTCAAAACGTTACGCTGGAAAGCGCTGATCGTCTTACCGGCCATAATAAAGTTTTCGCCATTGAAGCTTTCCATCGCCCAGAACACAAAGGATAAGGACATAGCGACGGTCTTGCCAGATCGGATAGCCCCATCCGCAATAATTCCCTCATAGTTTTTGACCGGGCTGTTTTCTGTCCACCAATTCAGGACCATCCTCTGCTTTTTGGAGAACGGCTTAAATTTAAATATCGCTCTCCTCTTGGCCTTCATCGTTTTCTACTCCTTCCTCTTCCGGCTCCCTTGGCCCGCTAAATTCTCCCCAATCCTCGGCCGCAGATCCTTTCAGGGCATCCATAAAACCATCGTCCTGCTCTTCCTCGGCCTCTTCCTGGCCGTTCTTGGCCTTCGCCGCGGCCATGCGTACTCTCTGCTCCTCTTGATCTGCTTCTGTTCGGTCAGATTGCCCGGAGTATTTTGCAATTGCCTCATAGGCCTTGACATTGCCCCGCATGGCCTCCGCAATCATGGCTGCATTGACAACCGCCTCAACCGTGCTGTCAATACCCTGGGCCTCTAAAAATGGTGTCCAGTCTGGGTGATAGACTTCGGAGGTGAGGATGGCGTTAAGCGCCTTCCTAAAATCTGCTTTTCGACGTCTGGATTCACCGGATGCTTTTCCGCCGGATGACCGGATCTTCCTCTGTTCGTCCTCTGTTCGTTTGTTAAAAGGGATTAAGTTTTCATGTCCTCGCGCCACTCACCTCACCTTCCAATCTGGCTTGTCTTGTAGATAAAAAAATCAGCCGCCAGGGCGTAACGCCTGGCGGCCGCATGTATGCTAACAAGGGGAGGTACTAGATGGATTTATCCACTGGTTCCAGTTTACACTATAACATTTTAAAAACGAACAGTGCGAACAAAACGAACAAACTTTATTTTTCTTCCATAAATCTTTGAAATTCCACCCGTACTCCGTCTGCCGTTGCCTTTCGTCCCATCCGCACGGCTACTTCTCCCCAGGTCATACCTTCGAAAATCTTATACTTGATAATCCGCTGCATACGTGGAGGAACGATTGAAAGCCATTCCTCCACCTGCAGCTTGATAACTTCTGCGGCAGCCTTACGCTCTTCCAAGATTTGCTCCTGGCGTTCCAGCGCTTTCTGGTCCTGGGCGTCATAGGGAATCCCGCGGATGGTATAGCTGATCTGGCCGAAGGGGAAGTCATAATCCGACATCTTGACCTTGTCAGTGACGATCTCCCTCCTATGGCGTCGGATTTGCTCAATTTCCCGCTCAGTATCCTTAACCAGCTCACAGGCGTCTATGTATTGATATAGTATCGACTTATCCATCTGTCTCCCTCGTTTAAAATAAATCTAGTTATTTATGTCCTTATGATTATTTGAAATTAACAGTTACACAGGGGGGATTTACGACCTTGATTTCGCTTATATTTGATGCCGGAATAGCGGTTTTATTCCCAACTGCATCTGTTATCACCGCAAATGCGCCCTTATATTGGATTACGTTTGTCCAATCAGCAGGATGTCCTTTATGCTCAAACCTCTTTGTTGATCCATCTTTCATTTTGACATAAATGTCTGCCATTATTTACTTCTCCCTTCATTTGCCTCACCATATTCGCTTGGTCTTTTTATCCCTAACGTGCACATACCCAATAATCTCCAGGTCCACAATATCGGCCAGATCCTTTATTGTTTTGATATACCAAGAGATT
>ERZ1643249.1336-NODE-1336-length-25043-cov-16.268809_pt1 | contig 25043 bp, 23 predicted proteins | sample MGYA00579263_ERZ1643249 | MGnify/ENA primary metagenome ERZ1643249 (study PRJEB29033, sample SAMEA4952264) | chicken gut metagenome | biome: Broiler Chicken; feature: Gastrointestinal Tract; material: Caecum | place: Ireland | collected 2018 | study: Broiler...
CTCCACAAGTCCGGCCTTTCCACGACAAAGGAGGCACTGCGCCCGCCTTCTACGGGCAGTTCCTTCCCGTCGAAATGCACGAGGGCGGCGACGCGGCCCCTGTTTTCAAAGGTCACGACGCCGTTGCCCGCTCTGTCCGTTGCGGTCACGATCTTATAATCCGTGATATGATACTGCGGGCGGAACAGCAGATATACATCTCTGAATATCCCCGTAAAACGCCATTTGTCCTGATCTTCGAGATAGCTCCCGAAACACCATTTCAGCACGAGCACGTCGATGCGGTTGCCGGCGGGGCGGACATAATCTGTTATGTCAAATTCGCTGATTTTATGGGAGATCTGCGAAAAGCCTGCAAACCTGCCGTTCACATACAGATAAAAACAGGAATCTACCCCCTCGAAGAGCAGATATGTACGATCTCCCCGCAGGATCTGTTCTTCCGCATCGAAAAAGCGGCAGAAGTGGAATGCGGGATTCATCGACGGCACGCGCGGCGGATCGAACATGAACGGATAGCGGACGTTGGTATATTGAAAATGGTCGTAGCCGTAATACTGCACGCAGGACGGCACAGGGATCTCTGCCTCGGGCATATCCTCCCAAAAGCGATCTGCATCCAGAACACTTTCATAGGCGCGTATCTTCCAGATCCCGTTCAGCGAACGGAAACGGGCGCTGTCCTCCCGCCGTTCGCTCCTCTTTTGTCCTCTCTCAAAGGGAATAAAATACGCGCGGGGCGGCAAAACGCCGACAGAGTCCCCTTTTTTATAATATTCAGGCAGCATATAAACGTTCTCCTTTGCTGATATTGCTTACCTTAAATTGTATCATGTCCTCCTTCTGTTTGCAAGCATTCCGGCAAACTTTTTCTCTTTCTTCAGAACTGTTCTTCAGATTCACAAGGGCGGTCTCAAAAAGCCGCCCCGTCATCGACAAAAATATTCTCTTACAAGATCCTTACCTCCTCGTTTCGCGACAATGCCGTTCTCAATGAGATATGCTCTGTCGCACAGCGCTTCGGCACAGCGCACGTCGTGAGTAATGGTTCTTCTCCTTTTCCCACACCTTTATTGTTTTCGGCATATGTTCAGACATTTATTAACCTCGGTTTCCAACCTTTCCTATTGTGTCATACAGCAAAAAATTTTGCAAATAATTTACCTGTGTTAATTTCCATCTTGCAGAAAAAGGCAATAAAAAAGCAGGCTTCCTCCCGGAAGTCTGCTCTTTGAATGCAAACGGTATCGGTCACAATCCTCTTTTTTCGTCGATATACGTCGCTTCCAGATCGGCGGCGTGCAGTAAAACGGCGAGAGGAAACATACGATAAGCGTCGCTGACGGAATAATCCCCGCCGCGGACGCGGGCATCGAATCCGCCCATATGCCAATTTATTGCCATCGCTTCTTCCCTCGTGAGTTTTATAAAGCTGCCGGCAATGTAAACTGATTTTTCGCCGTGTCCGAAAGGCAATGCCTCCTCCCTCGTAAAATAAGGCTTGCGCTGCCATTCGCCGTTTTCCTTTACGTTCCGGTAATCCAGTTTATAAAAGTCTATCTTGCACAGGTCGTGCAGCAGACCGCACACGGCGACGGATTCATGGCTCACTTTGCTCTCCCACTCTTCGCCGAACTGCATTTTCACGTTTGCGAGCAATCGCCTGTAAACGTTTATGCTGTGCTCGCACAGCCCGCCCTCATAGGCGCAGTGATAGCGCGTGCTCGCTGGCGCCGTAAAAAAGTCGGAACGCAGCAGGTAATTTTTAAGATCCGCCGCCCCCTGCCTGTGTATCAGCTCGTCAAATATCGTTAAAAATTCTTCTTTCTTGTCCTGCATCTCATATACCTCCCTTTGCCCGTATATTATAACAGAACCGAACGCCGTTCGTCAAGGATCCCTGCCGCTATTGTCATGCAGAACTGTTTATCCCGCTTTTTTACATTTCTTTAACATTTCTTTATCTTTTCGGAAAAAAGTTTATAATAAAATGCTGTTGAAAATGAGAGGTACTGTATGAAAAAATTCCGCCGGCTGATTCTGTTCCTTAAAAAGCCGCCCTTTCTCTTTCTCTATATCGTTTGGGGCATTACTTTCGCTCTTATCGCGGGAACTGCTGCGCTGATCATTCTGAACTATATGGAGTGGCCCGTTTATATCGCCTATGGCGCAAGCGCGATTTTTTTTATTTATTCGATTTATGCGCTCACGCGCTTAATTCCGGGGATAAAAGCCCGAATACTTGAAAAAGCGAAGACACACCCCTTTGCAAACAATCTGCTTACCAGCTACGGCTTCCGGACGGTCGCCTTTTCCGTCCTGTCCTTTGTCATCAATATCGGGTTTGCCGTATTCAATGCTGTACTGGGCGTCATGACTCTTTCCTATTGGTATGCGATTTTCGCCTGCTATTATATTTTCTTGAGCGTGCTCCGCGGCGTCATATTGGTCGGCAGCTATCAGACAAAAAAACGCGCGGCGGGCGACGAAACAGTCTATTCCGTCTATAAACTTAAACTGTACCGGATGTGCGGTATTTTTCTTCTTATTCTCGAACTCGCCCTTGCCGCCGCCGTATCTTTGATGATATTGAGCACAAGGCCTACGGAATATTCGGAGATCATGGCGATCACTTCCGCGGCATATACCTTCTATAAAATCATCTTTGCGATCGTAAACGTTTTCAAAGTACGGCGCCTGCAAGATCCTATGCTGCAATGTTTCCGGAACATCAACCTCACGGATGCCGCAGTCTCTCTCCTTACTTTACAAGTCACGCTCGTCGCCGTCTTTTCCGACGAAAGAACGGAGATGATGAATATCCTGAACGCCGTTATGGGATTCATTGTCTGCGCGCTTACCGTTGTGATGGGCATTCTGATGATCGTACGTCCAACTATCCGGCTGAAAAACTTCCTTCCGCTTCGCTGAAATGCAAAAAATCGTGTCTTTGCGGGATTTTTGCAACTGTTTGCCCCGTTTATGTTACACGGACAAGGGAGGGCTGCCTGTTGCACCCTTATCCGAACATCCTTCCCCGCGAGTTGTACAGCGACGAGATCAGAAGCGGCGAAAAATCCGATACACTGTAACCACACATTCAGAAAGCGGGGAGCGGCAGATCTGCCGCTCCCCGCCGCATTATCCGTCAGGCGTTGAGCAATCCCATTTCATGCATTTTTTTGCGCAGCGCCGAAAACGCCTCCGCCGGGTCGCTTATCTGCGCGACGGCCTTTTCCATCGGGCAGATGTCTGTTCCCGACCGATTGACGATACGCACCGCAAGCGTCCCGTATCCGTGCGCGATCCCGTGGTCGCGCAAAACCTTCTGCCCGCCTTCTCCGAGCACCTCCGCATACAGTTCGGAAATGCCCATATACGCGTACAGCAGCGCCGCTGCCCGCCCGACGATCCTGTCTGCCGCAACGGAGCCGCGGAGATCGGCGCCGCTTCCGATCCATTTCATGAGCGGCAGGATACCGCGTTCGCGGCTGGTCAGCACGCCTTCCGCGCTTACGATGACGCAGGTGTAGTTTTCAGAGGCAAGCAGACGCCTTGCGAGGTCTGTTCCCATCTTTGCGCCTCCTTATTTCCCGAATACGGCGCGCGCCGCTTTCATGTTTTCGATGATACGGACGCCGAACGGGCACCGCTTCTCACAGGCGCCGCAGGCAATACAATCTCCGGCGTGCGCCCGCAGGGCGTTATAATGTTCGCGCACCGTTTCGGGCACCGCTTTCTGTGCTTTGGCGAGGTTCAGAAATTTCGTGACGGAAGCGACCTCTATCCCTTTGGGGCAGGGCGCGCAGTGTCCGCAATACATGCAGTGACCCTGCCAGCTTATTTTTGGAAATGTCGCGAACACGGCGGCATAGTCGCGTTCCGCCTCGTCCGCCTCTTCATAGCGCAGCGACGCGGCAAGTTCAGCTTCCGTATGCGCCCCGGCAAACACCGTGGAAACGGCGGGACGCGTCAGAGCATAATGGATGCACTGCGGAACGGTAAGCGCTTTTCCCGCCGGCGAATCGTCCGTAAGCAGATCGCCCCCGCCGAATACCTTCATCACGGTGATGCCTACTCCCCGCCGCTGACAGGTTTCATACAGCTTTTCGCGCACGGGGTCGATGTTGAAGAGCGGCTTGCTGTAACTGTTCTCCTCGAACAGTTTATTGACGTCTTCGTCGCCGGGAAGGAGATCATAGCAAGGGTTGACCGAAAACATCAGCACTTCGATCTCGCCGCTTTCCACGGCTTTCAGCGCAACGAGCGGATTATGGCTGCTCATGCCGATGTGACCGATGCGTCCCTCTCTTTTCAGCTGTTTTGCATAGTCGAGGATGCCGTTGGATATGACCTTGTTCCAGGTCTCTTCCGAATCGACGTAATGGATCATGCCGATGTCCGCACGCTCCGTCCCGAGATTTTGCATCATCCTCTCAAAAGAGGCTTTGACTTCCGCCGGATTGCGCGTAGCCATATATTGCCCGTTTTTCCAGACCGTGCAGAGATGCGCCTGTAAAATGAGATGCACTCCGTGCGCGGCGGCAGCCCTGCCGACCGCCTTGTGCAGCTCCGGGTTCGGGCTGTACAGATCCATGCAGTTGACGCCCCGTTCAAAGGCGAGGGAAAACATTCTTTCGCATTCCCGTTCGTCTTTTCCCAGAAAGCCTTCACAGCCCAGCCCTATTTCGCTGACCTTCAGCCCCGTATTGCCGAGTTCTCTGTACTGCATATCACTTCTTGTTCCTGTTCAGCAGCGCGGCAATGCCCATCACGACAAACGGTACGACCACCGCCTGCAAGACAAGCCCGGGCAATCCCGCCTGTATCTGCGACCAGACGGCAGCGGCAGACAGCGGAGAAACCGACTGAAAAACCGCCGCGAAGGCAAGGAAGAACAGCCTGCCCGAAACGGACGCAAGAAGAACTGCAGGGAAGGCCATCCACGCATTTTTTGAAACAGCGGAAGAAAACGCTCCCGATACCGCGGCAAACACGGCAAGTTCCGCCATCATATACGGCAGGCGGGCCGCCGCGGGCATCGGACTGCCCGTTGCAGACGTCACCGCAAAGCTGACCAGCGGCGCAAGTATGCCGACGCCCAGCCCCCAGCGCCACCCGAGCAGACAGCCGCCCAGCAGCACGGGGAGATACATCGGAAGCCAGCGCATCCCGCCCTCGGCGCCCGCAGCGAGATGCACGAGCTGCGGCAACAGGACGGCGACCGCAATGAGTGCCGCGGAAAGCGCCGTCTTTATGGTCAGGCGGATGCCGGCCTTCACATTTTTTCTCTGAAGAACAGATTCGATCATTTTATAAGCTCCTTTTCTTTATTCGCCCTTTTTGAGGCGGGCGGAAAAATCTTTCATCATTTCAGAAATTCTGATCTGCTGCGGGCACACCTTCTCGCAGCTGCGGCAGCCGATGCAGGCATCCGGCCATTTTTCATGCGGCATCGTGCCCAGGACCATCGGCGCAATGAAGCCGCCTCCCGTAAAGCTGTATTCGTTGTACAGCCTGATGATCTCGGGGATGTCGAGATGCTTCGGGCAATGCCCCGTACAGTAGCGGCAGGCCGTGCACGGCAGAGAGGTTTTACCCGTCATATGCGCCGCTATCCCGAAGAGCGCTGCGCGCTCTTCCTCGTTCACGGGCTTATCCTCTTCGAACGTACGGATATTGTCCTTCACCTGTTCAAAGTCAGACATCCCCGACAGGATGACTTTCACCTGCGGCAGCCCCTGCAGGAAGCGGAAGGCCCATGCGGGCACCCCTTCGTCGGGGCGAAGCCCCTTCAGCCTCTCTTCATACGGCGCGGCAAGCGTCGCCAGCTTCCCGCCGCGCAGCGGCTCCATGACCCATACGGGGATATGCCATTCGTCAAGGAGAGCCACTTTGCCCTTCGCATTCTGAAAAGACCAGTCGAGATAGTTGATCTGCAACTGACAGAACTCCATATCCTTTCCGTAAGCATCGAGGAACCTGCGCATGACGCCGAGATCGCCGTGCGCGGAAAACCCGAGGTGCTTTATGCGCCCGTTCTCGCGCTGCTTTTTGAGATAGGTCACGGTGCCGTACTTCTCTTCGTTCAGATAGGCGTCGATATTCATCTCGCACACGTTGTGAATGAGATAAAAATCAAAATAGCCGACGCCGCACTTTTTCAGCTGCGCTTCAAAAATTTCTTCGACCTTTCCCATATTGGAAAGATCGTACCCGGGAAACTTTGTGGCGAGATAAAAACTGTCACGCGGATACGCCGAGAGAGCTTTCCCGACGGCGATTTCCGAATTCCCTTCATGGTATCCCCACGCCGTGTCAAAATAATTGACCCCGTGCGCGATCGCATAGGAAAACATTTCGGCGACCTTTTCTTCGTCGATGTCCGAGTACACACCGTTTTTCACAGGCAGGCGCATCGTTCCGAACCCGAGCGCCGACAGTTTCAGCCCCTTGAAATCCCTGTAGATCATGATCGTCCTCCTTTGCACTGTTTTTTCTTCCTTTATTATAAAGCCGGGGCAAAGGCCCTGTCAAATACTTTCTTTTTATCACGATCATACAGCGAAAGCATAGTTAACCGCTATTTCCATACCTTCCGGCTGCCGGACAAAAAAAATTATACTTGACGCGCATGAGAAAATATTGTATACTTTTATCGCGGAACTACGACAAGGAGGTGCGGTTTGGACATCCAGCAGATGAAATATTTTCTCGCCGTGGCGCGGGAAGAAAGCATTTCGCGTGCGGCAAAATTTCTCTATATAACACAGCCCAGTCTTACGCGGCAGATACAGAGCATGGAGCGGGAAGTCGGCAGGCCGCTCTTCGTGCGCGGCGGACGCAGGCTGACGCTCACCGAAACAGGCGCACATCTCCGCAAACGGGCGGAAGAGATCGTGTCGCTGTATGAAAAGACGGAATCGGAACTTCTCCGTCCTCTGGAAACGCCGGGCGGCGACGTTTTTATCGGCGGCGGCGAGACCTATGCGATGAAACTGCTCATCTCCGTCGCAAAGGAAACGAGAGAACTCAACCCCGATATCCGCTTTCACCTCTTCAGCGGCGACATTGCCGACGTATGCGAAAGGCTGGATAAAGGGCTCATAGATTTCGGGCTGGTCATCGAACCCGCCGACCTGTCAAAATATGAATTTCTGCGCCTTCCCGTTTCGGACACCTGGGGCGTGTTGCTGCGCAAAGACAATCCTCTCGCGCTGAAAAAATCGGTGACGCCCGACGATCTGCGTTCCGTTCCCGTCATCATATCAAAGCACGCCCTCAACAGGAGCAACGTGACGGAATGGTTCGGCAGCGGCGGAATCCCGGACATCGTATCCACCTATAACCTGCTGTATAATGCCTCATTTCTCGCCGAAGAAGGCGTCGGCTGCGTGATATGCCTCGACAAGCTCATCAATCTCTGCGCGGACAGCCCGCTCTGCTTTCTGCCCTTTTCCCCGAGGCTTGAATCGCATATTTCCGTTGTATGGAAAAAATATCAGATATTTTCAAAGGCGGCGCAGATATTTCTGGAAAAACTGCGGCGGCGCGTGCGCGATTATCCGTTTACGGAACAAATCTGACCGCACAGACAAAAGCGGCGCGGAAGACTTTTCAGTCTTCCGCGCCGCTTTTTACCGACAGACAGGTCAGCCGTTTTTTGCGCTGCGCTTCCGCGGGGTTTTCCCGCCTGCGGCCGCCCGCACGGCGGGCTTTTTTTCATCCTTCGCGTAAAAGCGACGATACGCCGAAGCGCAGGGATATGCGGTTTCACGCTCGCACCTGACGCAAAAAGGGAACTCGCCGCACACGTCGCGGCCCTTCTTTTCGCTTTCATACCATTTATCGGCATCCAATGTCTTCTGCAGCAGTTCAAGATCCGTCATAAGTATATAACCTCCGATCCCTCACTTTCCCCGCTCATTGCGAAACAGTATAAAACTTTTTTCGGAAAATCGCAAGAGATTTTCCCCGCGATCCTCAAATTATCGTTAATTTTCACATTCGGAGAAAATACGGCGGCAGAAAGAAAGGATAAGCGCCATCACTTCGGGATCCTCTTCCGTCATTTTTCCGTAATCCAGCGAAGAGTACAGCCGCGCGACATCCCCGCCTTTCTTTGTGCGGGCGGCGATCTCCGCGAAGGCGCCGTGCATATACTCCTCAGCCGCTTCCGTCAGATATACGTTGTGCGCTTTGGATGGAAAAAGCCGGCATACGATATTTTTTCTTCCCGATACCTCCTCCGCGACTTTTTTGCCGTTATACCTGAACGGCACGGTCTTATCCTTTTCCCCGTAAAGAAGCAAGACGTCTTTTTCCGTTTTCAGCAAGGATGCAAGGGCGCTCCTGTTGGCGTTCTCTCCGAAACGGCGACGGTTATACATTCTGAAAAAGAAGGTGAACAGGAGAACGAGCGGCCGGAAACGGCCGCCTCCCGTCTGTCCCATCACGGAAGCCGAAGAGATGAACCCGCACATCGCGACCGCGCCTGCGACGCGCTCATCGGCGTCGAGCGCATTACACACAGAGAAGGCTCCCCAGGAATGCCCCGCCAGCACGACGCGGCGAAACTCTTTCAGCGCCTCATGTTCACGGGCAAAACGAAGGGCCGCCGCAACGTCGACCGGCCCCTGGTCAAACCCCTTGAATTTACCTTCGCTCGCCACGCAGCCCGTCCCGTCATAGGCGAGCACGGCAAACCCGTTGCGCGCCAGAAACGCGATCTCCGTGGTATAGGCATGATGCCCTGCCCCGAACCCGTGAGAAAATACAATGAGTCCCGCCGCGGGACCCATCCTCGGGCGATAAATAAAGCCGCGCAGCATCTGCCCGCCGTCCGACGCAAAAGAAACAGGTTCTGCAATTATATCCGGAAAATCCTCCGCCTTAAAATAGCGCAAATTCGGATTTCCGTCGTAACGCCTGTCAAAAATGCGGGAAAAGGCAACGCGCGCAGCGATCCCTGCCGCAGCCACAAACAGAATCAGAACAGCGGCAATACAGAGAGGAATAAGCCATACCATCGTATTCACCTCGTTTTATGCTTGACATAGTACTCTGCAAATAGATATAAATGGAAAAAATGACAAAAATTTATTGTTGCATTTTTGTATATTTTCTGATATTCTATTGCGCGGAGGAAACAATATGAGAAAACTTATGATTCAATCCGCCGCAGCATTGCTCGCGGCAAGCATTCTGTTGGCAGCAGTTTTCGGACTGCTTTTACCTTTGCGCGAAAGAAACGATATTGCCGATTTCCCCGCCGCCGAAGACGGCTCGCAGGAGCAACCGGAACAGCTTCCCGATGATTCCCCCGTCCTTCCGGATATTCCTGAAGCTCCGGAAGATACCGACGGCCCCGAAGAAGAAACCGAACCCGATGTTCCCGCACAGGAAGAAATTCAGCCTGAACTCCCTGCTCCCGAGCCCACGGCAAAGTATGTGCGGGCAAAGGTCAACGGCCTGCAGCTTCGGAGCGGCCCGGGAACAGGTTACGCATCGCTCGGAAATATCAATAAAGGCGATATGGTAACTTTGCTGGGCAAAGAAGGAAACTGGTATCGCACCGTCTATAAAAACAAGACCGCCTATATCAGTGCGGGAAACTCTTATACCGAAGAATACGAGATGTCTTATTCCGGCGATGAGCGCATTGAACGCATCGTTGAAGAAGGACTGCGCCTTCTGGGTTTCCCCTATGTATACGGAGCGATCCGCCTGCACGACGGCAAAGGGAATCTGCTGAAAAATTTCGACCCCGGCGAATACGACTGCTCCTCGCTGATGCAGTATATGTTCTATCACGGTGCGGGCGTAAACCTGAACATGACCACACGGACGCAGGTTTCACAGGGCAAACACGTCGCCCGCTCCGAAATAGCCCGCGGCGACCTGATCTTTTTCACAAACTCGACGCGCTATAATAAGACGGGCGTCGAACGCATCGGGCACGTCGCCCTCTATCTCGGCGACAACTATATCCTGCACACCGCTTCTGACTACGCCGTTATCGAAGAGATCAGCACGCAGAGATGGAAGTATTACATCGAAACGAGGCGGATGGTCTGACCGCAGCAACGGCAAGGAAAAGGCGCCTGCCCTCCGGCAGGCGCCTTTTTTACAGAAAACGCACATCGTTGATCACAAGAACGAATTTCTTTCCCAAAAAATCTGCCGCACGCCGGCACAGCTGCATCCGCTTGAAATATATTTCAAAATAATCCATTACCGGGCACTTTTCCGTATCTATTATAATGTTCAGAACAATTTCCCCCCGCTCCGCATCTACTTCCACCGTCGACTTTTCCGCCGCGAGGTTCACCCGGTCATGGATGTTCAGGTTCTCGGTGCTCATACGCGTCGTATTTACGCGCACACGGCTTTTATGGACGTCCGCCTTGTCCGCAATGATAAGCGCAGACGTGATATCGCTGACCGGCAGCCCCTGGCTCTCGTCGTGATTGCCGATCGCCATCATGATCGCCGCGGCATCCCGGTATTCCATCCCCATCCGCGTCAGTATTTTATACGCAAGGATGGCACCGCTCTGTGCGTGATCCTCCCTGTTTACACTGTTTCCGATATCGTGCAGATACCCCGCAATACGCGCAAGCTCGATGCGATGTTCTTCCGCCCCGATCTTTTCGAGGATATCCCCCGCCCACTTGCTCACGATGCTTGAATGGCGCACCGAGTGCTCGGTAAACCCGAGCGCCTCGATCTGGCTTTCCGCCATGAACATGATCGCCTTTACTTCCTCATCTGCCTTGATGTCCGCAATTTTTATCAAACGTCAAAACTCCTCGAGTTTCAGATTCGCATAGATCTCGTCATATTTCTCTTTTGTAAAGGAAATAGAGCCGAAGGTAGTAACGGTCGCCGTGCCGGCAGCGACGCCCGCCCGCAGGATCTCGTCGGGCGGCGCACCCTGTTCCAGCATCATGGAAGCAGCCGCGACCATTCCGTCCCCCGCGCCGACCGTCGAATTTATCGCCACGTTGATGCTCTTGCAATAATAATTCTTCGTCCCGTCCGTGATGATGGCACCGCGTTTTCCGAGAGAAACGAGCACGCGCTTTGCCCCCTTGTCCAAAAGCGCATAGCACCCCTTGAGCAGGTCGTCGCGCGAGCGCAGCTCCTGCTGCAGCGTGTTTTGCAGTTCGTCTTTGTTAGGCTTCACAAGATCGAGTTCCGCTTTCAGCGCAGCCAGAAGGCGAGGCCCCTCCGTATCCGCTATTTTCAGTGTTCCCGGGGCGGCGACGGAAAAAAGTTTGGTATAATAATCGCTCTCCACCCCCTGCGGCAGGCTCCCCGAAACGACCATCACGCTGCTCGTCTTGGAAAGATTCCCGACCATCTCGATCAGCTCTTCCTGCTTGTTCCCGCTGATATTTTCGCCGACGTCGTTGACCTCCGTCAGCATGGACTTATTGTCGATAAATTTGTAATTCTCGCGGACGCGCCCCTTGTTCCATACAAACGCGCTGGGCACCCCCTCTCTGTCGAGAGCCTGCTCAAAGAGCGAACCGTTTTCGTTGTACATAAAACCGGTCGCATAACTCTGTCCCTTCAGCCGCGCGACCCCGATCGCCACGTTGAGCGCGGCCCCCGTAAAACTCAATGTCTTGTTTTTGACATGATTGATCTTGCCGACGTTGAGAGAATCGAGCTCAATGGTAACGTCGGTGCAGGGATTCAGACATACGGTCAGGATCATGGTACTCTCCGATGGACAAGCCGACCGCACCGGCGGTAAGGCGGCGAAAGCGGGGCAAGGCTTGTCCGAAATTCACTTCATACTATATTATATTACACATTCGGGAGAATTTCAAGACTATATTCAAAATTTTTTGGCAATTTTTGCAAATTTTATCAAAAAAGGGCGGATCAGCTTTATCCCTCCGCAAAAATACAGAGATTTATCTCATAAAAATAAGCACCGCCGGAAAGCGGTGCTTGACAGAAAATGTCTTTTACATGGAGATCATCTGCAATGTTTCGTACAGTTCATAGTTGAACTTTTTCTTCATGCTGACGGCTTCGATGATATCGAGGTCGATGATCTCATTCTTATGGATACCGACGACCCTGTTGCCGACCCCTTCTTTGAGCATACGAACGGCACGGTTCCCGAACTGTGCGGCGAGCATCCTGTCCGCCATAGACGGAGAGCCGCCCCTCTGCACATGGCCGATCGTCGTTCCGCGAACGGAATAAGTGGTCATCGCCTGCAGCTTTTTGGAAAATTCTTCCGCCGTGGAAACGCCCTCCGCAAGGACGATGATGTTGCTGTGCTTGCCGTTCGCACGGCTGCGATTGATGCGCAGCACCACATCTTCCATGTCATAAGCTATTTCGGGAACGATGATGATCTCCGCCCCGCTCGCGATGCCCGAATACAGCGCGATATCGCCGCAGCGACGTCCCATCACCTCGACGACGCTGATTCGTTCGTGCGAAGTCATCGTATCGCGCAATTTATTGATGATGTCAAGGCAGGTGTTCACGGCAGTATCGAAACCGAGCGTGTAATCGGTATATTCGAGGTCGTTATCTATCGTGCCGGGGATGCCGATGGTCGGGATGCCGTATTCTTCGCTCAGGCACTTTGCCCCGCGGAAAGACCCGTCCCCGCCGATGACGACCAGCCCTTCGATGCCGCGGTCGTTGAGCGTTTTGACCGCCTGCTTCTGACCTTCCACCGTATACATTTCGACGCAGCGCGCCGTGCGGAGGATGGTCCCGCCCCGTTGAACGATATCGGAAACGCTGCGCATCTCCATCGGGACCATATCGTCGTTGATAAGCCCCGCATAGCCCTGGCGGATACCGTAAATATCCATTCCGAAATATTTAGCCGTCCTGACGACCGCCCTGATACAGGCATTCATTCCGGGCGCATCGCCGCCGCTCGTCAAAACACCGATTCTCTTCATAACAATCCTCCGAAATAAGCAAGATTCTCTTGCGTAAATTTTATCCGACTGCCCTCCCATTATAGCAAATCGCAGAAAAAAATGAAAGCAATTTGCACGGGTGTCGCCTCGCACTCCCCCTTTCTTAAACTTTCTAACATTTTTTGTCAATCTCAACGATAATTCAGGCACGATTGCGCAATTCCGCGCTCATACGCGCACGATATCTTTATCGGACAGATATATATACAACTCGTCGCGCAGCCCCCTGCAATCGTTGATGTTGCGCATTTTATACAGCTTGCTGCCGCGCTTGATCTTCACGACCGTTTCGCCGTTCCCGTAATGGGAAAAGAGCGACGTGAAATCCTCGAATTCTTCCTCCGTCAGCGCGCTCGCGTTCAGCCACAGCGCGTGCTCGCGCGGCTGCGGTGCAGAAGTTTCCTGTGCCGTCGCCGCCGTGCCGGCAGGAACAAACTCCTGCATTTTATCAAGAATGATGACGGGCGCCTTTTCGTCGCTCACCTGCAATTTTCCCGCGAGGCGGACGATCTTGTCCGGCACGACCACGCTCCTGATCTTTTCAAAGACGTTCGGGAAGGCGACGCACTCGATGCCTCCGTACAGGTCTTCCACGGTGATAAAGGCCATAGACGAACCGGTACGCGTATTGATCTTTTTGAATGCGCCGATGATCCCGCCCATCGTGACGGTTTCCCCGTCTTTCAGATCGGGATAAGTGCGGTTTCCGTCCTCGTCCTCCTCATAATTCTGCATCGCAAGGCAGTTGAACGAACAATCGGAAAAAGAAGCCGCATATTTTTCAAACGGATGCCCGCTGACATAAACTCCCAGCACGGCTTTTTCCTTTGCGAGCTTTTCGTTCGTTTCAAATTCCGGGATATCGGGGTAAGAGATATCTTCCACGTCTTCCTCTATGATATCCCCGAACAGGCTCATCTGCATGCTCTGTTTCTGTTTTGCGATCCTGTTCGCGCGGTCGAGCACGCTGTCGTATACGGCGAGCAGCTGCGCCCTGTTCTGCCCGAAGCAATCGAAAGCCCCGGCGCAGATCAGCCCTTCGAGCATCCGCTTGTTGAGCAGCTGCGCGCAGCGGAACACAAAATCGGGAAAGCTGCGGAATTCTCCGTTTTTCTCCCGCTCCTCGATGATCGCCTGCGTCGCGCCGACGCCGACGCCTTTGAGGGCGCTCAACCCGAAGCGCACGCCGTCGCCCTGCACGGAAAAGTACGTCTTGCTCTTGTTTACGTCCGGCTGAAGGACGAGGATGTTTTTTTCCTTCAGATAGACGATATATTTTGAGACCTCGTCGATTTTTTCGATACGGTTATTCAGGATCGCGGCAAGGAACTCTTTCGGATAAAAGCGTTTCAGATACGCCGTCCTGTAAGCCAGAACGGCATAACAGGTCGCGTGCGCCTTATTGAAGGCATAGCTTGCGAAACTCTCCATGTCGCCGAAAATCTTCGCCGCGACCTCTTTGGGGATCCCGCGGCTGACGGCGCCCTCGATATTGCCCCCGTCCTTGATGTTGCCGAAAATGAATTTGTCTTTCTGCGCCATCAGTTCGGCTTTATTTTTCTTGCCCATCGCGCGGCGCACCAGGTCTGCCTGTCCGAGAGAAAATCCGGCAAGATCCTGAAAGATCTGCATGACCTGTTCCTGATAGACGATGACGCCGTAAGTAACTTTGAGGATGTGCTCGAGCAGCGGCGTATCATACTTGACCTGCGAGGGATTCTGTTTGTTGGCGATATAAGTGGGGATATACGCCATCGGCCCGGGGCGATAGAGCGCCACGCCCGCTATGATGTCTTCAAGGCAACCGGGCTTGAGCTCCTTCATGAACTTTTTCATCCCGCCTTGTTCGAGCTGGAACACGGCGTCTGTATCGCCTTCGGAAATCAGCCCGTACGCCTCTTTGTTGTCGTACCCGATCTCATCCCAGTCTATCACCCGCCCCGTGTCTTCGAGAATATAATCGCAGGCCTTTTTGATATCCGTCAGCGTGGTCAGCGCGAGGAAGTCCATCTTGAGCATACCGATGGACTCGACCTCTTTCATGTTGAACTGCGTCGTTATGTCTTCGCCGTTCCTCGAAAGCGGCACCGCTTCCGCGATCGGCTTGCGGCAGATGACGACGCCCGCCGCGTGCATCGACGTGTTGCGCGGCATCCCCTCGAGGCGAAGAGCCATGTCTATGACGCGGTGAAGCTGCTCATCCGTTTCATATAAATTGATGAAATCCTGATTGCGCTTTTTCTCCTGTTCCTCTATCTTTTTCTGCAGCTCGCCGCGCTTGTCCTCGTCCGCCTCCGCCTCGTACTGTTTCCGCAGCCCAGGCAGATTCCACCCGAGAAGTTCGCTGATGGTCGATTTCCCGTCCATCAGTTTAGTTACTCTGTCTGTTTCGGAATATGGCACGCGAAGTACTCTGCCAACGTCCTTAATCGCGGCTTTTGAAGCCAAAGTACCGAAAGTAACGATCTGCGCGACGTTTTCCGGATGATATTTTTTCCGCACATACTCGATGGTTTCGGGTCTCCGCTCGTTACAGAAGTCGACGTCGAAATCGGGCATCGTGACGCGGTCAGGGTTCAGGAACCGCTCAAAGAAGAGATCGTACTTGAGAGGGTCGATATCCGTGATCCCGATCGCGTAGGCGACTATGCTCGCGGCGCCGCTGCCGCGCCCGGGCCCTACAGGTATCCCCTTTGCTTTGGACCACTGAATAAAGTCCATGACGATGAGATAATATTCCGCAAACCCCATGCCGAGGATGATGCCCAATTCATAATCGGCGCGTTTTTTTACGGCCTCCGTTATTTCCCCGTAGCGGCGCTTCAGCCCGTCCCAGGTCAGCTTTGTAAGATAGTCTTTCGGGTCGGAGCCGTCCTCGGGCGTATATCCCGGGATCAGCGACTTATCCTTGATTGGGTCGCCGTTGTCTTTCAGGTCAAAGCAGGGCTCTTCCGCACATTTCTGCGCGATGACGAGCGTATTTTCGATTGCCTCGGGAACATAGGAAAACAGTTCCGACATCTCCTCCGGAGATTTCAGGTAAAACTCGTGCGACCCGAATTTCATCCGCTTCGGATCGTCGATCGTCTTCTTCGTCTGGATACAGAGCAGAACGTCCTGCATTTCCCAGTCCTCTTTCCGCAGATAATGCACGTCGTTCGTCGCCACGGGCGGAATATCCAGTTCCTTTGAAAGCTGCAGCAAAAGCGGAAGGACGCGCTTCTGCTCCTCCAACCCGTGATCCTGTATTTCTATATAAAAATCATCCCCGAAAATGTCCTTCAGTTCGAGAGCGGTCTTCTTTGCCCCTTCGCTATCCCCTTTGAGCAGCAATTTGGGGATGCGCCCGGCAAGACAGGCCGAAAGGCAGACAAGCCCTTCGCTGTGCTCCCGCAGCGTCTTGTAGTCGATGCGCGGCTTATAGTAGAAGCCGTCCACAAAGGCGATGGAATCGAGTTTTACGAGATTTTTGTAGCCCGTTTTGTTCTTCGCCAGCAGGATCAGATGCTCGAACTCACTTGTATTGTCCTTGACGTGCAGATCGTGCGTCATATACATTTCGCAGCCGATGATCGCCTGAATATTATTTTTCCGGCATTGTTCGGCAAACTGGAGCGTTGCATACATATTGCCGTGGTCGGTGATCGCGATTGCCCTGATATTGTTTTTTGCACAATAAGACACCAGCTCCTTTACTTTGCAGGCACCGTCGAGCAAGCTGTATTCGGTATGTAAGTGAAGATGAACGAAATCGGACATTTGTACCTCTCGGTTTTATCTTTGAAACGGTATTCGGTTCAGAGCCTGGAAATGAAATCGGCGATCCCGCGGGCTGCCTGACGGCAGTCCGGCCCTTCCGCAAGGACGGTATATTCGTCCCCCTTGAGGAACTTCATGGAAAGCAATCCGATGATGCTCTTTGCGTTCCCCCGCTTATTGCCGTCTTCAAAGATGATCTCGCTCTTATACTTGCCCGCCTCGAAAACGATGCGCTGCGCGTCGTAGGCGTTGTATGTGTCTTTATTGTATACGAAAGATACACGTTCCATATAAATTACTCCCCCGAATATTCTTCGGCAATTTTTTCAAGTTTGCGCAGACGGTCGTTCAGACTGCTCTTGGATATGCCCAGCCGGGCGGAAAGTTCTTTGAGCGACGCCTCCTTATCGGCAAGCCTCGCCTCGGCGACCGTACGCAAGGCAGGCGCAAGAGTCTTCAGACCTCCCTCCGAGCGGATGCGCTCGATGGCGCGTACCTGTCGGACGGAGGCAAGAACGCTTTTATCGAAATTCTTTTGCCTGCAATTTGCCACGCGGTTGATATTGTTCCGCAGATCTTTTATGCTTGCGAGCCTGTCGAGGCGCGCCAGCGACGACGCCGCGCCGAGCAGATCGAGAAAGTCGGAAATACTCTCCCTGCTCTTGAGATATACGACGTGCGTCCCCTTCCTCGCAACGCTCTTTGCCAGAATTTCATAATGTTCGAGAAGTCCGCAAAAAGACGAAGCGGCCGTATCAGACGAAAAAACGACTTCGAGATGATAACCGGAACGCGCGCCCGGTCCCGGAAGCGTGCAGCTTCCGCTGCCGAGGAAAGCCCCCTTGATATAGGCTTTTTTACAGCACTCGTTTTCGATCAGATAGCGGTCTATATCGAACTTGAGCGATACGTTCTCCCCCGAGATTTCCGCTATCCCGAGTTCGGTGAGAATGAACAGCGACCTCTCGGACAGACAGCGGAAAGCCAGCCTGTTCCGCCCGTTCCTCGCATCCTCCGCCGCTTCAACGACCTGCAATTCCGCGCCGTAGATCTCTTCCAGCAGCCCGACAGCGAACTCCGCCGACTGTTCGCTTTCGGTCACGAATTCAAACCCCGTAAATCGTCCGCTTCGGACGACGCTGCCGGTAACGCGCAAAAATGCAGAGAGCGCCGCCGTCTTGCAGCAGGTATTTTCAAACCCCGCGCGGATGATCTCGCGCTTTATTTCCGCAGTGAAGTTTCCCGCCGACACTTACAGATGCCTCTTTTTATATTCCGTAAAGCGGAAAGACGGCGTTCTTCCCTCTATATTGTCTATCCTGTCCTTCGGTATCTCCACGCGCTCGAGCAGCTTGTCCACGAGTGCGGTATCCCCGATCCGATCCACCGAATGTGCGTCCGAATCGACGATGAAGCGCACGCCCGTATCGCGCACTTTCACGAGCTCTTCGTCCGTAAGGTGCGTCTTTTTCGCGTTCAGTTCGATGTATGTCCCGTGATCCCTTGCGGCCTTTGCCACCTCTTCCACGTCGCAGAACGAAAGGAAGTTCATGTGCGTGATCGCGTCGATCGGATATTTTTCGATGCTGCGGATATACGCATTCGTATTGTAGCGGATGAGGCTCTTGCTTGCGTGAAGGCGAAAAGTCGTATACAGGGAATTCAGCGCGAGCATATTCCAGAAATCACGGAAATGCGTGAACTTCACGAATCTGTGTATACCCATCAGATAGATATCGAAATCTTTATAATCTTCTTCCCGCAGGTCTGTCCTGCCGTTTTCGTCGCAGAGATTCGCCTCGATCCCGACATACACGTTCAGTCCCGTCTTTTCGCTCGCTTCCCTGCAATCGGCGATCAGCTGCGGCATACGCTCGTGCCGTAAACCGAACGCCATCTGCTCGAATCCGTGGTCTGTAATGGCGATCTCCTTCAGCCCGATCTCCTTTGCCCTCTCCGCATTCTGCAGCACGGTGCCTTTGCCGTGGCTGTAAATCGTATGCGTATGGTAATCACCCGTCAGAAGCATAAAATTCTCCTATGTAACGAATCTCTTCCGCGAGGCGTATCCCCGTTTCGGAGAGAACTTTCCCCCGGACAAGCGCGACCAGAGCACGGTAGTCGGCCGCGGTCGCCTCTCCGCGGTTTACAATAAAGTTAGCGTGTTTTTCCGATACGAAAGCGCCGCCGATGTGCATTCCTTTCAGCCCCGCGCGTTCGATGAGTTCCCCCGCCGAATGCCCGGGCGGGTTTTTGAACACGCAACCGAGGCTGCGCTCCCGCGGCAGTTTTTCTCGCTCGGCAAGGGCGGCGCGTATCTTCTCCGCTGCATACGCATCCGGTTCGGCGCGCAATACAACGGAAAGAATACAGCCGCCGCGCATGAAGCGCGTGCTCTTATACGCAAAATCACATTGATCCGCCGCCAGTTCGCACACTTCGCCGTCTGTAAACGCCGTGACTCTGTGCACGTTCTCGCCGATATATTTTCCCCGCGCGCCCGCGTTCATAAAGACCGCGCCCCCTGCGGATGCGGGTATCCCTGCGAGATATTCGAGGCCGCCGAGATCGTTCTCCGCGGCAAATCGGAGCAAGGCAGACAGGGCGACGCCGCATTCGGCGACGATCAGTCCGTTTTCCGCCCGTATCGCCCGTGCAAGCGCCGTGGCGATAACAACGCCGTCAAATCCCCCGTCCGAAACGAGCACGTTTGAACCGCGCCCCAGCAACACATAAGGGAAACCCGCGCGTTGCACCTCCCGCAGAGCGGAAACGATCTCTTCCCCGCCGCGTGGGAAAAGGGCGAGCGGCGCTTCGCCCCCGATCCCGACGGTCGTATTGCGCCGGAAAGAGAAGGGCGACCGATACGGTATATCGGGAAGGCGCGCAAGCAGCCCGACGAAATCCGATAGCATTCCTTATCCTCCAATATTATACAGCAAAACAGCTTTTTTTACAATGCTATACGAGGAAGTTTTCCAATTTTTTTGCGCCGCTTTTGTCCCCTTTCACGGCAAGAAAGGCGCTCCCCGCAAATTCCGCACTCCCTTCTTCGGACAAAAAAGCGCTCGCCGAACGGGCGGGCAAGGCTGCTTCCGCCAGGGCGAGAGGGCCGTCGTCCGTATAGACGGAAGTGCGTATGCTCATCATTCCTATCCGTGAAAGAGTGCTCTGTATTTCATCGGACAACAGATACGCCAGAAAATCTATACACCCGCGATATTTGCCCGTATCCTTCGCGCATATGAAAAGATACTGCCATAAATCGCCGAATGCGGTCAGCGGTACGGCTGTAAACGCAAGTTCTCTCGACGTCAGCCGCCAATAATCCCGTTGCGTACCGATGAGAAAGGAATATTTCCCGCCCGCAAACGCGGTATATGCTTCCGACGCGCCGTACACGGCGTATTCCCCCTGCGGCAACCCCGACAGATACGCTGCCGCCGCGCCACCCGGGCCGCATCCGATCACTGTATTGTCAGGGTATGCGTCCGCCATATCGCAGCCTTCCGCACCGAAAAGAAAATATCCGCCCCTGCACCACGGATAGCCGTACGTTTTCCCTCCCGCCCTCGCGGGTGCAAAGTCATATCCTTCCAGCGGCACCGCCGATTCCGCCGCGAACGGCTCGCTCCCGCACGACAGCATATCGGGCGGTTCTCCTCTTTCCAGCGCGGCTTCCGCACTGCCGGGCGTATGTACCGTCACGAGGATAAAAACACCCGTCCGTTCGGAAAATTCTTTCGCCGCATTGCGGAGGAAGGCGGCGCGCGAACCTTTTCCGCCCTCAAAGCTGTCTATATGCCACAGCCGCAGGATACCGCCGTATCCCTCCGGCTCCCGTTCCGTAAGCGCATTCGCCGCAGGGTATACCCAGAGGCAGGCGGCTAAAACGACGGCGGCGAGCACCGCGCAGAGAAAAGGCAGTTTCGCCCGCTTTATAAATTTTCTCATACGCTTATTGTATTGCGCAGATAAAAAATTTAGCACAATAAAGCAAAGAGCACGGCTTTCTGAGCCGTGCTCCATAATATTCTTTGCGCAGCAAGTCTGTTACCGCCCGATCGTCCGGGCGATAAGTTCCTGCGCCGCATCGTACCCCATGCTCTTGAGGCGGAAGTTCCTCGCGGCGACTTCTATGATGATCGAAAGGTTTCTGCCCGGCTTTACGGGGATCACATGTTTCATCACCTTTACGCCGAGGATCTCTTCGTAAAGCGTTCCTTCGCCGAGGCGGTCGTATTCCTTTCCTTCCTCCCAGTTTTCCAGCTCCATCACGAGCTCGATCTCTTTTTCGTTGAGAATGGAACCGGAACCGTACATATTCTTGATATTGATGATGCCGATGCCGCGCAGCTCCATAAAATAGCGGATCATTTCGGGAGATGTGCCTATCAGCGAATCGGCGACCTTTTTAATGATGACGCTGTCGTCCGCGACGAGCCTGTGCCCGCGCTTGATCAGCTCCATTGCCGTTTCGCTCTTCCCCACGCCGCTGTGCCCCGTCAGCAGTATGCCGACGCCGGAAATATCCATCAGCACGCCGTGCATGGTCACGGAGGGCGCAAGTTTCTCGTTCAGATAAAAGAACAGGTCGTTCATGAGCGCCGTGGTGACCTTGTCCGTGCGAAGGATGGGACAGCCCGTCTGCCTCGCCTCTTCTATGATCTCCTGCAGAACGGGCAGATCGCGCGACAGGATGAGGCAAGGTATGTCTTTATAAGAGAACAGCATCTTCACGCGCTCCCTGCGCACATCGGGCGGCAGATCGCGCAGAAATTCATATTCCGAATTGCCGAATATGAGTATCCTCGAAGAATCGAAGTACTTGAAATACCCCGCGAGCTGAAGTCCCGGGCGGGAAACGCTGTAAGAAGAGAGAGTCACTCTGCCCCTGCCCGCAAACACGATCTCAAGCCCGAGGTCGCTGCAAAAATTATCGAGGAGTATGGTTTCCTGTTCGTTCATAGTTCTTCCCCCAAACCGTATTTTCTGATGACGTACGCGACGCCGTCCTCGTCGCAGGAACGGGTGACAAATCCCGCTTCCGCGCGCAGTGCCGCATCGCCGTTCGCGACAGCGACGCCCAGCCCCGCGCGGCGTATCATGGGCAGATCGTTGATATTGTCGCCGACGGCGACCGTGTTTTCAACGGGTATGCCGTAGTAGTCCGCAAAGGCGGCAAGCGCATCTCCCTTGTCGCAGCCGGGCATGGTCAGCTCGACGAGATTTTCCGTGCTCGTCGTCACATAAAACCTTTTGCCGAACTTTTCGGCTGCAAAGGCATATATACCGTCGCGCTCCTCTGCTGCGCACATGACAAGTATCTTGTGCGGGCAGATACCCCTGCGGCCGATCACGGATGCGATGTCGGCAGGCGTGACAATTCCTTTCACGCCGCAGACGCGTTCATAAAATTCGAGATATTCGTCCGCTTTGTTCACATAAAAATCATCGCCGTCGTAGACGTGAACGTGCCGTCCGTTCTCCTGGAAAGCCCTTGCGATCGCGACGGCTTCCGCGTTCGGGATGCGCACGTCGCGCAGCCTTCGCCCCGTCCCGACTTCAAAGACGATCGCCCCCTGATAGGCGGCGGCAAGCCCGTCCGGCGTCAGTTCGCGCGCGTACGGAAGGATGGATGAAGGCATCCGCCCCGTACAGAGCGCAAATTTTCCGCCTGCTGCAAGAAAATCGCGTACGGCACGCGCGTTGCCTTCAGAAACGCCGCCCTCCGTGCGGCGGAGCGTTCCGTCAAAGTCCGATACGATCAGCCCGTATTTCAGCATTTACAGTTCTTCCTCAAAATATTTGCGTATAGCGGCGGCAAGCCCGTCGCCGATCCCCTCCGTCTCCGCGAGTTCTTTCGGCGAAGCGCGCATGATGCGGTCGATCGTCCCGAATTTTTCGATGAGGGCGCGGCGCTTGATCTTGCCCACCCCCGGTATTTCCGCAAGGACGGAGGTGAGCGAACGCTTGCTGTGTATGCTCCTGAAAAAGGTAATGGCAAAGCGGTGTGCCTCGTCGCGGATGCGCTGCAACATTTTCAGGCTGTAATCCCGCTTATCCAAAAGGATCCCTTCGCGGCTGCCGACGGTGAAAACTTCCTCCTCGCGCTTCGCCAGCGAGATGAGATCTATGCCCGAAACGCCTGCCTCGTCGAAGATCCCCTTCACGGCGGAAAGCTGCCCCTTGCCGCCGTCGATGATGACGAGATCCGGCTTCGGGAAATGCTCCTCCTCTTCCGTGCCCAGCTTGGCGAGGCGGCGGCGGAGCACTTCGCGGAGGCTTGCAAAGTCGTCCGCGCCCTCCACCGTCTTTATGCGGAACCTTCTGTACTGCGAACGGTCGGCCTCTCCGTCGATGAACACCACCATAGAGCCCACTTTGTCAACGCCGCTGATGTTTGAAATATCATAGCATTCCATGCGCCGCGGATAGCGCGACAGCCCGAGCTCCTCCTGCAGATGCAGGCAGGCATTCACCGTCATGTCCTCTTTGTGGCGTATCCTGTCGATCGCCTTTTCGAGGTATTCTGCCGCATTGTTCTCCGCCATGTCGAGCAGCTGTCTGCGCACGCCCTGTTTGGGCGTCAGCACGGATACCGCTTTGGAATACGTCTGTCTGAAAAATTCTTCCAGCAGCGCGCTTTCGGCGAAATCCTGCACGATGAGTTCGTCGGGGAGCTGATGGCTTGCGTAGTACTGCGAAATAAAGGAGGTCAGCGCCTCCCCGTCCGAAGAGGCGTTTTCGACCGCGAACGTGCTCGCGCCCTGCATGATGCCTCTGCGCGTGATGAGGATATTCACCGCGGAATACAGCTTGTTGCTGACATATGCGATGACGTCCGCATTGATGTCGCGGTTCAGCGCGGTGATCCGTTTGAGGGCGATCTTGGAGAGCATCTCCAGCTTATTGCGGCAGTCTATGGCGAGTTCGAATTCCTCCGCCGCCGCATAAGCATTCATCTTTTCTTTCAGCAGCGCCTCCACGTTGCCTTCGTCGCCGTCGAGAAAGCGCATCGCCGCCTTCACGCGTTCCCCGTACTCCTCTTCCGAAATGAGATGCGCGCACGGCGCGGGGCAGCGGTGTATATGGTAGTTCAGGCACGGCTTTTTCGGCTTCTCGCCGACGGGCGTATAACAGGTACGCACTCCGTACGCCATGTTCACGATCTCGAGAACGTCGCGCACGCGCACGCCGCCCATGTACGGCCCGAAATATCTGCTCCCCTTTTTCAGCTTGCGCGTGACCGTGAACGAGGGGAATTTTTCCGAAACGGATACCTTGATATAGGGATAGGTTTTATCGTCCTTTAAGAGAATATTGTACTTGGGCTTGTACTTTTTGATGAGGTTGTTTTCGAGGGAGAGGGCGTCGATCTCCGATTTCGTTATGATATAATAGAAATCGGCGATGTTGGCGACCATCGCGGCGACCTTTTCCGTCTTGAGCGAGGAATGGAAATACTGCCGTACCCTGTTTTTGAGCACGCGCGCCTTTCCGACATAGATGACGTTGCCGTCCTTGTCCAGCATGATATAAACGCCCGGATCATCGGGCAAAAGTTTTAACTTTTCCTGTATCTCGCTCATATACTGTACTGTATCCGCCCCGTTCTGCCCGTTTTATTATACAATAACGGCACGGATTTTGCAATAAAAAAAGGGCAACTTTGCCGGCCGCCCCTTTTCAATATCCTAAAAATTCCACGCCCTTGAGCAGAACGTCGTTGACGGTTTCGTTTTTCAGACTGTAAAAGATAACTTTTCCGCAGCGGCTGCACCTGACGATCCCGATATTTTTGAGCAGGCGCAACTGGTGCGACACGGTGGTCTGATTGATCCCGAGCACGCGCGATATATCCGTCACACACATTTCCGTAATGGCGAGCGCGGAGAGGATCCGCACCCGCGTACTGTCCGCAAAAACCGAAAAGAAGTCCACGATCCCCTCAAGGATCTCCCCTTCCGGTACATAATTTTCCACGAGAGACTGCGTCCGTTTGTCAAGCAGAAGCATATCTTCTTCGGCGATCATTCTCCTTTCCCTCCGCGCATTTTTTATACTTTCATTTTAATCCGTGCGCGGTGATATGTCAATATATGCACATAAGCGCTTTCGTCGCAAAAACACTGCTTTTCAGGAATTTTGTCGTGAAGGAGGTTCCGGTTTGAACAAAAACGTCTGCCTGATGTTGCTCGCCCTGTTTCTGATGGGGCAGAACGGCTGCTCGGACACGGCGCTGCTCGCCCTGCTCGCATTGCTCTGCTCTTCGGGTACGCTTGCACAGAACGCGAGCGGCTTCGGATGCTGTTCGCA
>ERZ1643249.1337-NODE-1337-length-25035-cov-11.146357_pt1 | contig 25035 bp, 43 predicted proteins | sample MGYA00579263_ERZ1643249 | MGnify/ENA primary metagenome ERZ1643249 (study PRJEB29033, sample SAMEA4952264) | chicken gut metagenome | biome: Broiler Chicken; feature: Gastrointestinal Tract; material: Caecum | place: Ireland | collected 2018 | study: Broiler...
GGCTAAGCCCAAATACTTCAATTCTGTAATTTCAGGTTTCATTTGGACTGTACCTTAAACAGTTCAATACAAAATGCGTAAAACTCTCGTTGTAAGAAAAGTGAAACAAAAGGTCTTGTGAGACTTACATTTAGCAAGAATACTTGGAGTAGCGAGCTAAGTTGCAGAGTACTTGAGTTTCTTAGTAATTTGGAATTGTGTTGCTAGATAGCTCGTCAGCTGTCGTATACTAGTTAGCAAGGCAATTCCTTAAATATTAAAGTAAGTAGCTTTCACATAAATTTTATATAGATTAGAGCTTATCAAATACGATAGGCTCTTTTATTATGCAAAAAAAGGAATAACAAGGGAGGAACAATAATGCTGTGGACTCTAATAGTAGCATGGATATTAACTTGGTTTAGTATAGACGATTTAATAATATCTGGAATTAATGAAATTCTTAATACTGATTTTACAGTAGCAGTATATTGGCTAATAGCGTTTATTATAGGTGCTATTGTGTATATAGTAGATAAAATTAAATATTAGTTTTCAACAATTACTAACTATGTTCTATATAGTTAAAGGATTGTGAAAGGAAAAAGAAATATCTTTTACGGAGCTATGTTCAAAGAGCGTGGCTCTATTTTTCTTATAAATCTCGATTTAGTTTATGTAGTAAAACCACGGTCTCCAAAACCGTAGAAGATAGTGCAAGTCTATCAATCCTGACCAGAAAGGAAACCAAAGACATGGAATTATGTGATACTTGTAAGAAAACGCTATGCGAAAAGAACATGGAAATAATAAGACAAGGCAATCTAATAACAATAAGATGTAAAGAATATGAGAAAGATCCTAGCAAGATACAAGGATATAAGAAGTATTAAATAGGACAACAAGGCAAGGCGATACGTTGATGAAGTTGAATATATGAGGAGAGAATTATTATGAAGAAATTAGAATTTTTAATAGATGTACCGGATAAGTACACAAGAGAAATGTATAAAAAAGGAGACATTAGAGAATTTAATAATAAAAGAGCAGAAGAAATTCTAAGTAAAAAAAGAAGTAATGGCGAAGCTTATGCTAAAGAAATAGTAGAAGAAGTGGAAACAGCTACTAAGAAAGTAAAAGCAGAAACAGCAGTAAAGAAAACAAAAAAGAGGAAAGAGAATGACGTATAGAGACAATCCGTTAATAGCAGCTAAGTATAAAAGTAAGAGATGGCAGAAATTAAGAAAGCAAAAGTTACTATTAACGAACGGACTGTGCGAAAGATGTTTAAAGAAACGGGTTATATAACAGTGCTTATATAGTTCATCACAAGGAATATATAACAGACAAGAATTACGAAGATGACAATGTGTTCTTTAATATAGATAATACAGAAAGTCTTTGTAAGAAGTGCCATAATCGGAGAACACTTTGGCAGTAAAGTAGAATATAGTTTTGATGAGAATGGAGATTTGATAAAGAGATGAAAGAGTTTAATGCAAAGGTTTTCCATGAAGAAGGAAAACCAGACAAAATAATTTATGAATGCGATAAAGCAAGAAATACAGAATGTAGCGGATATGGTAATTGTAAAGAATGTAATCATACAGACAATATAAAATATGCTAGAGATGTTAGTAAATCTAAAATGATTATTGAAGAATATAGAATCAATGGAGAAAGATATCAAATAAGTTATTTAGAAGATACTAAAGCAATAGATGTTTTTAGTGCTTTAAATAGAATGATAGTAAGTGGTAAGCCTTATGATTGCTATAAAGAAATTGCAATTAATAAATTATTTGAGCCAATAATTATGGTACAACAAACAAAAAAGAATAAATGGTTTAAATAAAAAAGAGGGAGTATATAGGTATGAGTAATCCAGAAATAACAGTAAATATAAATATACCAGATAAAGATATAGAAAGATTAGAAAAAGTAAAGCAGTTACTACAAGATATAAAAGAAATAGATAGTAGTTTTAAGTTAAGCAATGTAATAGAAGCGGACGAAGATACAATATTAATTTTTAATTGTAGTGCAATGTTAAAAAAACAATATTTAATTGATATGCAAGAAGAGTTAGAAAAAGAATTTGGATATATTGAATGATTGTATAAGACTAGATAGAGTAATTAGAGCAGATTATGCTAAAGGAAAAGATTATACAACAGAAACTTATTACGACGGAGAGGGAAATGTAATAACAGAAAAAACAACACAGTACAAATAGCCCCCCATAAGCCTATTTGAAAGCACTCTACGGGAGAACGGTGAGTGGGCATTCGAAAAATTCGAACTAAAAATACGTGAGGGGTGTAGTTAGGAGGTGTAGATTTGGAAGAACAAGAAGAAATTAGAGAAAGAATTGATGAACAAGAATTAGCAAAAAAGAATGCAGCCATAACAAAAGAAAAGCAAAAAATAAGCAAATTGTTTGCTAAAATAGATAAAAATAAAAGAGACGTAGTTGAAAAATTGATTGAGAATGTTGCTTTCATGTCTATAACTCTTGACGAGCTAAAAGAAGATATAAAAATATATGGTGTAAAAGAAACATATATGAATGGAAGTAATCAATTTGGATTTAAAGAATCAATTGAGTCTAAAACATATAATACAATGTTAAAAAATTACATGAATGCAATAAAGCAATTAATTGACTTATTGCCAGATGAAGAAAAGAAAAATGCAGGAGAAGATTTGCTAAAATTCATAGCAAGTGGTAAGAAATGAACTATATAAAAGAGTATGTAGAGCAAATAGACAAAGGAAGTATAGTTGTAGGCAATAAAGTGAAGAAAATATATAAAAGACTATTAAAGGAAAGTGATGATAAAAGCCTTCCTTTTTATTTTGACGAGGAAAAAGGGAATAGACCTATCGAGTTTATAGAAACATTCTGCAAACAAGCAGAAGGAGAGATAGGAAAGCCAATTAAATTGGAACTATTTCAAAAAGCATATATTCAAGCATTATTTGGATTTGTATATAGAGACACAGGGTTAAGAAGATTTAACGAAACAATGTTTCTTGTTGGAAGAAAGAATGGAAAAACAACAATGCTGTCAGCTATTGCTTTATATATGATGATTGCTGACGGAGAGGGCTCAGCTGAATGTTATTCAGTAGCTACTAAGAAAGACCAGGCCTCAAAAGCTTTTAAGAGTGCTTGCGCAATGAGAGCACAATCTCCAGAAATAAGAGCAATTATAAACAAAAGAAGAACAGATATGTATATGCCTTCTACCTTTAGTAGTTTTGAGCCACTCTCTAGTGACTCTGATACTCTTGATGGACTGAACTCACATCTGGTAATCATAGATGAATTACATGCTATAAAAGATAGAAATTTGTATGAAGTTATGAAACAATCTACATCTTCTCGTAGGCAACCGCTTGTTGTAATGATAACAACAGCAGGAACTGTAAGAGAATGTATTTTCGATGATATATACGACTATGCAAACAATGTTTTAGAAGGAACAATAAAAAATGATGCTTTTCTCCCAGTTTTATATGAATTAGATAAAACAGAAGAATGGAAAGATATTAAATATTGGGCAAAAGCAAATCCACGGACTTGGAGTAATAAAGCAGTACAAGTATTTATCAGAACAAGTTGAAAGAGCAAAGACTGATTTAAGCAGTAAACGAGGAATACTTTGTAAGGATTTCAATATTAGAAGTACAAGCGAAGAAAAATGGCTTGACTTTGAAACAGTAAATAACGAAACAACATTCAAACTTGAAGAATTAAGTGGAAGCTATGCAATCGGTGGAGCAGACTTATCAAGCACAACAGATTTGACATGTGCGACATTGTTAGTAATTAAAAATAAAAAAATATATGTTATTCAGCATTATTTTATACCTGAAGACAAGGTAGAAGAAAAAGAAAATGATGACAAAGTACCATATAAGAAGTGGCAAGAAAGAGGATTACTCACAGTATGTACTGGTGCAAAAGTAGATTATAGTGATGTAACAAAATGGTTTCTAAAAATGCACAAAGAAAACGATATATCAGCATTATGGGTAGGATATGACCCTTGGGGAAGCACATATTGGATTAACGAAATGAAAGAAGAAGGATTTGAAATGGAAGAGGTAATACAAGGAGCGAAGACAATGTCAAATCCTATGAAACAACTAGAAGCAGATTTAAAAGAAAAGAAAGTAAATTACAACAATAATCCAATAACTAAGTGGTGTTTATTAAACACATCAATAAAAATAGATGATAATGACAACATAAGACCAGTAAAAGGCAAAAAATCAAGACAAAGAATAGACGGTGCAGTAAGTTTAATAGATGCTTATGTTGTTTTATATAGGAAAATGCAAGATTATTTAGTGATGCAGGAGGAATAAAATGAAAAAGGAGAGAAGAAGCTTATTTGATATGTTTTTTGGAAAGAAAAAGCAATATCAAAATTTAACGCAAACACAGTTGCAAATGCTTAATAGCTACAATGCACAATTTACTACACTTGGGCCAGATACATATGATAGCAAAGTGGCTAGACAATGTATTGATAGAATAGCAACTCATTGTGCAAAATTAATTCCAAAACATATACAAAACTCGATAAGCAATAACATTCAAGGAGATATAAATTATTTGCTAAGTATGCAACCAAATCAAATAATGACGAGATTTGATTTTATATATAAAACAATATCAATGCTCTATACTGACTGTAATGCTTTTGTATTTGTAGCAAGAGATGATACAGGTTTTATAACAGGATTTTATCCAGTTTTGGCTCAATCATATGTTTTGCTGCAAAATGAAGAAGGAACACCTTTGTTGCAATTTCAATTTATAAATGGAAAATATTATACATTACCATATGTAGAACTGATACACTTAAGACTTTTTTATAATAAGCATGATATTTTTGGAACAAATAATAATGTATTAAGAACTGATTTGGAAACAGCACACACAGCAAGTGAAGGAATAAAGAATGCAATAAAAACAAGCAATAATTTAAAAGGAATTTTAAAGTTTACTAATGCAATGTTAAAAGAGAAAGACATTAAAGCAAGTAAAGAAGCCTTTGTGAAAGATTTTCTAAGTTTAGAAAATGAAAGCGGAATTGCAGCAGTAGATGGAAAAGCAGACTTTGAAGCAATAAACTTAAAACCTATTACATTAGATAAAGCACAACTAGAGCAAGTAAATAACAATATATTTGATTATTTTGGAGTTTCAGAAAAAATCGTAAGAAATAATTTTACAGAAGAAGAATGGAATGCATTTTACGAAGGAGTAATAGAAGCTAGAGCAATGCAAATGAGTGATGCTTTCACGATAAAGATTTTTAATAAACAGTCCATAAGAAAAGGACATAGAATAGTCTTTACTACAAATAGATTACAATATGCGAGCCTGGGAACAAAAACAAAATTGCTTGAAACAGTAGCACCATGGGCTATGATAAGAGTAGATGAAGGTCGAGAAATTTTAGACCTTGCACCGTTAGGTGGAGAGGAAGGAAATAGAATATTGCAAAGTTTAAATAATATTGATAGCAAAATTGCTAATCAATATCAAGTTGGAGGTGAAGAATAATGGAAAAAGCAGTTAAGGAAGTAAGATTAACTGAAGTAAGAGCTTTAGAAGATGAAAATATGATAATAGAAGGATATGCAGTTGTATTTGACAGTCCAGCTACACATTATGGATATACAGAAATTGTTGACAGAAATGCATTCAATGGCTGTGACATGAAAGATGTATGTATGAAATATAATCATGAAGATAATTTTTTGATTTTAGCTAGGACAAGAAATCAAAGCTTACAATTAAGTATTGATGATAAAGGACTAAAAATAAGAGCAAATTTAATAGATACTACTCAAAATAAGGATATATACAAAATGGTAAAATCAGGTTTATTAGATAAGATGAGCTTTGCTTTTACTGTAGATAAAGAAGAATACGATTATGATACAGATACAAGAAGAATATTACATATAGATAAACTCTATGATGTGTCTGTTGTAGATGTTCCGTTTTATGAGTCTACAGAAATTTATGCACGAAGCAAAGAAGATTATTTAAAAGAAAAGCGAGCAAAAGATTTAGAGTTTGAAAAAGAAAAAATAAAACTTATGCTAAGTTTATAATCTCGAACAAAGACTGGTGGTAGAACTGGTCTTTTTTTGTTGGTAGAAACAAAATAGAGCTTTATAGAAACGGTGGTAGAACTGTTAAAAATAAAAAAATAGGAGGAAACAAAAAATGACTTTAAAAGAAATTGAAGCTAGGAAAGCTGAAATATTTAACAAAATAAACGATGTTAAATCTGAAGAAGAACTAGCAGAATTAAGAAAAGAGGCAGAGGCAATAAATAAAGAAGTTCCAGAAGATGAGAAAAAAGAAGAAAAAAAGTCTGAAGAAATTTCTCATGAAGAAGAAAGAAGTTTATTAGCTGATGTTAAAGAGTTAGAAAAACGAAATGTTGAAGTAAAAGAAATTCAAAAATTCAAGGAGGAAAGAAAGATGGAAAAAGAATTAAACAAAGACAATGTATTTAAATCTGAAGAATATCGTTCTGCATGGGCTAAAACTTTAATGTGCAGAAATGACTTTACAGAGGCTGAGAAAAGAGCGTTAGATGTTGCACTAACAACAACTGCGACAACTTATGTAGCACCAAGTTCAGGAGCTGACGGCGTAAACAATGGTGGACTATTTATCCCAGAAACTGTTTCAATGGAAATCCTAAGAGAAATGGAATTAGAGTCTCCATTCTTAAGAGATATTGCTAAAACATATGTAAGAGGATTAATAACATTCCCTTATAAGAAACAAAGTTCAGGAGCTGAATGGGTAACAGAAGGAACTGATAATAAGTTAGAGTCTGACGAATGGGCAGAATTAACTTTTGCACAAATGGAACTTTCTAAGACTATAAGAATTACTTGGAAATTAGAGGCAATGGCTGTTGAGCAGTTTGTAAATTATATAATCTCTGAAGTTGCTAGAGAAATGAGAGAGGAGTTGGCAGACAAGCCATTTTATGGTACAGGAGTTAATGAAATCGCAGGTATTTCTTTAAGTGGTAACAATATAAGTGCTGAATATGAAGCTACAACAACATCTCTTGAGGCTATAAAAGCTGGTCTTGCTTTACTTCCAAAGAGAAAGAAAACAGGAGCTAAGATTTATATTGCTGAAGATATGGCTTTAGATATAGCGTTCTTGAAAGATGATAATGGAATGTATATTAACAACCCAGTTAATGGAGTAGGACTTGAAAGTATTGCAAGATACAGAGTTGAAGTTGACCCATTCTTAAAAGACGGAGAATTTGTGATTGGAAATCCAATCTGGTACAAAATGAACTTTAACGAAGGAATTTCTGTAACAAAAGATATTATAGGTCGTTCTAGAGTAAATGACTATACTGGTTATTGTGTAGTTGGTGGAGCTCCAGTTCCAAATTCATTCGTATATGGAAAAAAAAAATCGGAGTAGACCCAGAAATCACTAATTTAACTATTACACCAGTTGCAGAACTAGAAGCACCAGTAGCAGCTGATACTAAAGTTGCAGATTTAAGTGCAACAGGAGGAACAGCACCTTACACTTACAGCTTAAAAGCTAGTACTGGAGACAATGCAGAATTTAAAATAAGCGGTACTGAAGTACAAGCTAGTGCAGAAATTTCAACAGCTGGAAATAAGAATATAACTGTTATCGTAACAGATAGCAAACAAAAAACTAAAGAAGCAACTGCTCAAATCGTAATAGCAGAAGCAGGAGTTTAATATAAAAGGAGGACTATATGGACGAATTGCTAAAACTAGTTAAGCAATGTTTAAGCATTGTGGAAACAGCTACATTAAAAGATGCAGAATTGCAAATGCTAATACAAGCAGGAATAGCAGATTTGAACAGACAAGGGATTGTTGCAAGTGTGGGTACAACAGATAATCTAGTACAATCTGCTATTGTTATGTTTGTAAAAGCAAATTTCGGCAATGTAGATATTAAAGAAAAAGAATTAGCACAGAGAACATATAGTCTTCTATGTGCTAATTTAGGTTTATCTGAAGATTACAAGGTGGTGGATAACAATGCGTGATGTAAGTTGCAAATTACTATCCACTACTTTGCAAACTGATAGTATAGGTGTGCAAAAAGAAGTACAAACAGAGGTAGAAGTTCCAATAATAAAAGTTGAAGAAGTCTATGCAAATGAGTTTTACGAGGCAAACGAGCAAGGCTTTAAACCTACTTTACGATTAAGAATTAGTTCTTTGAATTACAACAATGAAAAAGAACTAATCTATATGGGAACTACTTATTCTATAATTCGACCAAGTGAGCCTTATGCAGATGAAGTTGTCTTGGTGTGCGAAAGGAAAGTAAAAAATGTCTAATAGTATAAAACCAGAAGAACTAGAAAAAGCCTTAACTGAATATTTGGAAAACTATGTTGAGGACATTGAAGAAGATGTTGAAGATACAACAAACACTGTTATTAAAGAAGCAAAACAAGAGTTAATTCAAACAAGTCCAAGAAGCGGAATTGCAAGAGATACTAAGTATTATAAAGGCTGGGCTATAAAAAATGGTGGTAGAACAAGAAAAGGCAAATATTATAGCAAAGTTATTTGGAATAAAACCAATTACCAGTTAACGCACCTTTTAGAGTTTGGACATGCTACTAGAAATGGTGGTAGAACTACTCCACAACCCCACATAAGACCAGTAGAAGAAAAATATGGAGAAAAATTTGCAGATTTATTAGAAAAGAAGATAAGGAGGACATCAAAATGACATTAGAAGAGTTAAAAACACGATGTGAAAATGCAGGTTTTAAATATGCTTATGGTTTATTTAAACAGCCAACAGAGCCTCCACATCTAATTGCTATATCAACTGCGACTGAAAATTTTATGGCTGATAATGTAGTATATCACAAAGACATACCTATTCAATTAGATTACACTTATACTGAAAAAAATTTAGATGAGCAAGAAAAAATAGAAAATGAAATTCTAAGCGATACAGCTTGGAATAAAACAGAGGAAACTTATTTGCAAGACGAAGATATTTGGCAAGTAAGTTATTTTTTTGAAATTTAAAGGAGGAAATTAAAATGCCAGAAACAAGTAATAAAGTTAAATTTGGATTAAGCAATGTACATATTGCTAAGATTACAGAAACAGACGGGGCTATAACATATGGAACTCCATTTGCAATGCCTGGAGCTGTATCTTTAACAGCAGAGCCAGAAGGAGAAACAACTCCATTCTATGCAGATAACATTCAATATTATGTAGCAGTCGCAAATAATGGTTACACAGGAGACTTGGAAATCGCAATGACTCCACAAGAGTTCCTAACAACAATTTTGGGACAATCTGTTGATACAAACGGAGCAATCTTTGAAAGTTCTGACGATATTAATGCAAGATTTGCATTGATGGGAGAAATAGAAGGCGATGCTAAGAAGAGAAGATTTGTATACTATGATTGTACTGCAACTAGACCAAGTGCGGAAATGAACACAATCGAAGATACAAAAGAACCACAGACAGATACTATTTCTATTACAATGACGCCAAGAAGTTCAGACCATGTGATTAAAGCTGTTATAGAACCAAATGATACAAACGAAGATGTGTATGACACATTCTTTACAAAAGTATATGAGAAAAATGCTACAGCAGGTGTTTAGGAGGTAAGTTATGAAACAAATAGAAATCGACGGCAATAAATATGATATTGATTGCAATGCTTTAACTTATATCTTACATAAAAGACTTTTTAATAGGGGAATCATGCAAGATATACATATATTACAAAATTATATTATAACTCAAACTGTAAAAGCTAATGAAATCAAAACAAAATTTCCAAAGTTAAGCGATGCCGAAATAAACAATCAAGTCGCTAACTTTATGAATGATTATATAGACAATTTCATAGAAGCAATAACAAGGATAGCTTATACATTAATGTATACAGCCAATGAAAAGATTGCAAAATATGAAGATTTTTTAAGAAGTATTAAGAATTTCAAAATCGATGATGATTGGATTGTTGAGGTAACGGAATTTGCCGTAGATTGCTTTTGTTGATAAAGATGTATCTCGAGAATTAGAAAAGATGCAGGGAGATAGTGAAGAAGTACTATTTCCCGAGCATCATTTTTTATTGGCATGTTTGCGATTAGGTTTAACAATGCAAGATTTAAGATTTTTGACTTATGTAGATGTAATGAAAATTTTTCTATCAATTGAAACTAAGAAAAAAGATACGGGAGTAAAGAAGGCAACACAAGCAGATATTGATAGATTGTTAATGTAGGAGGGAGAAATGGCAGGTACAATTAAAGGAATAATAGTAGAAATAGGACGGAGATACAAGTGGTCTACAAAAAGCTTTAAAGAATGTTAACTCTGCTACTTCTAGCCTTACTAAAGAGCTAAGAGGAGTTAACTCTTTGCTAAAGCTAGACCCTACTAATACGGAGCTAGTAACGCAAAAACAGAAAATTTTAGCTCAGAACATAGAAGAAACTAGCGAGAAATTAAAACTATTAAAAGAAACGCAACAGAAGGCAGACGAAGCAATAGCAAATGGAACAGAAGTATCTGATGAGAATTACAGAAATTTACAAAGAGAAATAATTAATACAGAAAATAAATTAAAAGATTTAAAAGTAGAAGCTTCTAATTGGACTACAGCAGGAAGGGCAATAGAAGAGTATGGAACGAGAATACAAAATCTAGGGAACAAGATAGATAGTCTAGGTACCAAGTTAACAGCAGGTTTGACTATACCACTTTTGACAGCTGGAGTAGTTGGAGTAAATGCAGCAGCCAAACAAGAAGCTGCAATTCAACAAGTGGAGAATATATATGGCGATGCCTCTGACAAAATAAAAGACTTTGCGGAAAATACAGCAATTTCTTTTAATATGTCTACATCAGAAGCCTATAAATATGCTCAAGTTTATGGAAATTTAATACAATCTATTACAGATGATGAAGAAGAGAATGCATTATATACGCAACAATTATTACAAGCATCTTCTATTATAGCATCGGCGACAGGAAGAACAATGGAAGATGTAATGGATAGAATTAGGTCAGGTTTACTTGGAAATACTGAAGCAATTGAAGATTTAGGTGTAAATGTGAATGTTGCAATGCTTGAAAGTACAGATGCATTCAAGAAGTTTGCAGGAGACAAAAGTTGGGAACAATTGGATTTTCAAACACAACAGCAGATTAGATTGTTTGGTATTTTAGAGCAAACGACAAAAAAATATGGAGATGAAGTAAACAAGAATACTTCTTCCGATATACAAAGATTAACAGCTAAATTTAAAAACTTAACAAGTAGTCTAAGCAAGAAACTATTGCCAATTGCAGAAAAATTAATAGATAAAGCGGAAGACTTTTTAGATAAGTTAGGAGACTTAACTGATGAAGAAATGAACAACATAATTCAGATTGGCTTAATGGTAGCGGCGGCTGGACCTCTTGTAAAAATACTGGGAACTGTAACTAAGACTGTTGGAACTGTAACAAAAGGAGTAGGGATATTTAGTCAAGCAATTGCAGTTGCAACAAACAAAACTACTTCAAACATAACTTCCGTTAATAATTTAGCAAAGGCGTTTTCGACTTTATCTAGTCCGATGGGTATAGCATTGACTATTATGACTGGAGCTATTGGTGTTGCACTAGTATTGGCAGACGAACAATATGCTTATGTTGATGCTATAGCTAAATCAACTAAGCAAATGGAAGAAACAATAAAATCTCAAGAAGAATTTAGGAAAAGTCAAGATGATGTTTTAAATTCAACGATGACAGAAATGGATAATATAAGTAAGTTATCTGATGAATTAGAGACATTAGTAGATAAAAATGGAAAAGTAAAAAAAGGATATGAGGGAAGAGTAAGTTATATACTTAATGAATTAAATGGAGCACTAGGAACAGAATACAAATTAAATGGTAATATTGTAGAAAGCTATGACGAAATAGTAGACTCTATAGATGAATTAATTCAAAAGCAGAGAATATCTGCAATATTAGAAAATGAAAAAGCTAAACATGATAAAGCAAGAGAAGAACAAACTGATGCATATAATGATATGATAGCTAAAGAACAAGAACTGGCAGATGCTAAGCAAAAGGTAGTAGAAGCACAAGAAAATTTGAAAAATGCTGATGATAGATATTTTGCAACAAGTACTTTAAATTATCAAAACCAATTAAAATATGCACAAGACGTACAAAAACAAGCAGAGCAAAATCTTCAAAATTCTAAAAATGTATATAAAACTTATTTGGATGATATAGCAACGTATGAAAATGATTATGAGATTGCGTTAAGTGGCAATACAGAGAAAATCAATGAATTAATTAATTCAAGAACGTATACATATCAAGCAGCATCTGGGGATTTGGGAGAAACAATAAATCATAATATACAACAAGTTCAGTATGAAGTTGAACAATATAAACTTGCTAGAGAAGAAGACTTGAAAAATCAAGACGAAGTAAATGCTGAAAAAAATCAAAAACAAATTGAAGCTGGAGAAAAACAACTTGCTAATTTAGCACAACAATTAATAAGTATGACAAGTACAACAGAAGAATTGACTCCGCAACAGATTGAGGCTTGGAAGAATCTGGCAACTAATTCGTATGATATCTACAAAAAGACACTAGAAAATATGGATTCGACTGTAGCAAAAGAAATAGAAGATATTACTGGAGTTATTGTAAATGATAAAACAGTAAAAGATGCTACTACTGAATTGGCAAAAGATGCAGAAGAAGGATTTAATGATAATGTAGATGGAGCAGAGTGGGGTAGCGATTTAACAAGAGAAATGTCAAGCAGTATGACAAGTAGCCAATCGAAAAGTTGGATTACAGGAGCAGCATCAACTGTTGCAGGTTGGATTTCTGATTTTTTGCATCATACTACGCCAGACAAAGGTCCTATGAAAAATGATGATGAATGGATGTCTGATTTTATTAAAAATTTAGCTCAAGGAATTTATAAAAACAAATATAAACTGATAAGTGCAACAGAACAATTGTCACAAGACTTGAAAGATAAACTAAATTTAAATAGCAATGTAAATATTGGAAACTTAGAAAGGATGCAGAGTGGCGTTATATCTAAAACTATAGACAGTACAAAGACAATATACACTACTCCGCAGATAGTATTTAATGTACAAGAACTTGATGAAGCTAAATTGCAACAATGTTTTAATTATATAAATAGAAAATTTGGTTCACAATATTGACAAAATTTGACATATAAGTTAAAATTCTCTTAAAGGGGGAATTAAAATGTTAAAAAAATGGTGGTTTTGGACAATAATTGGATTAGTAATATTTTCGGTTTTTTTAATTGCTGTTATAATTATTACAAATATTAACGCAAATTCAAAAATACAAGAAGCAGAGCAAATTGCATTAAATTTAAAAGATGAAAACAATAGTATTCAAGAACAATTTATGGGTTTAAGTGAAAAAATATCAACTTTACAAAAAGATGAAGAGCAGAAAAAAATAAACAATAAAATACAAGAGTTAAAATCTGAACAAGAAGAACTAGAAGGGGATATAAAAGATAAGAAATCAGAAAAATCTTCTTTAGAAAAAGAATTAGATAAACTAAACGGAGATATAGTCACGGCTAAAGGAAAAGCTAAAACATATCCAGCAGGCCAGTTAGTTGCAGGAGAGGATTTTGAAGTTGGAAGGTATAAAATTTATGGTGGAAGTAGTAATTTTATAGTGTATTCTCGATTTGGTGAATTAGAAGTTAATACTATTTTAGGAGATTGGGGAGTAGATGAATATGTATATACTTTTAATGATGGTGACGAAATTGAAGCTCATTCTTCTTTTAAGATGCAACCAATTCAATAAAAAAACGACGTCTTAAATTCGAATTTAAGGCGTTTTATTTTTTGAAAGAATATACTTATATACCTTAATTTTAAGCTAAAAAGAGCAGTTTAACAACTGTTCTTTTTTTGTGTGCAAAAGGAGGAAAAAATGGTTAGAGAATTTAAACTAATAAACGAAAAAGGACAAGAGTTCTCTTTAATGGACATATATAATTATACATTATTAACAGACCCAAGTGGATTAGGGTATGCTTACACAACAGAGTATCAGCAACTTGGAGATACTTTTATAAGCAATCTTAGACAAATGCAACAAGGTCAGATAAATGGAACTCTGAACTTTTTAAGTTATGATAATTATACTTCTTTTGTAAATTTTATAGAAAGCTCAGAAAATTTAAGATTTGGCTATAAAATACCATACAAAGACGGTAGCAGTAGAGAGTTTTTTAAAGATGTGCAAATACAATCTTTAGAAAAAACACAGTTACAAACAAACGGAATATTGTCAGAAGTGGTAACTTTTGATTGTTTAAGTTTGTGGTATGAAGAAAACACAGTAATATACACAATAGAACAATTAACAAACGAAATTCGCTGGGATTTTGAATGGGACAGTAGATTTACAGATTATGATAGTAGAAATTTACAATATATAAATCGAGGACACGTTGAAGCACCAGTTTATATTGAAATAGACGGACAATTAGTAAATCCAAAAATTGAGCTATATGTAGAAGGAGAGCTTTATCAAACTGTTGAAGTAAATACGACTATCGTACAGTATGAAAAGTTGCTATATGACAGTAGAGAAAATCAATTTTTTATTGGTAAGCAAAATACAGACGGAACAACAACAAGCCTATTTAGTCTAGATTATATAAATTTTGAAAATGACAATGTAATCAGACTTCCAAAGAATAGAAGTTGCGAAATAAGATTAACTGCAGAAAACGAAGTTCTTAACGCAAGACTAACAATCTACCCTCGCTACAAAGCGGTTTAGGGAGGTGCTAGAATGGACGAACAAAATCAAGTTATTGTAAATTTCAATAATGAAAACTATGTAATGACTTATAACGAGCAGACAGGCTATTATGAGCTAGAATTACAAGCACCTGATGTTGGTGGAATCTATACAGCGGAAGTTTCCTTTACAGACTTGTATGAAGACTTGTACCAAGCATCTGTACCAGTTCAGGTCTGGGCAAAAGAGCCGATTATTATAGAAACTAACAAAGTTTTTATGTGGATTTTTGATTTTTACGATTTTTCGGTAAAAGATATTGTAGAAATCGCAAATTATGAAATAAATATAGATGAAGAAACAAATGCAAATACAATTATAAATGTTTTAAAGAAAACAACAGCAAAAGCAAGAGATTTGGTAGCAATAAAGAAAAACAATGAAGTAATTTATTGGGGAACAATAGACAACATACAAAACACAGACGGACAAAATCTTTATGAATATACAATAAAATATATAACAAACTTATTTGACCAAAGCATCATTTTAGAAAATGAAAGTTTAATAAAAACAACAGGAGTAGAAGATTTTATAGCAGATGCAATAACAAATAATTTTATAAGCAATACAGACACATTTGTTAATATAAATTATTTGCAATTAAACATAAAAACACATACTAAAAAACAGACAAGTGTAACAAATGTGGAAAACGGCATATACAATTTACATACCTGGATAACAAACTGTACGCAGTCTTATGACATAGTGTACAGTTTTTCTATTGTAAATAAAAAATTAGTTATGACAATTGAAGTAAAAGAAGTAGATAAAGAACTAATTGATGTTAATGCACAAGCAATTTCTAATTATGTTGAAGTTTTTGAAACAGATGTAGTAAGTAAAGTAACAGTCTTGTATAACAATGTAAATGGTGCAGAGCAGAAAGGGCAATACACGCTTTATTTATTAAATGATAGAACAACTACTACTGACAAGAATAACACGAATAGAGCAGACGGAAAAATAGAGACTGTCTATACGCAAAATTATGAAGACGCACCGCAACTAGCTTTAGACACAATGAAAGCAAATGCTTACAATCATAATATCACATTTGCTTACTACAACAGATTTATTCAAGTCGGTACACCAATTGCAATAAAAACAAAAGAGTCATTAATATTTGATACTTATATTTCAGCAATTAAAATCACACAAAATAAATTCTACGAGTACACTTGCGGAAATATTCGTATTAATTTCATTGATAAATTATTAAAAGAGAGGAGAAAGTAAAATGTTAAAAGGACATGTTTTTTCTAAGCAATTATTTGGAAATCCAATATTTGCACTTTTTATTAATACATTTTTAAATGGTATAAATGGAGTATCAAACAATTATAAAAATGGAATGCAGGTAACTTATAGTGGTTCAACTTTAACAATAAATAGCGGAGCAGTTTGTATACAAGGAAGATTTTTAGAAGAAGATACTTCTACACAGATTGCGACTGGAACTAATAATGCATATTGCAAATTAGTAATAGAGATTGATTTAGATAAGCAAAATACAGAAAGTCAATTAAATCAAGCAGCTTATAAAGTAATAACAAGTGCTAGTGGATATCCAGAATTAACGCAAACTAATATAGTAAAAAATGTGGCTGGAATATATCAATATGAATTGGCTAGATTTAGAACTACCGCAAGTGGAATTACAGACTTTCAAGACATGAGAACATTTTTGGATTTTGACAGCATTTTTGAAGAAATTAGACAACAGTATGGAGCGGTTTTGCAAGAACTACAAAATGAATTAGCAAGTGTTGTAGACGGTAGCGATTATTTATTGAAAAGTGCTGGAGGAACTGTAGAAGGAGAAATTGTAGCCAATGGAGGAATAAGAGGAAATCTTACTGGTAATGTAACAGGCAATGTGAGTGGTTCTTCTGGAAGTTGCACAGGAAATGCAGCGACTGCTACGAAAGCAACTACAGCGACTACTGCAACAACTGCAGGAACATGTACAGGAAATGCAGCTACATCTAGTAGGTGTACACGGTAATAGCGCAACAGCAACAAGACTACAAACTGCTAGAAATATTACGTTAAGTGGAGATGTAACAGGCTCTGCAAGTTTTAATGGAAGTGCTAATGTAACTATAACAACTAATTTAGCCAATGTAGCTGTCGCAACAGGGACTGTAAGAGTTTCTTCATCATCTGATTTTGGAAATGGAAATATAGCATACCCTTCAGGATTCAATAAAGACAATTGTATACCAATTTCTGTTGCAATATATAATAGTACAGACCCTCGTTGGGATTTCTTTAATTCTTTATACAACAATCTAACTGTTTCTTTATATTCTAGCACAATTTCAGTTACTGTAAATGCTCGAGAAGGTTATATAGCTTCTGGAACTTACAATGTAAAGGTAATGCTAATGAAAATATAGGGGGTAATTATGGCAAATAAAATATTAGAAACATTGATAGAGCCCTCTCATATTGAAGTAGGCTCTACTTTTTTGCTAAAAGTAAAGATACAATTTACACCTAGCTATAATCTTATAACAGAAACTGGAGAAAATCTTATAACAGAGACAGGAGACAATCTAATAACGGAAGGAGATTACTATAATGGACAGAAAAGTAACTGAATTGCCAGAGGCACAACAAATAAATGATAATGATATATTTATGATTTTACAAAGTAATGAAAATAAAAAAGTTGCAATAGATAAATTACTTCCTCTAAAGCAAACAAGTGTAACACTAGAGAGCACAGTAAATGCAAATACGAACTATACTGTACCATTTTATTATAAAGTACGGTAACAACAGTCTAGAAGTAATATATTGCTCTAGTAAACTAGTTAAGCGGACAAGACTACAACGAAATAGGCAACGCAGGCGAAGTATCTAACGTAATACAATTTACAGAAGCAATAGGAAATTTAGATATGTCAGATGTAGAAGGCTTTGAAGATTTTGAGGAAACATTAGAATTTGTGGTAAGGCGGTGAGTACAGTGATAGTTAAAAAGATATTAGAGAAGATAAAGAATATGCAAACAGAAGTAGTAACAAACAGTAATGGTACAGCGGTAAAATTTGGAGACGGTACAATGATATGCTATGGCACTGCAATGAATGGCAACATGGGATACGTTGCAGTACATTATCCAGCAAATTTTATAGAAGCGCCAACACAACAACAAGCTACTGTGGTTTACAACAACTATACAACAAATAATTCTGTATATGTAGTAACGCAACCAGGGGTTGGTTTTGCTAATATCTATTGTAGGAAAATGGACGGGACTGTGGAGACTAATACAAATGTAAAAATAAATTGGTTTGTAATAGGTCGTTGGAAATAGAAAGGGAAAAATATGGAAAAGAAAGATAAGATAATGATTGGTGGACTAGCAATAGTATTATTATTTATATTTATTAATATATTTTCTACAGCGCATACAATGTACGATTACGAGGCGAGAAAAGAGAGTGGTAACGAGCGTTGGCTACAAGTAGAGAATAGGATTTTGCAGACAGAAGAAAAAGTGAATAGGTTAGAGGAGGAGATTGAACAGTGGAAGAAATAGTTAAGTTAGTAAGTACATACGGAGTTAGCTTTGTAATCGTAGCAATATTTTTATGGGACTATATTGTAAATAAAAAAAGATTGGCAGAAAATCAAGAGATAATAAAAGATACTCTAACAGCCGTAAAAGAAACAGATACAACAATAGCAAATTGTTTAAAAGAAATGCAACAACAAAATCTTAACACTGCAAAATCTTTAGAACTATTACAGAGGCAAATGGAAAGCACAGATAAAAAAGTGGACAAATTGTTGGAAGAAAGGAGGGGCTAAGCATGCAAATAGAAATAACAGTAGAAATTATTTTAGCAGTAGTAACAGCAGTTATTACAGCATTTATGGGGTGGGCAGCTAAAAAATGGAACTGGGATACAGCAGATTACATACCATTTCAAAACTTAGCTGTAGCAATTATATCTGGTATTTTGTTTATAGCTACAGGCTTAGTAAGTAATGTTATTATTGCATTTATAATCAGTTTTGGTGCTAGTTTTGGAGCTGGCGGTTTGTATGATTTAATTAAAACAAAAAAGGAGGAATAGTTATGGCTATAAAAGGAATTGATGTAAGTGAGTTCCAAGGCAACATTGACTGGAACAAAGTAAAAAGTAATGGAGTAGAATTTGCAATATTAAAGTTGGGTAACATTTACGATTACGATGCTAATTATAAAGATAGTAAGTTTGATACTAACTATAAAAACGCAAAAGCAAAAGGTATAAAAGTAGGTGTATACATATATAACTATTGCAATACTGTAGATACATTAAAGAAAGGTTTAGAGTGGGCAATTAAAAAATTAAATGGCAAGAAATTGGATTTGCCAATCTATCTTGACATGGAAGATAAAGACATACAAGGAGAAAGTAAGGCTAGTTTAACAGAACAATGCAATGAATTTGCAAAATATGTGATAAGTAAAGGATATAATGCAGGAGTATATGCTAATGTTAATTGGCTAAAGAATGAATTAAATCCAAGCGATTTTAATAAAAATATTTCAGTTTGGGTAGCACAATATTATAAAGAATGTCAATATACTGGTAAATATGATATATGGCAATATGCAAGTTCTGGAAAGGTAAATGGAATAAGCGGGAATTGCGACATGAATTATTTGTATGATGAAGATATAATAGAAGAGTCTGGCACTACAGACAATAGTAGTAAGAAGTCTATCGATGAACTAGCAGAAGAAGTTATAGCTGGAAAATGGGGCAATAACGAAGCTAGAAAAACAGCACTAGAAAAAGCTGGATACGATTACGATGCAGTTCAAAATAGAGTAAATGAAATATTAAAAGAAAAAGACAACAAAAAGTCAGTAACAGAGGTAGCAAAGGATGTAATAAATGGCAAGTATGGTAACGGAGACGAACGTAAAAAGAAGTTAGAAGCAGAAGGATATAATTATGACGAAGTACAAGCTAAAGTAAATCAACTTTTAGGCGCTAATGTTACTAAAACATACACAGTAAAAAGCGGAGATACACTATCTGGCATAGCTTCTAAGTATAAAACAACAGTAGCTAAGCTAGTAAAAGATAATAACATCAAGAATGCTAATCTAATCTATGTAGGACAGAAAATAGTTATTAAATAACAAATTTTATGTCTAATAAATAAAAACGGCTTAGAATTGATTTAAATGCGTCAATTTTGCTTGAAGTAATACTTTTTTTAAAATTTACAGTAAAATATTGACTTTATCTCCTTTTGTGATAAAATAATGGCAGAAAATAAAATAATTACGATATTGAAATTTACATAAAATTGTGGTATAATTATTTTATTACAGCATATAATAGAAAAAGGAGGTATAAAAATGGTTAGTGCAGATTATAGAAAAAAAGCATCAGAGTTAGTAAAAAAAGCCCAAGAAAAGGGACTAGTAAAAAAATATTCTGACTTTTGTAAAACAAAAGAATCAAAAGATTATGCTTTATCAAAAGAAGAAGTCATTTATTATACTTCAAAGGCAGGAGGCAAGGAAGAATGAAAAACTTTAATATAGGCGATATAGTATTTGTAGCAAAGTATCAATATAAAAGTGGAGAGCCAGGAGAAAATCATTTTTTAGTAATAATAGATGATGGACAAGCAATAGATATAGATAGTTATTTTGGTTTTTTATTAACTTCAAATCAACAACAAATGAAATATAGATACAACAAACCGTTGAATAAAAATGAGAAAAATCATTTAAAGAAAGATAGTGTTGTGAAGTGTGACGATTTTATTGAAATTTCTGAACGAGAAATAAAATTTAAAGTTGGAGAAGTAGAGCAAAACGATTTGGACAGATTTTTAAATACATATATGGAATATTTAGAGAACAACTAAATAAAACATTTGATAAACGTTGAGAAATCAACGTTTTTTCAAGGTTATGCTAAGAAATATCAATAAAGAAGTAAGAGCTAGTTAGTCTAGCTCTTATGATATGTTATTTTGATTTTAATAATGATACGTTAAAATTAAAAAAACATACACTAGATTTTATAGTGTATGTCAATGTTTTCGTCAGTTATCACTATTTTTTCTATTACAGTTTTGCATATATTTTTTAACTCTTCAAAATCAGTAGTGTTTAATTTTTCATTTATATCTTTGATATATTCAATTAGATAATTACCATCTTCTATGTTATTATTTTCTTTTAAGTTTTTTAATTTTATAGACAAATCTTCTTTTTGCTTTTCTAACTCTTCTATTTTTTGATTTATGTATTTTGATATAATAACATTACCGTCTGCAATAGAATTTATTAAGTTTTCTATTTGTATATTACACTTAGTTAATTCATTTTCAAGTTCTTCCTTTTGAGATATTATTTTTGAATTTATTTTTTTCTTATTATTTATATATTTTTTTATTTTTTGATTAATATCACTTGAGCAAAAGTATTCTTTCATATCTTGTAATACGAAATCTTGCAACTTTGTAACTTCAATCATTTTATTATTACAAACACTTGCACCAGTATTTCGCTTAGTAGTACAAATTAAATAAGTGTATCTTATACCATATCTATTTTTACAGCCTTGTGTAACAAAATTAGAGCCACATTTACCACACTTAACTAATCCACACAGAAATGACCTTTTAGACGTATTCGAACGTGGAGGCAATGATTTTCTTTTTCCTTTTATTTGTTGAGCTTTAAACCAATCCTCATTTGAAATAAGAGGAGGACAATTTATTAAAGATAAATACATGTCGTCATATTCTCTTAAAGCTTTTACTTTTACATTCTTTTTAGCTTTTCCATAAAGATTAGCTGTCATACTTCCATCAAATTGTTCAATGTCATTAGTTATGTGAGTCCCTAATTTATTAAAATAATCATATAGTTTTGCTGTTGCCTCTGTATAAATTGGCCTATTTACAATTGACCTAACTGCACAGATACCCCATTGATAATCTCCTTTCAAAGTTGGAATTTTTCTTAAGTTTAAATCTTGTGCAATTTTTCTCATACTAATGTTCTTATTAATATACATATCAAAAATTTCTTTTACAATTTTTGATTTTTCCTCATCTGCTTCCAATATAGAATGTTTTTTACCATCTGTACCGACAATATGTTTTATTTTATATCCATAAGGGGCATATCCACCTGCCCAATAGCCATTGTTAGCCCTAAAATAATAATTATCTGTAACACGTTCTACAATAGTTTCTCTTTCTAATTGTGCAAAGGTCATAACAATATTAATCATAGCCCTACCGCATAGGAGTGTCAGTATCAAAGTTTTCAGTAGCAGAAACGAATTTTACATTATATTTTTCAAACATTAATAATAATTGTGAAAAGTCAGCAATACTTCTACTAATACGATCTAATCTATATGCTATTACTTTATTTATTAAACCAGACTTAATATCTTCCAATAGTTGTGTGAACTGAGGTCTATTTATATCCTTTCCAGAATATCCTGCGTCTTTGTATATCTTACATTCGACATCTCCACAATAGGACCTACATTTTTCTATTTGTGCTTCAATACTAACACTGTCTTTTTTTTCTATAGATTGTCTTGCATAAATACCTATCATTTTATCACTCCTATTCAAAGGCTCCTTTTATCTTTGCTTCTTTAACTCTTCCTATAATTTTAACAGGTATCTTTTGCATATCTTCGAAAGTGAATTTTTTAACAGGGTAGTAAGGGTTCATCGCGTGCAATTCAATTCCCTCATTTGTTTTAACTACTTTTTTTACTGTAGTTTCTTCGCCATTTATTAAGACAACAGCAGTTTGTCCACTTTCTACGTCATCTTGGTCGTGTACTATAACTAGATCTCCTTCTGCTAGAAGCGGTAACATACTATCTCCAGTTATACGTAAAGCGTAGTATTCTCCAACATTAGGTATATTTTCTTTTAGAGTAATGTAGTCTATTATATTTTCTTCTGCCAACCAGTCATAACCTGCTTTTACAGTGCCTAGAATTGGTATTTTTGAAATTAGTACATCACTATTTCTATTGTTTGATTTGCCGAGCAGATAATCTGTGCTTACGCCAAAGTAATTGGCAAGTTTAACTATAGTATCAGGAGACATATCTCTTTTTTCATTTTCATAAAAGCCAACAGCTGAAATAGATACACCTAAAAACTTTGCTATGTCACTCTGAAATAATCCTTTTTCTTCTCTTAGAAATTTTAATCTATTCATAAAAAAATCTCCTTATTTTTTACAAGTATTATACAACAAAATGTAGTACTTGTAAAGTTTTTTTCTTAGAAAGACAAGTAATACAACAAATTGTAAAATATTTTTTTAAAAAAGTATTGACAAACAACAAAATGTAATATACAATACATACAACAAAACGTTGAATGAAATGAGGTGAGCAGATGAAAAAATATACTTTAAAAGAATTGAGAGAAAAAAACAATTTAACTCAAAAAGAGGTATCTGAGAAGCTTGGCGTAAATAAAAATTATATTTCAATGATAGAGAATGGCTCAAGAAATCCAAGTGACAAAATGAAGAATGAATTAGCGAAAATATATAAATGTTCTGTTGTAGATATTTTTTTGTCAATACAAACAACAAAATGTTTGATGAAGACAAAAGAAGTAAGTTAGGAGGGAGAAAGATGGAAGGGTTTGACAAGGTAGAACTTCAAGAAAAAGATGGTAAAGGCAAAATAAGAATAAATGATACAGACATTAAAAGCACAATCAATTATAGCTTGAAAAGAGATACAGATATGATAGACGTAACACTAACAATATCTGTACCAGTACAAAATTTTAAAACTATTGAAGATTAAGATAAACCAAGAGAAGCTTTTATTGCAGAGGCTATTACACCTTCAGCTATTGACTTTAAAGACTGTAAAGTTTCGCTACCTATTTCCTTACTGATTTTCTTTACTTTATTCCAATTAGTATCATTCCTAATATCAGAAATAAATGTATGACCAATTGGAGATAAATCATTTACTAAAAATGTTTCATCTATCAATCTATGATTTTTAGGTGCAATTATATATCCAGCTAAATATAGCTGATTTAAATGATATAAGATTTCATCATTTGAATATTTAGTCAGGAATTTAGTTTGAGATAGTTGTTCGGAAGTTAGTAAAGAATCGTGAGTAGATAGCTCTTCAATAGAAAAAAGTATATCCCTTATACAATCTGGGTTAAGTTTCATAATATCACCTCACTCTTGAGGTAATTATAGCAAAAATAAGCAACAAGTACAAACAGTATGAATAAAAATTTAAGAAAGGAGTTGGTCTTATGAAGAAAGAATATAAAGTGACAAGGCACGTTGCCAATACAACAGAAGAAGAAAAAGAAGAAATATACAAGCAATTAGCAGACATTTTCGTAAGAATGGCTCTAAAAGAGAGAGAAAATGAAAGGAAGTGACAAAAGATGACAAAAGAACAAAAAATATACTGTAAAATAGGACAAGCAGTAGTAAACGGAATAATTGCATTAGGATTTTGTACAACATGGATAGCAATAATAGTTTATGCATTAGTTAAATAAAAGAAAGGAGAAAAAATAGTGGAGATAATACTAATTATAATAATTGCAGTGTCAATTTTTGCAGGCTATACAACAGGTGTAATGATGAATTTAAAAGAAATAAGTCAAAAGGACAATGAAATTATAACAAAAAATACTGAATTAGATAGTGTAACAAAAGAAAGAGACGCACTAAGAGAATACAAACAAGATGTGGAAAACATTATTAATTCAAGAGGAACAATTGTAGATAAATACGACAAAATAAAAGAGTTAGCTGAAGATTGGAAAGCCAACTAACTCAAAAAAATTCAAATATATGAACTCTTGAACTAATTATAGCACAAGAGTGGAAAGGAAGTCAAATGGAAACGTTAGAAGAATTAGAACATAGATATTTTATGCTAGAGATGCAAGACCATTGGGATAGCTCAGATTATAGATATGCTGATGAATTAAGAGAAAAGATTAGAAAGTTAAAGGAGGAAATGTAAATGATTAAAAAACCAGCAGAAATGATAAATGAAACAAATAAATTTAGAGTATTAATAGCAGGAT
>ERZ1643249.1339-NODE-1339-length-25023-cov-10.513137_pt1 | contig 25023 bp, 32 predicted proteins | sample MGYA00579263_ERZ1643249 | MGnify/ENA primary metagenome ERZ1643249 (study PRJEB29033, sample SAMEA4952264) | chicken gut metagenome | biome: Broiler Chicken; feature: Gastrointestinal Tract; material: Caecum | place: Ireland | collected 2018 | study: Broiler...
TTACCGGTAAACAGTACAAAGAGCCGCGAGAAATGGCCATTATTGCATCTTGGGGAGGAGGCTGGGAGCACGTCAGCGTGAGCCTGCGCAACCGCTGCCCTACATGGGACGAGATGTGCCTGGTCAAAGATATTTTCTGGCAGGATGATGAATGCGTTGTCCAGTTCCATCCGCCCAAAAGCGAGTATGTCAACCTTCACCCGTACTGCCTGCACCTGTGGAAGAAAATCGGCGAGAAAGCAGACTTGCCGCCGAAAGAATTTGTTTGATTTGGAGGAAAAATGAAAAATATCGTTGACTGCATCGGCCTGCCTGCCCTGCTGGAACAGACCGCCGAAGAATGCGCCGAGCTTGCCCACGCCTGCTTGAAAGAGGCCCGGCGGCTGCGGGGCGAGAATCCCACCCCCAAGACCACGCCCGAGTGCTGGCTGGCCATCAGTGAGGAGCTGACCGACCTGCAGATCTGCATCGAGATGCTGGAGGCCGCAGGATATCACGGCGACCCGGCCATAGCCGACGTCAAGCGCCAGCGGATGGTGCAGCGCCTTGACGAGGCTGGAAAGTGAGGCGCTATGAGCAAAAAGTGCTTAGACTGCGCAAAGCGTCAGCAGATAAATGGCTGGCGCGTCGCACGGGAGGCTTACAGCGTCCTGTGGCCCGTTTTGATCAACAACAAGGCCGCGACCCTGGAACTCAACGAAAGGCAAATACAGGGTCTCTTAGACGTCACAGAGGAAATGACAAGTATTATTTGCGGAGCCGAGGAAAGCGGCATGAACATAGCCGAGTATGCGGAGTATATTTCCAGCAAAGCAGATGAATGCAGGGCGAGATTGGAGGCGAAATCTTGAACCGCATAACAAAGATACCAGATGATTTTTCCTGCCCGTTTGTTGAGTGTACGCAGTATGCGTATTGCAGTACCAAGATATGCAGCAGGTGGGAAACATGGTTTAACGACACGTGGGCAAAAATCCACAAGCAAGGACTGGACGCGATCGAAAGGAGAAAACTACATGAGCACCCCCAGTCCAGCGGCACAAACGAAAGGAAGTGAGACTATGAAGCGTTTAACAAGCATCACCCCCGAAGGCATCCTGTTTTTGGATGCAAGCCTGGAGAAATACGCAGATGCTGACCGAGAGGCCATTGTAAGGCTCGGCAAGATCGAGAACATCCTGGGCGACGATTACGACCTTGACCACCTGAAAAAGCTGGTGGAGGCCGACAAAAGAGGGGCTGACATTGTGTACAGATCGGCACGGCAGGCAGCTCAAAGAATCGAAAGCGTGTTTGAAGATGTGGTGGATTCCTTCGACGCCGCCCAGGGATATGTGGAGCAGGCCAAAAAGGAACTGGCAAAAGAAGTTTTGATGGGAGGTGTACAGGATGACCGACCTTGAACGCCGCGCCCTGCTGGGAGAAAAATTGTTTCTGCTGAGCAGCTGCGAGTTGAAAGCGGCTGCACCGTTGGCACCAGCGTTTGGACGAGGCCGGAAAGTGAGGACAAAGCAAAGAGGAGTGAAAATGACAAAAAAGCGTTTTATAAAACTCGTGATGAGAGGGAAGCCCTTTGCGATCAACCGCAATCAGGCCATAATTTTGGCACGTGCGGCAAATATGTGTGGCTTAACGTACGAAGATGCGTATATGAAGTTACTTTGGCTTGCAGATGATATTCAGAAAGATGTGGTGCGTGCTTATGACAGGTATACGCTTGCAAGCATTCGGGACGGCGTAAATGCGCAATGCGTCACGATTGAAATTCCGATAGAGGAGGACGAATGAGCACTCTACGCTATGATTGGTGGCCCTATGTCAAAGGCATGATACGCAGGTATCCTGACCTCTGCCTCAAAGAGGCCGCCTTACATGATACAACCATCACCGCCAATATCAGCGGTATGCCGGGCGGCGGCAAGCGCACGGACAAGACCGCAGACGCGGCGCTGCGCACGCTGCCGGAGATCAACCGCCGGGAGATGGACGCTGTGCGGGCGGCTCTGGACGAAACAGAAAAGCTGCCCCATGGTCGCCAGCGCCTCGAGATGATCCGGCTGTACTACTGGAAACGCTCGCACACCCTGTTTGGCGCGGCCATCAAGGTAGGGGTATCCGAGCGGACAGGCCAGGGTTGGAACAGCGAATTCATAAGGGCCGTTGCAAAAAATTTCGGGCTTTTATGATCTTTGCGGCTCAGAGCCGAAAACCTATGCTATATTGATACCATCGAGAGCCGCAGGCGGGGGCGCACCCCTTCGCCGGCGGCTCTTTTGGTCCAGCGCGAACGCTGTCACCATACACCCCGCAGCCGGAGGCGGGTAAGTTCCCCGGCAGCCTGCTCGGCTCAAGAGCGCACCGCCCGAAGGCTCGGCAGCCCCTGGGCGGTTTTTCATGCGGCCGGCCGTTGGGGTCCGGGGTTCCTTTGCTGTTCGTGGGTCTTGGATTGCAGGCATCGTTTTTTACCTCCTTTTCTCCCCGGCCCGGTTCAACTCCGGGCGGCCGCACCATTTAGCCGGGACCCCGTACCGGTTCCACAAAGCGCATGATGGTTTTCTACACGCTTTCTCCCCATCACCGGGAGCTTGCGGGCGTACTCTTCGCGCCTGCACCCGCCGGAGGCCCCGGAAGGCTTTGCGCCTGTGCGCTTTTATGCGGCACTCGTTGAAATGGGAATCCCCCGGATTCATCCGTGGGGAGTGTCAATTTTTGTTTTGAGAGGTGGTGAGCGTGGCATTAACAAAAAGACAAAAAGCATTTATCCAGGAGTATCTTGTGGACTTGAATGCCACGCAGGCCGCTATACGAGCAGGATACAGCATTAAGACGGCGACTAAAATTGCGTCGGAAAACTTGACTAAACCGGATATTCAGAAGGCCGTGCAGGCCGCCTTAAAAGCGCGTGAAAAACGCACTAAGGTCACACAGGACTATGTGATCGCAAAGCTGTGCGAGATCGTCGAGAAGAACGCCTCTGATGGCCCAGACAGTGAACTCAAGTATGCCAACAAGATTCGGGCGCTTGAGCTATTGGGCAAGCATACAGGCGCGTTTGACGCGAGGGTATCCGCTGCGGCGCAAGATGTTGTTGAGGATGACCCCATTACCAAGAGCTTGAAGGAGGAAGCGCAGAATGGCTCTAAGCTCTAAGCAGCGCGAGATACTGCGTTTCCCGTACACAGACTATACGGCCCTGATCTGCGACGGCGCCGTCCGCAGCGGAAAGACCTCCATCATGTCGCTGTCGTTTGTGCTGTGGGCTATGGGCAACTTCAACAACCGTGCCTTTGCGATTTGCGGGAAGTCCGTCGGTGCGGTGGAGCGCAACATTGTGACGCCGCTGCTTGGTATCCGCTATCTGCAGCAGAACTTCGATATGCGGTATAACCGGGGCGACCATATGATCACCGTACGCCGGGGCGTGAAAGAAAATCGCTTTTATCTGTTCGGCGGCAAAGACGAAAGCAGCGCGGCTCTGATTCAGGGCATTACCCTTGCTGGCGTACTGCTGGATGAGGTGGCCCTCATGCCGCGCAGCTTTGTGGAACAGGCCCTCGCCAGATGCTCAGTCACAGGGCGTAAACTGTGGTTTAACTGCAACCCGGACAGCAACTACCACTGGTTTTACAAAGAGTGGATTCGCAGGGCGCACGAACGCAACGCCCTGCATCTGCATTTCACGATGGACGACAACCCGTCGTTGACCGAGGATATCAAGGCCCAGTACAAGTCCATGTTCGCGGGCATCTTCTACCAGCGATACATAGAGGGTTTGTGGGTGGCCGCAGACGGCGTGATCTACGATATGTTCAGCGAGAGCGAGAACGTATACCGTAAAGAGAACGAGCCAAAGGGCCTGCGCCATTCTGCGGTGAAGTACATCGGCGTGGACTACGGTACGATCAACGACACGGTGTTCCTGGAAGCGTTTGATGACGGCGAAACCTTGTGGATAACTCGCGAATACCGCTGGGCAAGCCGGGAGCAGCACAGGCAGAAAACCGATTCGGAATACGCGGATGATTTTATGGAGTTTATGGGCGGCGGCTCTGAGGACGCCTGCCCGGCCATTGTAGACCCGTCGGCGGCGAGTTTTAAGGAAGAGCTTACCCGCCGGGGCGTGTATGTCAGAGACGCCGAAAACGACGTCCTGGACGGCATCCGCAAGGTGTCCACGCTTATGGGCCAGCGCCGCCTAAAGATTTGTGAGACCTGCACAGGACTGCTGGAAGAGCTGTCCGGGTACGTGTGGGATAAAAAGGCGGCGTTGAACGGCGTGGAAAAGCCTGTGAAGGTTGCAGACCACGGACCCGACAACCTTCGCTATCTATGTGCAACAGTGATTCCCGGATGGAGACTTGGAGAGGTGAACTAAATGTCCAGACGCAACAAAAACCGCCCGCGTGGCGCACAGACAGGACAGGGCGTCAGCAATGCGGTGAACGTTGCGGACGCCTTTTCCAATCCCCTGTTCCATTTGGGTTTCGGGTCACAGTCGCCGTTGGAGGCGACGGAGTACCCGCTTACCCGGATGACCGACAACTATGCGTTGTTAAACAGTCTGTATAGGACCAACTGGGTCGTGCAGAATGTGGTTGGGCTGGCGGTGGACGATATGCTGCGGGAGTGGTACGAGATCACCGGCAGCATCACGCCGGCCGCCACGAAAGCCCTTGCAAAGCTCGAACGGAAGACCCGCCTGCGCGCCCGCCTGAACGAGGGGCTGCGCTGGGGGCGCCTGTACGGCGGCGCTGCGGGGCTTATCCTGATCAAGGGGCAGGAGGACCTGTCCAAGCCTCTCGACCTCGGCATGATCTACCCCGGCAGCTTCCAGGGCCTGTACATCCTCGACCGGTGGCAGGGCATCACACCCAATATGGGACTGGTGTTCGACGGCGGGGAAGAGGTGCCGGAAAGCTATTCCATCACCGACGGACGCGGCCACACAGTGGCAACGGTGCATCACTCCCGGGTGGTACGGTTCACTGGGCGCGACCTGCCCCGCATTGAGCGACAAACAGAACTCTACTGGGGCGAATCCGAGATTGAAGCACTGTATCAGGAAGTTGTATCACATGACAACGTGTCGGCAAACATGGCCGCCCTTACCTTCCAGGCAAACGTCAACACGATGGAAGTAAAGGGTATGGAACAGTTGCTGTCCATGTCGTCGCCTCAAGTACAGCGCCGGTTTTGGCAAGTCATGCAGGCACAGGCCACGCTGCGCTCGAATTTCGGGATGCAGCTGGTGGAGCAAGGGAACAAGCTGACCAACACGCAATACAGCTTTGCAGGGCTGAAAGACGTCTATGAGAGCATGGCGCTGAACTTGTGCGGCGCTTCTCACTACCCCATGACCAAGCTGTTTGGGCGCTCCCCGGGCGGGCTGAACAGCACGGGCGAAAGCGACCTCACCAACTACTATGACTACATCGATTCCCAGCGGGAGGCAAAACTGCGGCCTGTTCTGGAGCGGCTGCTGCCGGTGCTGTGTATGAGCGCCCTGGGCGGCATTCCGGCGGATATCGAGGTCGATTTTACACCACTCAAAACGCCCACCCCGACCGAACGGGCCGAGATCGGCAAGACCAAGGCGGAAGCCATTGCGGCGGCCTATACAAACGGTCTGCTGAACGTGGACACCGCCCAGAAGGAGCTGAAAAAGCTGGAGGAAGAAACCGGGCTTTTCGGCTCCATAAGTGATGAGGAGATCGCCGCCAATGTGGGGAAGTCTTACCAGGACGCCACAGCTTTGCGTGACCCGTTGGCAGGGCTCGGATTCGATGGGGAAGCTACGGACAGCTACCCCCTTTATGATTATTCGCCCAACCAACCTCGCGACCGATATGGTCGTTGGATTCCCTATGGGTCAGCTGGGGCTTCTAGAGGCGGGGCTGGAAATAACGCTGAAAGCAGAACAAGGGGAAGCACCCCCAAGTCAATGCGTGAATCTGCAGAATCCAGTGAATTAAATAATGCGCGCACTGTGTACGGGAAGGCAGACGGTCAAAATTATCGCGTATCTGCTAACAACAGCGTAGAGCTGCGGCAAGAGGGACGTGAGCGTCAACCGGACGGAAATTATAAGACTGTTCGAAAAAGCCTTGGTGAGGTAGATATTCCAGAAAACAACAACCCGGATAAGCTCATTGTTACAGGGTTGCCGGACAAAACTTCATTCATGGCATTTGACGATACCCCGAACTATATCTTAAGCAATGGACGTATCGCACTAAACAAGAACGCAAAAAACAACAACACTAGAGATCAAGTTCATGGGTTGGTGGAAAATGAAATCGACGTGCTCGGAGGGATTCGCAAAGATGGTCACTTCTATCGCGTGGTCGGTAGCGAAAGAGAAATAGACTACATCAAAAACGGAACGATCAGAAAATCCGTCAACCATATGACAGGGGAAGAAGAAGCCGGACTGTCTGTGTGGGAAACTCCAAAATACCGGACCGGGACTATTATCGAAGTCACCGGAAAACCAATATCTATTGGGTCTGACGGGGAGCCTATTTTGGATATTTCAAGTATTAAGTTCGTCCGTAAAGTGGACGACCTGGAAACTATGCGAGCCAATGGCAGAGCCGCATTCAAATCTCTGTATTCTTGGACCGACGCTCAGGTCGATCAGGCGCTGAGAGGCGGGTATGAACTTCATCGGTAAGAGGTGATGATAAATGCCAACGCTGAACCGAGCACCGAACGAGCGGGAGCTTGAAAAGCTCATCGCCTTGTTTCTGCGGGCCGAGACTGCGATCATCAACGAGCTGGGGCGGCTGCGGTCGATGGGCAACGCAGACTACCACGTCGTGGCCACCTTGGAACGTGTGCAGGCAATCCTCCGCCAGCTGGAGAGCGACGCCTGGACCTATGTGCCCCAGATGGTGGAAAAGCAGTTTTACACCGCCCACCCACAGGCACGCCGGGCGCCGGGGGAGAGCATCACCAAGCACGTCCGGGCCTATAACAACGCCGCCGCCCTGACGGCGGAGCAACACGCCATTGTGGACCAGCTGGTGGCAAACCTGATGGGGGAAATTACCGACGCCTCGGTCACTGTCATGGCCACGGTGCAAAGCGCTCTGATTGGCCGCATCGAGCCGGACGTATACCGCCGGGTGGGGCTGGAGCAGGTGGCCCTGCGGCAGGCGACTGGGCAGGGGGTGTATAAGCAGCTGCCCCAGTTTGTGGAGGCGCTGCGCCGGGAGGGCGTCACCGCCTTTGTGGACAAGGCCGGCCGCCATTGGAGCCTGCACACCTATTGCAGCATGGTCAGCCGTACCACATCCCGACAGGCGGAAGTGCTGGCGTCGCTTACGGCAGACCCGGAACAGGACCTCTACCGCATCACCCGCACCGGCACCACCTGCGCCCTGTGTGCCCCCTACGAGGGGCGGGTGTACTCCAAGAGCGGCACCAATCCCGACTACCCGCCTCTGGCGGATGCGTTTGGCAAGCAGGACCCAAACAGTCCGGACACCCTGACCAACACATGGCTCAACATCCACCCCGGCTGCAGGCACAGCCTCCAAAGCTACACGGAGGCCGGCCGCAGCGCCGAGGAAGTGCAGCAGATCAAGGACTTTTCAAGCCCTGCAAAGAACCCTTACAGCCGAGACCCGCGCAGCCAAAAGCAGATCGAGGCCTACCGGGCCAAGGAACAGGCCCGCGCCAAATGGCTGCGAGAATATCGCTCCTGGGAATCGTACCGCCTCACCCTGGGGGACAAGGTGCCCAAAACCTTTGCCGCCTTCCAGAAGCACAAGTCGGCGGATGATGACAAGTGGAAAACATGGCAGAAGCTGTATAGAGAAGCGAACGCCGGACAAAGCGCCTGAACGGGCGCTTTTTTCATACCCTGAAAGGAGGGGACGCAGATGGACGAATACCAGGCGCTGCTTGAAAAAGCGCTGGCGGATGAGATTTCCACGGTGCGGCTGTACCTGGCCGCCATGGCCAAAGCCCCGCCCGGGGATATCCCGGTGCTGCTGGAGATCAACGCGGACGAAACTGACCACATTGCCCTGATCGCCGGGCTGCTGTCCAGGCTGACCGGCAAACCGGTGGACTACGCCGCCATGATCGGAGGTGCGGACTGATGCCCGTTGCATATTACGGCTCCAGCATTTCCCCGCACATCGACCGGTCGCCGGAAGGCTACCTCATCTGCCGGGATGTGCCCATCAACCGCACCGGCGTGCAGGACTACCTGGCCGGGGAGCTGGGACTGGACGGCGACCCTGAGCGGACCGTAAAGGTCTACCGGCTGCCGGAGGACGTCTTTGCGCCGGCCGCCCTGGCAAGCTTTGAGGGCAAGGACGTCACAGACAACCATCCGCCCGAGATGCTCACGGCGGAAAACCAGTCCGCCTACTCCAAAGGGCACCTGGAGCACGTGCGGCGGGTGGGGGACAACACAGTAGCCGATCTGTTCATCAAGGACCCGGTGCTGGCCTCGCAGGTGGAAAGCGGGGCCATGCGCGAGGTGTCCTGCGGCTACAACTGCAAGTTTGAACCGTACCTGGACGGGTACAGGCAAACCAACATCATCGGCAACCATCTGGCCGTTGTCCCGCGAGGGCGGGCGGGCCACGATGTTGCGATACATGACGCCGCCGCACAGGCGGGGAAAGGAACCTGGAACATGAATTTCTGGAAAAGTTTTTGGGCGGGTATGTTTGGGGCGGCAGCAGATGCGGACCTGGATGTTCCCCCGACAATGACGGCACAGGCCGTGCAGGACGCGGAACCCGCCTCTATGGCGCAGGACGCGGAACCCATGGCAGAAGAGCCGCCCGCACCGGCCGCCAAGGACGAAATGGTGGAGACGGCTCCCAAGGGCGACGACCTGGGCGCCAAGCTGGACCGCATCCTTGCGATGCTGGAGGCCAAGAGCCGGGGCGGCCATGGCGAGCACCCGCTGCACGATGAAGGCGACATCGACGCCGAGATCAAGCGCCTGCTTGGGGCGGAAGAGAACGGCAAGTCCATCACGATCCCGGTGGAGAACACCGACGCATGCGCATCTGGCCCCGCCCGCGATGCTGCCGTCGAGCTGCTGCGCAAGGTCCGCCCTGCCGTGGCCGAGATCAAGGACAAGGCGGAGCGCGCAAGGGTCACCGATGCGCTGCTGTCCGCTGTCAAAGGCCCCGACAGCATGGCCGCCATTGCACAGGCCGCCACCGATGCCGCCAAGTCCAACGCAGGCAAGACGGCAGAGAACACCTACGAGAAGATGTGCGCGGATTCTCTGGAGGCTTATGCCGCCCTGAACCCGCACACCAAGTCCAAGAAGGAGGACTAACTTATGGCTGCACTGAATCCCCAGGTAATCGGCAAGGAAATGCCCCATGGGTTCGCAGGCTGCTATGCCCGCCAGCCCGATATGATCGTCGAAACCAGACCCGCCGGCGGCGAGTCCCCCATCCCCTTCGGCACCCCGCTGGTGTATGACGACACCAAACCCGCGGTTGTGGCTGCTGGTGCAGACTTCACCGCCGCCAAGTTCGTGGGCGTGGCAGGCTGCGAGATCAAGAGCGCTCTGACCTATCTGGACCAGAGTGCCGGTTCTTACGCCGTGGGCGAAGCCGTGAGCGTGTTCCAGCGGGGCAGCATCAATGTCCGGGCTTACGGTACTCCCGCACTGGGCGGCGCGGTGTATGTCCGCACTGCTGCCAGCGGCACCTACTCCACCGAGCCCGTGGGCGCTTTTACTGCGACCAACGAGAGCGGCTCCACCGTAGCGCTGACCAACTGCCAGTGGGGCGGCGCAGCGGACGCCAACGGCATTGCGGAGCTGGTCATCCTGACCCGCGCCAACGCCTGATAAACAGGAGGTAAACTATGAGCTTTCAGAATGTCGGCACTTTCAACGCCGGCGTGATCGGCGGCAAAGCGGCTTCTGCCGTGCCTGCTTCCGGCGCGCCCATCATGGACGCCGCGGGCATCGCTTCCGGCGGCGCATTCCTGGTCAGTGAGCTGGAGAAGCGGGACCCCGTGATCCGCAAGCCCCTGACCAGCTTCACCTACCCGCGCGACATCGTCATCGAGACCGGCGGCGGCTGGGTGGACTATGTGTCCGCCATGTCGGTGGCCTACGGCATGACCGGCGGCGCCGGCAACGGGCCCGTGACGGCAGGCGGCGCAAACGGCGTTCCCATCGTGCAGGCCAGCGTGGACAAGGGCGTCTATAAGGCCCATGTCTTTGCCGCCGCCCTGCGGGTCATGTTCCAGGATATGCAGCGATCCAACTACATCGGCCGCAGCCTGGATAACCTGCTGCAGGATGGCGTGCGCATGGCTTACGACAAGCACATGGACGCCAACGTCTACGTCGGCCTGACCGACTACGGCACCACCGGCCTGGTCAACAACCCCGACGCCGTGGAGACCACCGCCGCCAGCAACGGCGCGACCAGCCCCTCCACCAAGTGGGCGGACAAGACCCCCGACCAGATCCTCAAGGACGTCAACGACGCTTTGACCGCGGGCTGGGCCGCCAACGAGTACGACGAGAGCGCCATCCCCAACCACATCCTGCTGCCCTATGAGCAGTATCTGTACATCATGACCACCAAGGTCACCGACCTTGCCGCCGAGACCATCTATGACTTCCTGATGCGCAATAATGCGGCCACCAAGGCGGGCGGTGATCTCTTCATCGGGGCTACCCGGTGGTGCAAGGGCGCAGGCACCGGAAGCAAAGACCGCATGGTGGTCTACAACAACGACCGCCGCTTCGTCAAGATGGACGAGCTGGTGCCCCTGGCCCGCATCATGAGCCAGCCCAACGTGGCAAATGTCTGCTACGACACCGCCTACATGGCCAACATCTCTGAGGTGCAGCTGTTCTATCCGACCTCCATCCGGTACGTTGACGGAATTTGAACGGGAGGGCGCACATGTTTGTTCTGAGCAAGCGCAACATTGATCTGCCCGGCCCGGGCGGCGTCGTGCACCTGCGCCGGGGCCAGATGGCGGACGTGCCCGCCTGGGCGGCGGATACGGCCTATTTCAAGGCCCTTGTGGCCGACGGCAAGATCGTCCCCAGCGCCACCTCCGACAAGGCCGCGCAGGCCGCCGCCGAGAAGAAGGTAAAGACCCGGCGGGGCAAGGAAGTCACCGAAGAGTAAGGGGGGCGCTGGTATGTACTACTGGGGCAAACCGCAGTTTTTCGGCGTCCGCGCCGCCGCCGCCAACATCGGTCAGGGGCGCGGCGACTACACCGTCGAGCAGTTCCAGGCGGATTATCCGCAGTTCTTCACGGCGGAAGGCGTTTCCCTGCTGCCTCCGCCGATGCTGTGCAAAGTCATTGATATGGCGAACACCGCCGTGCAGCCTGACAAGTGGCTGGATGAATGGCGCTTCGCCGTTGGGCTCTATACCGCTCACTATGTGACCCTGTTCCTCCGCGGTTATTCTCCCAGCAGCGATTCTCCCCAGCAGGCAGCCGCCTCCGGGGCGCTTGTAGGCGTGGTTAAGTCGGCCACGCTGGGTGACAGCTCTGTCACTTACGATACGTCGGCCATTACGGCAGGGACGGACGACTGGGGAGACCTCAACTCAACCACTTACGGCCAGATGTTCGCCAATCGGGCCAAGCTGATTGGCCTGACCGGCACGCTGGTCATCTGAAAGGAGGGCTGGCCGTGAACTGGGATGACTGGTATACGGACCTTGCAGACGTCTACCGCGTCCAGCAGGTCATGGACGGAAGCTTGACGCGCAACGAACGCAAGAAGGTGCTTGCCGCGGTCCCCTGCCGAATCTATCGCAGCGGGGACAACCCCATTCGGATGAGCCGGCAGGCCGCCAGCATCCAGCAGACCGATAAACTGGCCTGCGGGCTGGACGCGGATATCCGGGGCGGGGACGAGCTGATCATCACCCGGGGAGCAAAGCTGGGCAAGCCAGGCCCTGTTACAAGGGCGTTCGCGGCGGACCCGGTCTATTATTATGAGCCCTTCGGCGCGATCCTCCCGGGCCTTGCTCACCAGGAAATCCCCCTGCGGCAGGAAGAGCGGACGAAAGGCGGCACCCAATGAGCGGCGCTGTGAGCATCCGGCAGCGGGTGGAACAGCTGCGCAAGCTGCAGGCCGACTTGCCAAGCATCCTGTCCAACGCGGCCAAAGAGGCAACGCAAAGGGCGGTAGAGGCAACGATGGACGCAACCCCGCCTAAAGCGGGAGGGGACCGTCTGCCCGGTGTGAATACCGTCACCGGCGAGCTGAAAGCCCATTGGGAGACGGACAGCGTTACAGAGCCGCAGAAGGTAGGCGGCGGGTATGTGACCTTCCTGGCCAACGACATGGAATATGCGTCCTATGTCAACAACGGCCATCGGATGGACCGGCACTTTGTGCCCGGCCTCTATGTGGACGAAAACGGCCAGCTGAACTATGACCCGGCGGCGAAGGTGGGCCTTGTGGTGGGCACAAAGACCACGTACGTCAAAGGCGAGTTCATGGTGGACAAGGGGAAGGAAGCCTACCAGAAAGCGCTGGAAACCATCCTTGACGATGAGATAGGGAGGCTGACCAAGTGAACCTGACTGTATCGGCCCTCGCACGCTCCCTCGCCGATTACCTGGCCCCCGTGCTGCCCGGCGTCGCCATGTACGAGGACCCCAACCAGCAGGGCAGCCAGCCGCCCTGTATGTTTTTGCAGACACGGCACAACAGGCTCAAGCTCGAGATGGGCGGCTACTGGCTGCGCACCCTCGGGCTTGACCTGACATGCCTGCTGGACTACAACCTTCCGGACCTGCAGCGGCAGTATCAGGCCGCTGCCGAAGCGCTTGACCTTGTGATGGAGACCTTCCCGTATTCGGACGGCTCCGGCGAAGGGCGGGCGCTTTTGCGTACCTATGACAGGGAATGGAAGGTAGACCTGGACGCGCTGCACTACAAGTTCGAGCTGCGCGAGCGGGTAAACATCCCTGAAGCCGCTGTAAAAATGCAAACAATGGACCTGAACGAGGAGGTCAAACATGACGAACAAACCCAAAACACGATTTAAGCGGGAAGTGCTTTTGCGCGACCCGCGCTTTTCGTCTTATCAGCAGGACTTCCTTGCCGTTGTCCTGAAAGACCCGGATTACACGATCGAAGAAGCAGAGGCGGCGGTGGCCGCCTTTTTCCATCCGAAGGAGGCGAAGTAAATGGGAGGCACTTGGAACGGCGTACAGAACAAAGTTCTGCCCGGCGCATACATCGACTTTACCAGTGACCGCGGCCTCGGCCTGACCGTTTCCAGCCGCGGCACTGTGGCGATCGCGGAGGCCATGAGCTGGGGCCCGGTGGGGACTGTGCAGGAAATCGAGAGCGGCGCAGACATGACCGCCTATACCGGCTACCCGATCACTGCGGCGCAGAACCGTTTCCTGAACGAGATGCTCAAGGGCACCAACCGGACGGCCGCCCCCAATAAAATCCTGCTGTACCGGCTGAACGGGACCGGCGGCGCACAGGCAAAGGCGACCATTTCCCCGCTGACTGCGACGGCTGTTTATCCCGGCGTGCGCGGCAACGACATTTCCATTGCTGTGACCGCGCTCACGGACCCCGAGAATTCGTTCCAGGTCTCCACCATTGTGGATGGGAATATTGTGGACAGCCAGGTGGGCAAAACGGTCGCTGACCTGGCCGGCAATGCGTGGGTGACGTTTTCCGGCACCGGCACCCTTACGGCCAAGGTGGGGACCCCGCTGACCGACGGGGCCGACCCTGTAACCGCCGCGACCAATTACACCGACTTTTTGACGGCGATCGAGCCTTACAAGTTCGACGTGCTGATCTACGACGGCACCGACTCCACCGTGAAGAATGCCATGACGGCGTTTATCAAGCGGATCGCCGAGGAGAACGGCGTCTATGCGCAGCTTGTGGCGTCCGGGCTGACCAACCCCGACAGCCGCTTTGTGGTCAACGTGGCTTCAGGTGTTACCCTGAGCGACGGCACGGCGCTGACGCCGCAGCAGGTGACCTGGTGGACCGGCGGCGCACTGGCCGGCGCACAGTATAACGAGTCCCTCACCTATGCGACCTATCCCGACGCGGTGGACGTCTCCACCAAGCTGACCAACAGCCAGATGGAGCAGGCCATTACCGGCGGCCAGTTTATCCTGTTCGCCGACAACAATGTGGTCAAGGTCGTGCAGGACATCAACAGCCTTGTCACCTACACCACCGACATCACCGAGCCCTACCACAAAAACCGTGTGATGCGGCTGCTGAATACCATTGCCAACGACCTGCAGGCCCAGTTCTCGGACAACTACATCGGCGTGGTCAACAACAACGACGACGGCCGGATGATGTTCAAGAAAGCGATCGTCGGCTACCTGCTGGACCTCCAGCAGAACGGCGGCATCCAGAACTTCGACAGCGAGAACAACGTGAAAGTCCTGGCTGGCGAGGACATCGACGCGATCGTGGTCAACATCGGGCTGTATGTCGTCGATTCGGTCGAGAAAATCTATGTGCGGATCACCGTGCACTGAGAAAGGGGTGTGAACTATGGCTTATTTGCTCGCAAAAGATACCGTCAACGGCGCCGAGGGGACCATCGTCATCACCCGTAACGGCCAGAATTACGTCATTGCCGGGATGCGCAACATCCGGGCAACCGGCAACATCCAGAGCGAGGATATGCGCGTGGTGGGGACCCGTGCCATCCAGCAGAAGCCCAACGGGGTGCAGCTGACCGGCACTGGCAATATCTACTACGGCTTCGACCTGTTCCGCGAGATCGTGCTGCAGTACATCAACACCGGCTACATGGAGGAGTTTGACATCCAGATCACCAACAACGACCCCACCACATCGCTGGGTTCGGATGTGACTGCCTATTACGGCTGTCACCTGACGGGCGAAATCCCCCTGTCCATTTTGGACAGTGAGACGAGCATGCTGAACTACGACTTCAACTTCGCCTACACTCGCGTCCAGAAGCTGCAGAGCTTCAACGCTCCCGAGACGCTGGGCAACTAACGAGGAGGTATAAACTGTGTCGAAACTGTCTGCATTCCTGCATCCTGTCCGTCCGGTCAACGAGGAACAGGAGGTTTTTATCTCCGACCGCTTTGTGGGCGAAGACGGCAAGCCGCTCAAGTTCAAAATCCGCGCTCTTTCGCAGGACGAGAATGAACGGCTGCGCAAACGCTGCACCCATGCAAAGAAGGTCAACGGCCAGCAGGTCGAGGCGTTCGACAGCGGCGAGTTTACAAGCTCGGTCATTGTCGAAGCCACTCTGTTCCCCGACTTCCGCTCGAAGGAAATCTGTGACGGCCTGGGCGTGATCGACCCGACCAAAGCGCCCGGCGCGATGCTGAAATCCGGCGAGTTTGCCCGGCTTTCCAACGCTATCCTGAAGCTGTCGGCCTTTGATGACACCCCCGAGGGCGAGGCCAATGTGGAGGAACAGGTAAAAAACTGATCGGCGGTGAGGCGTGGGAGGTTGAAACCCTCGCGGCGTACTACCTGCTTATCAATCACGGCTGGCGGCTCGAGGATTACGACGCCCTGCCGCCCCGTGAGAAGCGCCTCACGAACGAGATGATCCTATACGCCCTTGACAAAGAGCGGAAAGCGGCAGAAAAGGCCAGGAACGGGAGGTGATCGCGTGGCCGTCATCAAAGAAACGCTCGCGCTTGAAGACCGATTCTCGGCCGCATTCAGCAAGTATGTCAAGCTGGTTGAGCAGAGCACCGCATCCACCAAGGAGCTGCAGCAGGCCACCACGCAGGTCTCGCAGAGCGCCCGGCTTGCCTCCACCGCTTACGAGCTGGCCGCGACCAAAGCCGATGCGGCGGCTGCGGCTGCACGCGCACAGGCTGCTCAGACCGCCGCGCTTGCCGCGCAGGAACGGCTGGAAGCCCAGCGGGCCAGAGAAGCCGCCCGTGCACAGGCTGAACAGGCGGCCGCACAGGACAAAACCGCCGCGGCGTCTTCTGCCCTCACCGGCCATCTCAAGAACCTGCTGGGGGCCTATGTGGGCCTGCAAACGGTGCAGAAGCTGGTGGAGACATCCGACCAGATGACGCAGATCAACGCCCGCCTGCAGCTCATGACCGGCAGCGCCGAGGCGGCCGCGGCCGCGCGGGATAAAATCTACCAGGCCGCGCAGCGCTCCCGGGGCGTCTATATGGACATGGCCGACATGGTGGCCCAGCTGGGCACTTTGGCCCCGGACGCCTTCACCGATACCGACGAGCTGATCGCCTTTGCCGAGCAGCTGCAAAAGCAAATGGCGATCTCGGGCGCGTCCGGCCAGTCTGCACAGGCTGCTATGGTCCAGCTGACGCAGGCCCTTGCGTCCGGCACTCTGCGGGGCGATGAGCTCAACAGCGTGCTGGAACAGACCCCCATGATCGCAAAGACCATTGCGGATTACATGGGCGTCTCTACCGGGCAGATGCGCGAAATGGCCAGCGAGGGCGCCATCACGGCGGACGTGGTGAAAAACGCCATGTTGTCCGCCGCAGCTGAAACGGACGCGGCGTACGAGCAGATGCCTCTTACCTGGAGCCAGGTGTGGACCATGGGCGGTAACATGGCCCTGCAGGCCATGCAGCCGGTGCTGAACCTCATCAGCCTGGCGGCGAACAACATTGATACACTTATTCCTCTTGTTGCAGGTCTTACAGCAGCCGTTGCAGCGTACACAATCGCTCAGACAGCCGCTAATGCAGCTGCCTGGCTTGGCGTAGCTGCAAATCGGGCCCTTGTGGCGGCCATGCTCGCAAATCCGTTTTTATGGGTTGCTGTAGCCATCGGCGTAGCTATTGCAGCGCTTGTGTCCTGGGTTCAGGCGGTAGGCGGCGTGCAGGTCGCATGGCTGACCGCCGTTGACGTCGTGCTTTCTGGGGTGGACAACCTGCGTATCGGCATCTATACCGGCATGTATGCCATCCAAAACAAATTCGGTGAATTCGGCCTGGCGGCGTTCACGATGGGCGTGAATGTGGTCAATTTCTTTGGCGACATGAAGGTCGGCGCCCTGGAACAGATCCAGGGCATGGCAAACGGCGCCATCGACATCATCAACTGGATGATCGATAAGGTGAATCTGCTGCCAGGCGTCTCCATTGACGCCATCGACAAACTGACCTTTGCCTCTACAGCTGCCGCCGCAAACGAGGCGGCCAAAGCCTCCAGGGCGGACACCCTGGCAAAGTCGCAGGCCGCTGTAGCAAAGCAGGAAGCTGACCGCGCCGCAAACCTGAACCGAATGAGAAGTGACGCCTATTCGGCCCACATGCAGCGAATGGTCGGGATTTACAACACCAAAACCAGCGGTGCAGGTTCCTCCAATGCTGCTTTGAGCGACCTGTACAGCGTGCCCTCTTTCGACGAAATGGCGGGCACGCTGGGCGATATCGGCAAGGACGTCAAAGGCATCAAGAAGTCGGTGGGCCTGTCCAATGAGGACCTTAAAAGCTTCGTGGACGTGGCGACCCGGCGTTACGTCAACAACATCAACCTGACCAGTCAGACGCCTGTCATCACCATCAATGGGCAGAACACGGGCCGCACCAAAGAGGACCGGGAGGCCCTGGCCGATGCGATCAAGCTGGTACTGGCGGAACAGTGGGCGGCCGGCGCGACCAACGCTATCGCCATGCCGATTTAAAGGGGGTCCAGAGCTGTGCCAAACTTTTATAGCATCTACTTCACCCGCAACGGCGAAGTCGTGCGCCTTCCGCACAACCCCGAGAAACTGCCGGAGACGCGCAGCGCCAGCAACGGCGAATACAACGTGCTGGGGCTTGGCCCTGTGATGGTCCCGCGCACCCCCAACCTGAAAGAGCTGACCATTTCGGGGTACTTTCCCGGCACACTGTCCAGCTCGCTGACCAGCTTGCTGACCTATCATCCGCCCGAGTATTTCATCAACTTTTTCACGTCGGCGATGAACGCCCGGGAACCCATCCTTTACACGCCGGTGCGGATCAATGAGCTGGGAATCCCTTTCTCGCTGAGCGACCCCGGATATTATGTGCTGGTCACAGACTTCAAGACCGAGGAACGCGGCGGCGAGACGGGAGACTTTTACTATGACCTGACGCTCAAAGAGTGGCGGGACTATGCTCCGAACCGGGTGCAGATCGTGCAGGACGGGACGGCGCAGGCCTCCACGGCCGCAACTGCGTCCGCTGCGTCCCGTCTGAGCACGCGCGCCCGCATTGCACGGGCCGCATCCGCTGCGGCAGACCTTGCCGTAGCGCAGGCCGCCGCCGTGGCGGCTCCGCTGTCGGCGTCGAAAGAGCCGACACGGCAGATCCCGCCCAACCGGATCGTGGTGGGCAGCTTGTGCCGGCTGGATGGCGCATACTGGGCAGGGCCAGAGGCGCAGGCCCCGGAAACCCCCGCGTCCGGCTTGTCTGTATCCGTGGTCCGCATTGTGGACAGCCCAAACCAGGCACGCGCCTACGTCAAGGGCACAGACGGGACCCCTCTGGGATGGTGCAGCCTGGACGCCCTGCAGGTGGTAAACAATGCAGCAAACTATTGAGTTCATCATTGCCAGCAAGGCCGGCGGAATGATCGAGATGTCGGAGCTCGTGGAGAGCTGTGAATGGACGACTTCTCGGACCGGCCAGCCGGGGAAGTTCACCTTCACCTACCTCAAAAACAAGGACGTGACCTTCACGGAGGGCGACGTTGTCCGCTACTCGGTGGACGGTCAGCTGCAGTTTTACGGATGGGTGTTCACCCGCTCCGAAGACCGCTGGGGAGAGATCACCGTCACCTGTTACGACCGGCTGCGGTATCTCAAGGCAAACGCCTCCTACGCCTTTTACGCCCAGACGGCCGGGGACATCATCCGGCAGATCGCGGGCGACCTGCAGCTGGATGTGGGCACCATCGAGGACACCGGCTATGCGATCCCGTCGCTGATCGAGCAGGACCAGTCCTGCCTTAACATCATCCAGGCGGCCCTTGAGCAGACCCTGCTCAACACCGGCCGGCTGTATGTCCTGTACGATGACGGCGCGGGCCTCGCTCTGCAGGAAGCCGCCAGCATGATGTCCGATGTGGTGATTGGGGACAAGTCCCTGCTGACCGACTACACCTACACAACGGATGTAGACAAGCAGACCTACAACAGCGTCAAGCTGGTAAAGCCCAACGAGGAGACCGGGCAGGCCGACGTGTACATCCAGCAGGACAGCGGCACGATCGGCCAGTGGGGTCTTTTGCAGCTCTACCAGAAGGTAGACGACAACCTCAACGAGGCGCAGATCAAGGCGCAGGCCGCGGCCACGCTGGAGTATTACAACCGCGTGCTGCGGTCGCTCAAAGTGTCCTCCCTGGGCGCGCCCGGCCTCCATGCAGGCCAGATGATCCTGGTCAAGGTGGAGGGACTGGGCGACACCGGCGTAAGCCAGTTCGTCCTGCTCGAAAAAGTAACGCACAGGTGGGAGAACAGCGTCCACACCATGGAGCTGGAAGCCTATGAGCTATAGGGAGGGGTGCGTGTGAACCTTGCGGAAACGCTGTACAAGATGATGCAGGACAGCATGAAAGCGGGCCAGCTCACCGACTTTGTGAGCGGCACGGTAACGAGCGAAAACCCGCTCGAGATCACCTGCGACGCCACCATGCAGGTGCTCAAGGCCCCCGTCCTGATTCTGACGGAACCTGTGATCGAAAAGAAGATACCGGTCCTCACCCATAAGCACTACATTTCCACGCTGACCCATACCCACACCTGCCCCACCGGCGCCACCAGCCCCGGGCTTACCGGGCGGTATCTGGGGGAGGATTCCCTGGTGTCGGAAAGGGCATCCACCACTTTGCAGCAGGAGGATATCGTCTGCTACGAAAACGGCAAGGCGCTGCCCATCGAGGATGGATATATCATCCTGAACCGGAAGCTGGAACAGGACGACAAAGTCGTCATGCTGCGTGTCAATGCGGGGCAGCGCTTCATTGTGCTGTCGCGCGTCTTTGAACAGGAGGGCTGACCATGGCCGTATTGCCTACATCATCCATCAACATCACCGGCGGCGTGAACTTTCAAAACCAGCCGTCCTTGTCGTGGTACATCAACAAAGAGACGAACCGCATTGAGGGCACAGTGGACGGGCAGGCCGCCGTCCGGCAGGCCGTCGAGATCATCCTGCACGTCGAGCGTTTCCGCTGGCAGATTTACCGTCCCTACTCCGGCATGGAGTGGGACGGGCTGATCGGTCAGGACCCCGGCTATGTCGGCGCGGAGCTGCAGCGCCGGGTCATCAACGCCCTTACGGTAGATGACCGCGTTACCGGCATATCCGACTACGATTACACCGTGGATGGGTCGTCCCTTTCCGCGGTGTTCACCGTCAATACAGTGTACGGCAGCATTGCCGAGAGCTTGGAGGTGCCTTTGCAATGACCGACTACACCCAGAATACCCATCAGGCGCTGCTCCAGCAGATGCTGGCCATGGTCCCCTCGACCTTTGACAAGCGGGATACACAGCCTATCTCTACCGCACTCAGCCCGGCGGCCTACATTGCGGCCGGCCTGTACATCGACCTCAACCAGGTGCAGCTGCAGGCAGCCATTCAAACGGCCTCCGGCGAATATCTGGACAACTGGGCCGTTCTGGGCGGCATTTCCCGCTACCAGGTCAGCGCCGCCGTCCGGCTGGGCGTATTCAATACGTCCGTGCCCATCGGGAGCAGGTTCTCCACCATCAACGGCGCGGACAGCATCGACTTCACTGTTACCGCCGCGGTGTCCGGCAACCAGTACCAGCTTACCGCCGATACGCCCGGCAGCATCGGCAACGATTACACCGGGCCCATCCTGCCCATTACGGCGATCCCCGGCCTGACGTCCGCCCAGATCACCGACATCCTGGTGCCTGGCGACGATACCGAAACGGACACGGAGCTGCGGGCGCGGCTCATCCTGGCCCTTACGGACCGGCCTTTCGGCGGCAACATCGCCAGCTACCGCACCGAGATCATGGAGATGGACGGCGTGGGCGCGGTGCAAATTTACCCCGTCTGGGACGGCGGCGGAACGGTCAAGTGCTCCATCCTGGGGGCCGATTATCTCCCCGCATCCCCTACGCTGGTGGAGCAGGTGCAGAACGCCATCGACCCGCCGCCAAACCAGGGGCTTGGCCTGGGCCTTGCCCCCATCGGTGCAAAGGTCACGATTACCGCACCCAGCGAGGCAGAGATCAGCGTGTCCGCAACGCTGACCATGCAGAGCGGGTATAACGTGGGGCAGGTCCAGAGCGCTGTAGAAAGCGCCCTGGAAGCCTACCTGCTGACCGTCCGCCAGAGCTGGGCAGACAATATCAGCAGCACCGGCGTGGCCTATGCCGCCAACATCTACCTGGCCAGAGTGACCGCCGCCATCATCGGCGTGACCGGTATCGTCAACGCCACCAACGTTGCGATCAACGGCGCGGCGGCTGACATCTCCCTGCCGCAGACGGGAGAGGCGCAGTCCGTGCCAGTCCTTGGGAGTGTGACCCTGACATGATCCATACAAACGTCGATCTTTTGTCCCTGCTTCCGCCCTGGTACCGCGAGGTGCTGGACTATCAAGCCCTGTGTCAAGCCGAACAGCCTGTTTTTCAGGACATCAAGATGCAAATGCAGGCGGTCCTTGACAATTTTTTCCCCCAGACGATGGACGTTTCTGCCGTCGAACAGTGGGAAGATACGCTCCATATCCTGGCCGACCCGGATTCGGAGACGCTGGATTTCCGGCGCTGGCGCATCATCAACCGCATCTCGACAAAACCGCCTTTCACCCTGCAGTTCCTCTACAACAAGCTGGACGAGCTGCTGGGGAAAGGGATGTACACCGTAGATGTAGATTACGGCAATTACACACTGTACATTTACAGCGAGGCCAAGGACCAGCAGCAGGCGCAGGAAATCATCTTCACGGTCAACCATATCAAGCCCGCGCACATCGTCTTTATTTTCCGGCAAAGCCTGCAGATCGACCTTATCGTCAACGAGGCGATCGGCTACAGCCGCGGCGGGAACTGGAATTACAACCTGGGGCAGTGGGCGCTCGGCGCGCTGCCCTTTGGCAGCGTCCTGGAAGAGGAGGTGGTCAAAACGGCGAACGAAAGCTCGATCCAGCAGTCCCTTATCAACGGCATGACCGCAGACGCTGCGGCCATGATCACGTCGGCGCGCATCAACGGCACAGCGGTTATCAACGCGCTGTACAAGACACAGCAGGACGGCACGCTGACTGTAAGCTACACGGTGTCCCCGTCTACGGCAGAAACCATTACGCAGGTGGAGCTGCTGGCCGCAGACGGCACCGTGCTGACTTCGGCGTCCGTCTATATCCCGGTCGCCGCGGTGGAGACGGTCCAGCACAAAATCACGCTCGAAGAGGGGGTAAACCATGGCAGCAATTAACCCTATTACCGTATCCCTGCCGGCCGACCTGCCCGAGAACTGGACGGCCGGACAGACCGTAGCACCCGGCGGCGAGGAAGCCGGGCTGACCATGCAGCACGGCTACAACTACCTGATGCAGCAGGTCAACGCCGCGCAGACGGCCTTGCAGCAGCTCGCAGCCTACTTCCCCAATCTCAAGACAGTGACCGACGGCGGCGGCTTTGTTGTCATGACCGAGAACATCCCGACGGCAGACCGTCAGCCCGATACCCTTTACGCATCCATAGCAAGGGACTATTCCGGCCCTATCCCGACGTTTGGAGGTAACGGCAATGGCTAACCGATATGTGTGGAACAAGTACAACCGGAACAGCAGGTATGTAAACAACGATACAAGCGATTATAGCATTGGTGTTGACTCTCAGTACGATGACGTTTTCAGCATCGAAGAAACTGACCCGTCACCCATGTCTACAAATGGCCGGTATAGTGTCACGCTCAAAAGAATTCTGATTTTACTGCAAACCTATAAAGGCGACACCAACCGCTGTATTGTTATTGTAAAAAAAGATAAAAATTATAAAACAGGAGATGTCGTCCAAGTCCGCACCGTTTACAAACTGCGGTCATCAAGCCATTACTGGAAATATCAAACCAGTTTAGAAATCATTCCCATCTTGAGTTCAATCGGCACCGACGAAACCTATTGCTGGCGCCGTACCGCTTCCCTGGAATATTCCCAGGGTTCCACCTTGCAGGGGACTGTGTCCAGCGCCAACAGCGGCGCTTATCCCAACAACGGCTCCAGCGGAGGCAGCTGGTACGTCTACCAGGGCTCCGACGTCATCGACCCGGCCGCTGTCACCATCCCCGCAAGCATCCAGGGCGGTACGTCCATTGACATTACCGTAGCCCCGTCCACCGGCAAAAAGTATGGCGGCACGGTGTCCTACACCTACCAATACCGGCTGAATGGAGGCGCATGGCAGGCGCTGTCCGGCCCTACGACCGCTACCACCCAGCAGCTCACCGTCCCGAAAGGCACGGCCAGCGTACAGGTGCAGGTGCGGGCACAGGATAACCTCGGCTTTACCTCCTCCACCTGGGTGGCCTCTGCATCCGTAGAGGTCACGAACAACCAGCCGCCCACGGCCCCCGGCAGCATCAACGTGACCAATGTTGTCAGCGGGCAGGACGCAACGATCACCCTGACTGCCGCCACCGACCCCGACGGCAGCATCGCCAGCTACATCTATCAGCGCTCGGTGGACTCGGGCGCGTGGCAGCAGTTTGCACAGGCCAACACGCTGACCCAGACCGATACCGTATCGAACAGCTGGGGCACCGTACAGTACCGCGCCTGTGCGGTGGACAATGAGGGCGCACAGGGCCCGTTTGCCACCAGCACCCTCTATACCGTCACCAGCGGACTGCTTGTCATTGGCGGCCCGAATCCCTCTCTCGGCGAGCTTGACCGGCAGTTCAAGCTCGCCCTGAACATCAACGTTACCGGCGTGCCCAGCCTGACGGACATCGACGTGCAGGCTACACTGGACGGCGCCAGCATCTATACCGGCCAGGTGGATTCGGGCGGCGTGGCCACCATCCCGGTGGACGCCCGTGTGCTGTACACTGGCGCTCACACCATCCGTGTCACGGTCTCGCACGACGACTACGAACCGGCAATGGCGGAGTATACCTTCACCGTCCCCACCGTATCCATGCCGGACGGCGGCCGTGCGCTCACCGGCCAGACCCCGGACGGCGAACCCGCCTTCTTCTACACGACAGCACAGGCCGTTTTCTGCCAGGGCGGCACCCTGGCGGACGTGCTTGTTACCATGCAGGGCGGGTCTGCCGCCCCCTTGCTGGAGCCGGTGGTCAAGGCCGCGCCGCCCTCGGGCAGCTACGCCCTCTCCCCCGGCGTGCTGTACGACTTCACCCAGGCGAACGCCAGCTCCTTGACCTTTACGTTTGAGGCCCCGGCGGCGGGCAAGGCCGCGGCCTATCATGTCATGTTCAAGTGCGGTTCCACCGCGGCCACCGTCAACCTCCCCGACGGCGTCAGGACCCCCGACGGCTACGTCATCGAGGCAAACCGAGTGTATGAGCTGTCCATCTTGCAAAATATGCTCGCCTATCAGTCGTGGGGTGCATCATGAGGCGGCGGGTACTGCTGGGGGACGGGATGGACAAGACCGTCCTTCTCCGCAACTTTAACGCCGCCAGCGGACAGACCTTCACCAAGTCCACCGGCTTTATAGCCCAGGCGGACAGCGTGCTGACGCTGTTTATGGACTTTACCTTCACCGGCAACCAAGGTGACGGCAGTACATCAACCACCAACAACATCCTTTGCGTTGGCATTGCCCCTCAAGAATGGAACGACACCTGCTGTCGCCTCTACACCGGCAACAAGGTCACCCGGCAGGTGCTGGTGGTAGGTTTTGACGATGCCGGCCAGCGGCACATCTTCGCCAGCGATAGCCTGATCCGCCGGAACAAAGCGGTGCTGCGCATCCATTACAACACCGGTACGTGTGACCTGTGGCTCAACGGCCAACAGCTCGCCCAGAGCCTCGGAGCTTTCGGGACAGGCGGTCAGGCCGCCTGCCTGGGCGCGGTCAGCATCTCCAACGCCG
>ERZ1643249.1340-NODE-1340-length-25011-cov-5.279131_pt1 | contig 25011 bp, 22 predicted proteins | sample MGYA00579263_ERZ1643249 | MGnify/ENA primary metagenome ERZ1643249 (study PRJEB29033, sample SAMEA4952264) | chicken gut metagenome | biome: Broiler Chicken; feature: Gastrointestinal Tract; material: Caecum | place: Ireland | collected 2018 | study: Broiler...
CATTATTTTATCAATAATTAATTTTTTATATTCAAAAGAAATATCATAGGGTTCAACATATCCTGTTCCTGCCTTAAAATCACCTTTTAATATAAGATCTAAAAAGCTTTGAATTAGCTTGCCATACATAGCTCCATTTTTATCACATAACTTAAATCCATTATATTCTTTAGCACAATGACTAGCAGTAATCATAACCGCATAAGGTTCTTTTAATAATTCTCTTGCGTAATAAAGCATTGGTGTGGTAACTAATCCTAAATCAATAACCTTAGTTCCTGTTTCTATTAAACCTTTTATGAAATTAGTGTTAAGAGCGTTAGAAGAAGTTCTAGCATCATGCCCAACTATTACGGTACCGTTTGAGATGGTACCAAACCCTTTCCCGATCAAATATGCTAAATCATTGGTTAATTCTTTTTCATATAAACCTCTAATATCATAACTTCTAAAAATTTCTTTTACAATTTTCATATTAGTTCACCATTTTATTACGCGGATGATGTTCCTCATAATCCTTTCTTTTTTTACTATTTGATAAATGCGTATATATTTGAGTAGTTTTTATGTTTTCATGCCCCAAAAGCTCTCCTATCGACCTTAAATCTGCTCCGTGTTCTAGCAAATGCGTTGCAAATGAATGTCTTAAAGTATGAGGAGAAAAATTTTTATTTATTCCTTGATCCTTAGCAAGTTTCTTAAGTATCTTAAAAAAACCTTGCCTTGTTATCCCTTTTCCGTAGCTTCCGATAAATACTTTATCGGTTAAATAACCTTTTAGTAAAGAATTACGGTAAACAAGAAGATATTCTCTTATTATATTAGTTGTTACGCTTGCCATAGGAATGATTCTTTCCTTATTTCCTTTACCATATACTTTAACGCAATCCTCGTTTAAGTCAATGTCGTTGGTGTTTAAATTTACTAATTCACTTACCCTTAAACCACAAGCATACATCAGTTCAATCATGGCTTTATTACGGTATTCTAAAGCGGTTTTAGGCTTAAAACATAATAATTTATTAACTTCTTCTTCACTTAAAGTTATGGGTAAGGTTTTTCTTAATTTTGGTGATTCTAGCTTTTCACACGGATTTGTGTCTATCTTCTTATTTTTCATAAGATAATCAAAAAAAGTTCTAATGCTAACTATTTTTCTAGCGATTGTTTTATCTGAATTGGTAGTATCCGATAAATAATTAACGTATGAAATAATGTCATTGTATGAAACTTTTTTTACGTCTTTACTTTTTAAATATTCATTAAATAATAATAAATCTTTTAAATAAGCATCTTTAGTATTATTACTTAATTTCTTTTCAATAAAAACATAATTTATGTAATCATATATGTCATCCTTCATACTATCACCAATTATAGTATACATAATAAACCTTATTTTTTCAATTAAAATATTCCAATCTTTTACAAATTATAATTTAATTGATATAATTATTATGGGGTGAAACAATGAATAATGAACCTTTAGCAAACGCGTTAAGACCAACTAAATTATCGGACGTTATTGGTCAGGAGCATTTAATAGGAAAAGATAAAATAATAACTAACTTAGTAAAAAATAAAAAAATCTTTTCTATGATATTATATGGTCCACCAGGAACCGGAAAAACATCGATAGCAAATGCTATCACTAACGAATTAAACGTTAAAACAAGGTTTTTAAACGCGGTAATTAACAACAAAAAAGATTTTGAAATCGTTTTTGAAGAAACAAAAATATACGGAAATATAGTACTTGTAGTAGATGAAATTCATAGGCTTAACAAAGATAAACAAGACCTTTTATTACCAATGCTTGAAAACGGTTTAATAACTTTAATTGGTCTTACGACCTCAAACCCATATCATAAAATAAACCCAGCTATAAGAAGTAGATGTCAGATATTTGAGCTTAAATCTTTAACGATAGATCAAATAATTGAAGGACTTAAAAAAGCAACAAAAAACCTAGATGGTATTCAAATAGGCATAAATGAAATAAAACTTATTGCAACAATGTCAAACGGTGACTACAGATACGCTTTAAATCTACTTGAGGTTGCATATTATAGCACCACTAATAAAGTTATAACAACGGAAGTTATTAAAAGTATTAATTCCAAAGCTTCAAGTAGCATGGATGAAGATGAAACTGGCCATTACGACGTTATTTCCGCCTTTCAAAAATCAATAAGAGGATCTGATGTAAACGCTGCTTTGCACTACCTTGCAAGGTTAATTTCCTCTGGTGACTTAGATAGTATTTATAGACGAATGACGGTAATAGCTTATGAAGATATAGGATTAGCCAATCCTAATATGGGCGTTAGGGTTGAAGCTTGCATAAATGCTTGTGAAAGAGTTGGGCTTCCTGAAGCTAGAATTCCCCTTGCTCAAATGGTAATTGACTTATGTTTATCACCAAAGTCTAACAGCGCTCATGTTGCTTTAGATTTAGCTTTAAAAGACATTGAAGATGGTAATATAGGAACGGTGCCTAAACATATTAATGCTCAAGCGTTCGGCTATAAATATCCTCATGATTATCCAGGAAGCTACGTTGTTCAACAGTACTTACCGGACTTACTTAAAAACAGGGTTTATTATAAACCTAAAAAAAATAAATATGAATCGATGCTTAAAGTTACGCTTGATAACATTGAAAAAATAAAAAGTAATGAAAAATAAATTCATTACTTTTTAAATGTCATCAGAATTTGTAAAAGTTTTATCTAACTCATCATTAATCATGTTTTTTATTTTTTCGTTTTCATCGACGTTTTTTTCCAGCTCTACTTTTTCAGCATAGGATAGCATCCTTGTTTTTTCTTCCTCATCATTATCCACGTGAATAATTTGTTCATCATCATCTTCTTTATAGCCATCTAAACCGGCACTATCCGATGAAATTGGTGGCATCTCAATGGTTTTTTCATCTTGATAAGCTTTATTTTCTACGGAAGAATTTGACTTTTGATTGTTTTGTGCAGTCTTCCCTTTTTTATCATTTTTTTTATTTTTGTTTTTTCTTTTTATTAAAACAAATACCACTATGCCAATAATTATGATACTACTTATCAAAATAATTATCAATGGAACGTTACTCTTGCTATCTTTTTGAATAATAATTCTATAAGTATCCGTAGAACCATCTTCTGCTGTTACAATGATTTTAACTATGCTTCCATCTTTTAGATTCTCGTTACCTTTAATTTCATAGTTTGATTTTTCATCATCTAACGTAACTTCAATGTTTAATTTTGTTGTATCTTTATTAATGGATAAGTAAAACGTTTTAGAATTCTTATCAAAATTTAAATTATATCCCTTTACCTTTATGTTATCAATATCTGTGTTAGAAGATTCATCCGCTTCTTTTCTGGTAACAATTACCTTATAAAACTTAGTGGTGTCGTTTTCAGAAGTTACGGAAATAGTATATTCATTATCACCAATCTTTAATGTATCCGGTCCATCTATTTCCACCTTTGCTTTTTCATCTTCTGCCTCTGCTTCTATAGAAATTGTAGATACATCGTTTTCTACTTTAACAAAATATTTAGAAGTATTTTTTGAAAAATTTTTTATTTCCTCTCCATCTACGGTAATAGTTGATAAATAATTATTACTAGACAATGATTTAGTTGTTGTGGTTGTTGTTGGCTTTACCGTGGTTTTAGCGATAACGTTTACACGGGTATCACTACCATAAGGACGACCATCTTCAGTTAAAAGAGAAATTATATATTTGGAATATTTATCATCAGCCGGACCAAAAACAACCGTTCCAGATTCATAAAAAACCGCTTGATAATCACTAATTTTAGAATATTTTTCTCCCTTTAAGTCATAAATGTTTACGTTTCCATCCGATTCGATTTTAACGGCATCATTATCAACCGTAACACTGCATGTAATATAGCCATCTACCGGCACTTCTTTATTACAAGAATAAGTACTTTTTGCTTGCAAATTATCAATTGATACAAAACAAAACATAAACATAAATAAAATTAAAGTTACTCTTTTTTTCATTAAATTCAACTCCCTATTATTACATTAAACATTGTACCATTTAATTTTAATTTATACAATCTTTATAACAACATATGTTATAAATTTATAAATTATTTATAATATCATTTATTACGAAACTAGCCGTAAATATTCCGGCTGCGTTAGGAACCATGGGTAGCGAACCAACCGATTTTTGACCTTTAACTAATGGTTTTTCATCTGAATACACGACGGGTAATTTATAATTTATATTTTCTTTTCTTAAGCATTGTCTTAGTTTTTTTGCTAATGGATCATAACTAGTTTTCCAAATATTACTAATTTTTAATTTAGATGGGTCTAATTTATTACCAGTACCTAAACAAGATATTATTTTTATATTATTACTAATAGCATATTTAATAAGAAGGATTTTAGCTTTTATATCATCACATGCATCTATGACGTAATCGACTTTCAAATGGTTATCTTTTAGAAAAAACTCATCTATTTTATTATTATAAACTTTAATTTTACATCCATCATTTATTTTTTTAATTCTTTTAAACGCCTCACTAGTTTTATATTCCCCTATATTATCGTTTAGACAAATAATTTGCCTATTTATGTTACTTTCTTCAAATTTATCATAATCAATAATAATTATGTTTTCTACACCACTTCTAACTATCATTTCAAGTGCACTTCCTCCAACTCCGCCTAAACCTACGATTAAAACACTAGCATTTTTAATCTTATTAACGTTTTCTTTTCCAATAACAATTTCGCTTCTAATTAAATTCATAAAATCACCACACATAGATTATAATATTTAATTTGTTTTTTTACAATAAAAAAGGACCCAGAGGGTCGTTTACCTAGCAATATAACCTGCTCTTAAGCAGGTGGGCATCCCACAATAGCTTTAGACTTCTTAATAAAATTAAGCATGAACACCACTATTGATTCTGATTCCCTTATAAATATTTAGCGGGTTAAACGTGCTAGTTCACGATGCCTCCAGGTCAATTATATTATATCATTAAATTAAAATTATATACAAGTTTATTTATGTAACTTTACATTAATTAAACGAGGTAATAAATTCTTCCAAAACCTTACAAATATTTTCAAATTTATTGTTATTACTTAACACGTCTAACTTTTTATCATTAATAACGATTCTTATCGAAGGAATACCACAAATTAAAGATGATACCGCAATTATCTCGTTTTCTGGATTTTTATTTGGAACGTTATTCTCATCAACTTTAACATCATATTTTAAACCTATTTTTTTTATTTTTTCAGGTATATCATCAAAACCACATAACGTAGTTTTTTGGTTAGTAACAACATCCATATCAGAATCATCACTAAAATTACTAGAATGTATATCAATAAGCAATTTTATACCGTAAGATTCAATTAAATTAACTATAGCGTTTTTATAGTTATGTTCAACATCCATGTTTGGATCTGCATGGGTAAATAATTGAAATATTGCATACGAACTAGTAGAAGAACTTAAATACCTTGTTAAAGCACCAGTATATTTTTCTGCACTTCTAACGTCATCACCACGTAACTGATTAACAGAATGAGGAGCTGATAAAAGAACTGGTATTTTGCCGCTTAAGACACGATATTTTTCTTCTGTCCAAACGTTTGTACCAAAATATTCATTATTCGCAAAATCAGATTCTAAACCTAATATCTCATCTTTCATACCAACACTCCTATTCTTAACTTCTAAGTTAATTATATAGTATTTTAATATAAAAAACAATAAAAAAGTATACTTATAAAACCAAGTATACTTTTTTTAACACTTTTATAATTATAATTTATAATAACACTGATAAATATATTATATTTTTGGTTATGGGTTAATTCTGTTCGGTCCTCTAAAAATAAACATAGTTTCTTTAAGTGAAGGTAATCCTAATAGTAACATTGTTAACCTATCTATACCAAGTCCAAAACCACCATGAGGAGGACAACCGTATTTAAAGAAATCTTTATAGAATTTAATGTCTTCTCCTAGTCCTTTTTCTTTAGCTTGTGCCTCTAAAACATCATATCTATGTTCTCTTTGCGCTCCGGTTGTTATTTCTGTTCCTTTCCATATAAGATCATAACCTTGCGGAACATCATCTTTTCTCATATGATAAAATGGTCTTTTTGCTTTGCTAAAACCAGTTACAAAAATGAATTCATGCCCATATACTTCCATTGCGTATTTACTAGTTAATTTTTCTGTTTCGGCATTCATGTCACCAATATCATGATCAGGAATTTCATAGCCATAACGTTCATTTAATTCTTTATATAAATCTTGCAACTTAATTCTTGGGAAAGGTTTAGTTGGAACAACAACGTCAACTCCATATAATTCCTTTATTAAATCCCCATACTTTTCTTTAACTGCAGTAAGACCTGCAACTAATAAATCTTCTTCAACCTCCATTACATCTTCATATGAATTGATATTAGCAAATTCTAAGTCAAAAGAAGTAAATTCTGTTGCGTGTCTATTAGTATTAGAATTTTCCGCTCTAAAAGCTGGTGCAACTTCAAATACTTTTTCATATCCAGCTGCTATTGCCATTTGTTTATAAAATTGTGGTGATTGAGCTAGGTATGCTTTATTACCAAAATAATTAACTTCAAATACTTCACTTCCTGATTCGGATGCTGCACCAATCAATTTAGGAGTATGTATTTCTGTAAAATCATTATCATATAAATATTGCCTCATAGCTCTTACGAATTCAGTTTGTACTTTAAAAATGTTAAAATTAACATCATTTCTTAGATCAATAAAACGATTATCCATTCTAGTATCAATATTAGCAGCATTTTTATCAGTAATACTTATTGGAAGTTCAGGGTAAGAAGTACTTGTTACTTTAATTTCTTCTGGAATTAGTTCCATTCCTCCCATTTTAACCTTCTCGTTTTCATTTATAACACCAGTTACACAAATAGTAGATTCATTAGTTAAATTATTTACTATTTCTACCATATTTTTATTTTTTTCTTCAGATTTTTCAATAGTAATTTGAATTCTTTTGCCCTCACATCTAAGTACTATAAATTGCACCCATTGTAAATTTCTTACCTTTTCTGCAAAACCAGAAATGGTTACTTTTTTACCTATATTTTCTTTAAAATTTATCATATTAATTCTCCTTTTTACATTTACAGTTTTCCCCACAATGACATTCGTGTTCTTCATTATCATCGCAATTGCAATTACAATCATCATCTTCAATAACGTTTTCATCTAAATAATAAATTAAAGCATCTAAAGATATTACATCTTCTTCTTTTGTTTTATTATTTTTGATTTTTACTTCATTATTTTTTAAATCATCACTATTTAAAACAATTGTAAATTTTGCGTTTAATCTATCTGCTTGTTTAAAGCCTGATTTTAAACTTCTGTTTAAATAATCTGTCTCAACTATAAATCCATTCATTCTTAAATCATTTGTTAAATATGCTGCATATTTTTTTTCATCTTCGTTAACGTATAACAAGAATAAATCAACGCTGTTATTAATAGGCATTTTAACGTTCTCATAATCAAGTGCAAGCATTAACCTATCAAATCCTGCCGCAAAACCTATTGCAGGAGTAGATGGGCCACCTAATTGTTCAACCATTCCGTTGTAACGGCCTCCGCCTCCAATAACGTTTTGAGCACCAAAACCTTCAATTTCAGCTTCTACTTCAAACACGGTATGATTATAATAATCAAGTCCTCTTACAACCGTTGGGTCAACTAAATATTCTACACCCATTAAACTTAAATATTCTTTTACTTTTTCAAATCTTTGTTTTGATGATTCGTTTAAATAATCGATTGTTTTTGGAGCTGTTTTCATAACTCCTTTATCACAATCTACTTTACAGTCTAAAATACGAAGAGGATTCTTTTCTAACCTTTCCTTACAATCTTCACATAACTCATTAATATGAGGCTTAAAATGTTTAATTAGAGCTTCTCTATAATTATTTCTTGATTCAGCGTCACCTAAAGAATTAATATTAACCTTAATTCCTTTTAAACCAAGTATTTTATAAATATTAACCGCAAGAGAAATCACCTCAGCATCACATATAGGGTCATCACTACCTATTAATTCATATCCAAATTGAGTAAGTTCCCTATATCTTCCGGCTTGTGGTCTTTCATAACGATACATTGGGCAGTTATAATACAGTTTTACCGGCTGATTAACATCACCATACATTTTGTTTTCAATATAACTTCTAACAACACCTGCAGTACCTTCTGGTCTAAGCGTCATTTTTCTACCGCCACGGTCAGTAAAATCATAAGTTTCTTTTGTTACTATATCGGTTGTTTCACCAACGCCTCTATGAAATAACTCACTTGATTCAAAGACTGGTACACGAATAAAATTATAATTATATTTTTCCATTACCTCGTCAATTACTTTACTTACGTATTGCCATTTTTTAGCTTCAATACCATAAATATCTTTTGTACCTTTTGGTTTTGTTATCATATTTCCTCCTTATTAAATAAAAAGAGCCTTAAGTTATAGGGATGAACTTAATAAGTCCACGGTGCCACCCTATTTCACATAAGTGCTCTTTGTTTTAAATATTTAATTGTCTCAGTTTTATTTATATTGTAAGCTGTCACTTCTTACTAAAACTATATATATTTTATTATATTTATTTTTAAAAATCAATAGTATTAAGTTTTTTTACTAAATTACTTATATCAAACAAAAATTTTGGGTAAACATTGCCAAGTTCATTTTTAATTTTATCATTTACTCCTAATAGAACAGAATTAATTATGTATTGATTATACATATGAACATCTTTTAATTTTTCATCTTTAAAATTAACAAAATTACATAAAAAATTTTTATAATTATTTAAACTTTTTGCATCATTTAATATTTCATCTGACACAAAGTATTTTTCATTAACAACGTTTATCAAATTTTTATTGATTAAATTTTCAGTAGAATTTATATATAGTTCATTAAACCAATTACTTAATATTTCAGAATTATTTAATATCCAATCAAAGAAATCATCCTCATTAATTTCTCCAACACCACAAACTTCTGCCATTATATTAAATAATTTCTTTTCAATATCATTGGAAATGTTATTTTCTTTATTAAAAGCTATATATATTTTATTTTTAATAATAGACTTCCCGTTTTGATCATATATTGAAATATGAGTTTTCTTTTTAAAATTGTATAAAAACCTACTTAACTTACTATTTCGATCAATTATTTTTATGTAATTGTTCTTATACCATTTTGTTAAATATGCACCTATTATATTGGTTTTAACATTAATAATACCATAGCTAATAGATAGCCAATAAATATAATTTAAGTCATTATGAAAGGATAAAAATCTTTCATATTCATTATCATTAAACGTAAGTTCATTATATCTAAAATCAATTTGATTATCAAAATTATTAACATTCTTTTTTATAGTATTTATAATTTCTTTTCCTATACCTAATTTTTTAATTATAATTAAAAAATTGATTATAATTATTATAAAAACCAAAAACAATATTTTCATTTATAACACATCCTTGTTTAAATAAGAAGGAGACTATCTAAAGCCTCCTCCGCCTCCTCCACCACCGAAGGAACCTCCTCCTCCGCCGCCGGAAGAAAATCCTCCACCACCAGAAGAATAGCTTTGTGCACGCTGCATCGAACTTGTTGCCATATTCATACCACGGTAACTTATTGTATTTATAAATATAATATCGCTATAAGTGTATCCGTATTCAGTATTTTCAATTAGTTCTGGGTATAATTTTTTAAATTGTTTAGCTACCTTTTCAGCAATTCCTAAAATTTGTGCATATATTAAATAATATTCCCACATATTTACTTCAATAGCTTCCTTTTCATCAATCCTTGAAAATTCTTCTAGGAAATTTTTTAGCCCTTTTAATTTTATTGCTTCTTCCTTCATGCTTGGATCAATTACCAAAACAGTTGATTTAAACACTTTATAGGAAGTTTTTTCAGTTTCTACTATTTTACCTTCTTCAATAAATTTTGCAGTTTGAAAATCTATAACTTTATCAAACCAGTTAAGAATTTTTTTATAATTATTCCTACACCATTTTTCAAATTCCTTTGATTCTAAAATGCCATCTTTACTAGCAATTTTCATCATATCATATAATTCTATTTCTAATTCATTATCACTTTCAAAGCTATTTTTTAAATCAATTACCGATTCTTCTTTATTTTTAAATAAACCAGTTTGAATTTTATTTATTACTATCTTTTTTTCTTTTAACCATTTAAGCAATATAGCACCCAAAAAATCAGTTTTTTTCTTATTAAGTTTATAGCATTCCGCAATCCAAAAAGCCTTAAAAATATCATTGTTATATGGAATATCTCTAACATTAGGTACATTTTTTGGTAATAATCTTCCAGTTTTTCCAAAATCAAATACTTTGGTACCAACTTTATTTCCAACGTTTTTTATACTTTTATAAAACGCAAATATTATTGTTCCATATAATAGCAATTGTAAAATAGCACTTAAAAATCCAATAAATGTATTTATACCTGATGAACTATTATTTTTATAATGAGTTGAACCTTCTTCAGCCATTTCATAATAATAATTAAAATCTTTGTTTATAGTATTATAAGTATTAAACGTACCTTTATCAAATTTAACTAATATAGTCATGTATTCATTTGAATTTAAAGTTCCTTCAGAATTCATTTCTATGTAACCATCATATACGTACGCGGTTCCGCCATAGTTTCCATACCCCCATACATCTAATTCTTGGCTAAAATAATCATCAGAATAAATTTTTATGTGTACGTCATTAGGCTTAGAAGATAGTTCATATGGTATCAAAGTCCAGTATATCATATCAGCATCAGTTAAGCTTGCTACAAAACCTTCTATTTCATACGTTAAAGTGTAATTATGATAACCATATTCACTTATACCCCAACAAAGTTCAATACCATCTGAAATATAATTTATCCCATTTTTATAAGCTTTGTTATTAAAACTATCATTTGTATTCCAATTATTTACAAATTCATAATTATTACCATTTTCACTAACTCTAAAATTAGTAATATTTGCATTACCTAAATTATAATAGGGTTTATAACCTTCAGTCCCTTGCGTTAAGTTGGCGGACCAAGTTTCCGTAACGTGCGCAGTACCATTTTTATCTACGTATATATCCATATCTATTTTATTAATTGAGTTTGCTTTAACTACTAAGGGAAACAAAAATAAAATAGATATTAAAGATATTATTTTAATAACTTTTTTCATACACTCATCCTCCTTAAATTAAAAAAGTCTACAATAGTAGACTAAAATTTAACACTTACGTTTTTTCTTTCTTCTTCCGTTGCTTCAAAGAAAGCTTCTGGTTTAAAACCAAACATACTAGCTACTATGTTTGAAGGAAACATTTCAATTTTATTTTGATACGTTAAAACGGTATCATTATAAAATTGCCTTGCAAAACGAATTTTTTCTTCAATTTCATTTAAGCTGTTTTGTAACTCAATAAAGTTTTGGTTTGCTTTTAAATCAGGATAACTTTCAGCAAGCGCAAATAATTTCCCTAAAGCTTCAGTAACCGCACCAGATGCCTTCATTTCGTCTTCTTTTGTTGATGCACTTGCCATCTTACTTCTAGCTTCTATAACCTCATTTAAGGTTTCTTTTTCATGCTTTGCATACCCTTTAACTGTTTCAACTATATTTGGTATTAAATCATTTCTGTTTTTTAAAACAACGTCTATTTGTGACCATTGATCCCTTACCTTATTTCTTAGGTTTACTAATGAATTGTAGGTGCCTATTAAATATAATATAACCAAAACAACTATAACTGCTATTACAACTAATATAACCATATTAATCCTCCTTCTATACTAGTATTATATATTATAATAAATTAAAAATAAACATTTTTTAATTATTAAATTTCACTTTACATCTTACCCTTTACTTTTTTAATGTGTACTTTTATTTCACTTTTATAAGATTTTATAATTGACATAATTATTATCGTTAATGGTACCGCTATAACAATTCCAGTAAAGCCTAATAAAGCTCCTCCTGCAAAAACTACGAAAATAGTTAACAAAGGTGGTATTTGATTGGTTTTACCATAAATTTTTGGAGATATAATATAACCATCAATATTAGGAAATACAAGCGTAATTATTAAGGTTAAAACAAATAACTTAGGAGATATTACAGAAGCAATTATAAGTGCTATAAGATTTGTTATTATTCCACCAAAATAAGGTATTACGGTTGTTATACATGCTAAAACTCCTAGCAAAAGGAAATTTGGGTGTCCAATTATTAAAAACAAAATAGTATATTCAAAAAACTGAATAATCATGAATATTCCAAGTCCCTTTAAGTAAGAGGTTATTTCTTTATCTATGTTAGCAACTAAATGGTATTTTTTAGTTCCCTTTTTTATTAAATATTTTTTTATTTTGCTTCTAATGTTTGACATATCTGCTAAAAAATATATTGAAACAATAGAGATTATGACTATTTTCGATAAATAATCTACTGACTTACTAAGTATTCCTATAAATGATCCACTTGAAATCACTTCACCTATGCCACTTATAATTTTAGTAGAATATTGATTTATCGTATCGTTAATAAACTTTGTATCAACCCCATATTTAGTAGCAAGATCGGTAGAAATTTCTCCTAAACTAGATAATAAATTTATTAATTGGTTTATAAAAAGAGGAACCGCATAATAAGTAGTTAATCCAACTATTAAAATTATAAGTATAACAATTATAAATATTGAAAGTGTTTTTGGTATCTTTTTTGAAATTAGAAATTTTAAAAAGGGGTACAAAACATAGGATATGCAAAACGCAATTATAAAAGGTAACATGATTCCAAATATTTTTAAAAAAACACCAATCCATAAGTTCTTCATCAAAAACAATAAATAAAATATTCCTAAAATAAGTAAAACATTTAAATACCTATAATTTATGCTTTTTTTCATTATATCTCCTTACTATCAAGTATTATGGTAACTGGTCCATCATTAATTAAACTAACTTTCATTTCAGCGCCAAACTCACCAGTTTCAACCTTAATATTATTTAATCTTAATTCTTGATTAAATAGCTCATACATTTTTTTAGCTTCATTATAAGGCATAGCATCAGTAAACGAAGGCCTATTACCATTTAACTTTCCGTATAAAGTAAATTGAGAAACGGATAAAATTTTCCCTTTTACTTTAGTAATGTCATAATTCATTTTACCGTTTTCATCTTCAAAAATTCTTAAAGAAACTATTTTTTTTACTATTTTTTTTATTAAATCCTCATTATCTTCATTAGAAAAACCAACTAGTAAAACATAACCTTTGCCAATCTTCCCTATTACATTATCTTCAACTGTAACGCTTGCAGAATCGCATCTTTGAACAATAACCCTCATTATTTATTACCTCTTTCAATAGAATTTACAAATGGTAATTGCTCTATAACAGAAATATATTTATTAAGTTTATCCAAATCTTCAACCAAAATATCAATATCAAATACGTTATAATCTAAATTATTTATCGTATTAACACTTTTTATTCCAATGTTTAGAGAAGTGGTTTTAGAAATAATTTCCAAAAGTACGTTATCTTTTTTTTCGGCATAAATAAGGACGTTTGTTACGTATTTTTTAGAACTATTAGGATTCCACTTAGCGCTTATTATTCTATCGTTAACGTTACATATATTATAACAATTTTTACGATGAATGGTAATACCGTTACCCTTAGATATATAACCTACTATCTGATCACCTTTAATAGGTTTACAGCATCCCCCATAACTTACCTTTAAATCATCGATTCCATCAATAATGACATCACCGGTAGCCTCCATTTGCTTAGATGAATATTTAAGAACTTTTTCTATTACTTTCTTTTCTTCATCTTTTTCGTTTAATAACGTTTTTATTACTTGAGTTGGGTTATATTTACCAACTCCTATTTCATAATACAAATCATTTTCGTCATTTAAACCATACTCATCAAGTGCAAACGAAATATTTTCGTTTGTTAAAACCTCGTTAATTGATAATTTTTTTCTTCTTATTGTTTTAACCAACTGATCTTTGCCAATAGTAATTAATTCGGCTTTATCGATCTTACTAAAAAACGCTTTAATCTTGTTTTTAGCACTAGTTGTATAGGCAATATTAATCCACTCTTTTGACGGGCCTTTACTGTTTTTATTAGTGTTTATTTTAACTATGTCACCATCTTTTAATTTATAATCTAGTGGTACAATGTTTCCATTAACTATAGCTCCTATCATTTGATGACCAACGGAAGTGTGTATACGGTAAGCAAAATCTATTGGAGTTGATCCCAAAGGAAGCTCAAAAACATCACCTTTTGGCGTATAAACATATATATTATTTGAATTAAATACTTCATTTTTTACCGTATTAACAAACTCTTCTCCCTCAACTTGTTGTTCGTTTAATTCTATTATCGATCTAAATGACTTTAATTTTTGTTCCATGTCATTTACTTTATTTACGCCATGCTCTTTGTAAGACCAATGTGATGCAAAACCATACTCAGCTACTTTATCCATATCGTAGGTTCTTATTTGAATTTCAAATAATTTTCCATCTACACCAAACACGGTCGTGTGTAAAGATTGATATCCATTAGATTTTGGACGTGCAATATAATCTTTAAACCTTTTTGGAACTGGCTTATACTTAGCATGTATTAACCCCAACGCTAAATAACATTCCGCTTCTGTATTAACCAAATACCTCAAAGCTAATATATCATATATTTCGTTAAAAGATTTACCTTTGTTCAATTTGTTATATATACTATATACGCTTTTAGTTCTACCCTTCATTTCATGAGGAATATTATTATCAGTTAAAATTTTAGAAACGCTTTGCATCATTTCTTCAACTGATTTATCTAATTCTTGCCTAGATTCACTTAACTTTTCTAATATATCATTATAAACATCAGGTTTATAATATTTTAGACACAAATCCTCTAATTCACTTTTTATGTGATTTATACCTAACCTATGTGCAATCGGAACAAGAATTTCTAAAGTTTCTTTTGCTTTTTCTTTTCTTTTTCTTTCAGGAATCGCCCATAAAGTACGCATGTTATGTAATCTATCAGCTATTTTAAGAATTATTATACGCACGTCTCCTGATAATCCCACAAGAATTTTTTTATGATATGATGCTAAAGCGTCATTATCAGCAGATAAAGAAAGTTTATTTATTCTTGATATACCATCAACAAGTTCTTTTATTTCTTTACCAAACGCTTCTTCTACATCCTCTATTGTAACGTCTGAAAAATTGATAACATCATGTAAAAGAGCTGTAGCAAGTGTTTGACTATCAGCATAAATTTCAGTCAAAATTAAAGCTACGTTAAGAGGATGAAGCATATAATCATCTCCGGTTAGCCTTAACTGACCGGCATGTGCTTTGCTAGCAAAAGCATAAGCGTTTTTTATTAATTCTATGTCATCATTATTTTTAATATATGTTTTAGCCTTTGCAAGCAAATCATCAAGCGTATATGCTTCTTCTTTTTGCTTCATTAAAATCACTCTTTTCTTTATTTACTATTTTTTTTACTCTTTAGTTTTTTTCTTTCAATCATGAACCATATTTGTCCCGCTAATAAAACCGATGAATATAAACCTGCCACAAGTCCAAATATCAACGCTATATTAAATGGTAAAATACCTTTTGAACCTAATAATATTAAACAAATTACTGGTAGCAAAGTTGTTATAGTGGTATAAACAGCTCTTGTAAAAGTTTCAGATATACTTTTATTAACTACATCTTTTAGTGAATTTTCCGATATCTTCCCCTTAATATTGCTTAAGTTTTGCCTAATTCTATCAAATACCACTATCGTATTATTAATTGAATAACCAATTATGGTTAATAATGCCGCAATAAATATTACGTTAACTTCAATTTTAAAGATAGAAAACATTATAACAACAAATAACACATCATGGATTAAAGCTATAATAGACGATATAGCATAACTAAATTTAAACCTTAATGAAATATAAATAATAATTGCTATAGCAGCTATTATTACTGAATAAATTGCGTTTTTAACCAAATCTTGTTTTACAACGTTAGTAACAACGTTTACCTCCGTTGTAGCGTTATACTTTTCTTCAAAATATGAGTTAACTTTATTTATTCCGTTTTCTTTTAATTCCTCGTTCAATTTTACGTATATTTCATCGTTTTCTTGTTTTTCTACTGATAAAACTTTATATCCTAATTTTTCAAAATCATCTTCTACTTTATTTACGGTAAGATTATCAGCATTAATCGTAGCATCAGTACCAGATCTAAAATCAATACCTAAATTTAGACCATTAACAGCTACAAAAACAAGGCCAAATACGATGTATACACCAGTTATCACAAAACATTTTTTTATAATATTGATTGGTTTTATACCTTCTTTACGATTCTTATTAAGAATCTTTTTTTCATATCTAATAAAATTATTAGGTTTTTTATCAAAATAATCAGTATTTACAAAAGCTTTTAATATCTTTCTATTTAAAAATACCATAACAAACATCGTTGCAAAAATAGTAATTATAAGCATCGTTGCAAAACCTTTTATAGAGCTTTCTCCAAATATAAACAAAACTATTCCTACAATAAAAGTCGTAACGTTTGCATCAAAAATTGAACTCCAAGAATCACTGTTACCATTTTCATAAGCACTTTTTAAGCTTTTTCCAGAAATTAATTCTTCTTTTATACGTTCGTTTGTAATAACGCACGAATCAACCGCCATTCCAATTCCAAGCACTAATGCAGCAATACCAGGTAACGTTAATACCCCACCAATTAACCAAAATACTCCCATTACTATAAGCATATATAGTAATAAGTTAACACCTGAAATAAATCCAGAAAATTTGTAAAGTATTGTCATAAACACAATTACTAATAACATACCGATTATTCCCGCAATAAACGTCTTAGTAAGAACGCCTTCACCATAAGACGCGTTAACGTTTTGAGAAGAAATTTCAGTTAATTTCGTTGTTATAGATCCTGCATTTATACTTGTTGCCAAACTTTCAGCTTCTTCTTTAGTAAAATTACCAGTTATTATTACATCACTTGAAAAGCCCTGTGAAACGGTTGCAGCAGATAAACATACACTACCTTCTTCACCACATGTTTCTCCATCTTTATCATAAGAATTTACTCCGGTTTCGAAATTGTACCATATTACCATAACGTTACTTCCAGATTCCTTTTGACTAATGGTTGTAGTGGCATCTAAGAATTTTTCTTTATCTTTTACAAGCAACGAAATAGCTGGGTTGCCTTCCTCATCATAAGATAGTTTAGCTCCCTTTATAACGCTCGAATCCATTAATAATTTATCATCAACATCCCTAAAAGAAACGTTTGCAACGTTAGATAACGCCTTTCTAGCGTTTTCTATGTCAGTTACTCCTGCTAATTTTACTCTTATCCTATCCGTTCCTTCAATCGTTATTTCTGGTTCAGATACTCCAAGTGAATCAACGTTTCTTTTTAATACGTCATAAGTACTATCCATGTCGCTAGTAGTAAGCTTTTTTCCATCACTTCTTTTTACTTGGTACAATACCTCAAATCCACCCTTAAGGTCTAGACCAAATTTCATGTCTTTAAATAAAGGTATATAAACCAAACTAAATAATATGATTACCACAAAAAATATTGATAATCTTTTTAAAAATTTCTTTTTCATTTCTACCATCCTTTTAATAAAATATATATGTTAATAATATCATTACCACAATAAATATTATATAACATATAAATATTAAAATCAAAGATAAATGGTAAATTTATAAAAACAACACCATATAATTTATTATGATAAAATTTAAAAATAACTTACTAATTAAAAATATAATTATTTTGCTAGTGTCTGGAGCCGTGGCCAAGGTAATTGGAATGGTTGGGAAAATCATATATACCAGAGCTGCGGGTGTAAACGTTGTTTCACTTTATACGTTAATAACACCAACTTTTATGTTATTAATAACAATATGCCAATTTTCATTTCAAATATCTATTAGTAAACTATCAGCTGAAAATAAATACGATAATAAAAAATTATTAATAACGGCATACGCTATTGGTTTCATAATCGATATAATAATAATGATGTTTATATTAATGTTTTCAAAAACAATCGCGGGATTACTACATAATAAGGCTTTATATAAAGCAATTGTTGCAATAATTTTTATAATACCCTTCATAACCATTTCTAGTATTCAAAGAGGTTTTTTGCACGGAAAAGAAAACATGCTTCCTTCATCAATTACGAACATAACCGAGGAAATTATAAAAATAATTTTAATAATTATTTTTTTGCCATTAGCCGTATCTAAATCAAATATACACGCGGTAATAGCAATTGTAATATTTAATATATTTACAGAAATTTCTAGCATTCTAATAATGCAAAAATCAATAAAAAAATACGTAAAAAAAGATAAGGTTTCAATTAATAAAAAAATCATGAAAGATATAGTAAAAATTTCCTTACCAACCACTTTAGTGAGACTAGTTTCCTCAATTGGTTTTTTCTTAGAGCCAATACTCTTATCATACGTATTAATTAAAAACGGATATTCAGCAAACTACATAACGTTAGAATATGGAATAATTAATTCATACGTTGTACCCGTTCTTTCAATACCAACTTTTTTTTCGTTTTCTATAGCATCGGCACTACTTCCAAACATAACGAAATTATACGCAAAGAAAAAATATAAAGATTTTAATAAAAAATTAATTAAATTAATAATGTTATCCATGCTTGTTGGGTTAATGTGTTTAACCATAATTTTGCTATTCCCTGATAAGATATTAGAGCTTATATACGGGGTTAGTTTTGGAGTTAATTATATATATCTAATAGGACCGTTTTTCTTAATTCTTTATATTCAGCCTACTTTATCGGTAGGAATTCAAGCAATGGGAAAAACAAGTAAATTATTTTACGTATCTTTAATATCAATAATAACTAAATACTTAATATTAGTATTAGCTGGAGAAAACGGTTATGGAATGAATAGCCTTGTTTTTTCAATGATAACGGGAATAATAATAACTACATCACTGGTAACCTTTATAATATTAAAAGAATTAAATAAGAAGCCCTAAAGGACTTCTTATTTGTTGATTTTATAAGTAACAAATACAACGATGTTACTTATTAAAAGTACGATGTATGATTGGTAAAAAACGTCGTTTAAATATAATTGTAAAATAAGGTTAAATAATGCAACAACGTCTAAAACAACCATACCTATTACCAAACTCTTTAACGTCTTTTTATCCGCTTTATTTTTCATAAATCACCTAATTATCTGACAAGGTACAGTTAAAGCCTTTAGAGACATAAGTTTCTTGAAGACTTTCATACGTATCCGTTTTTTGTGGTTTAACGTACAATATCGTTTGCCCTTCATTAACCACTAATTTATCAAAGTCAAAGCTATCGTAATTAGTTTCAGAATTAAAGGTAAATCCTTTATCGTTTTTTTCAAAAGTTGTATTACTTCCAACTACTGCAGCATTATTAATGTAAAAATTTTCATATTGGTTTTTTAAATCTTCAATAACCGCCGATGTATTTTCTAAATTAGCAACAACTACATAGTTAAAATTACTATTTTTTAAAACGTTATTTTCATAATTTGCAACAAAAGTTACCGTCTGAGTTTCAGCATCACTTTTTGAATTATACGTACACGTTAACGTGCCAGTTTTATTCTCATTTGAATTAATAACGCTAGATGATGAGGTGGTTTTGGGTTCAACATCTTTAGTAGTACCACCAAAATCTGTTTTATTGTTAACATAATATAATACAAGCAATATTATAACGGCTAAAACTACCCCAAGTAACGTGTAATTTGGTTTTTTAGATGGAAGAAAAACCTCATCATTAGTTACAGGATCAATAACAACAGTATTATTAACCGCACCGTCATATAATTCATCAAGATTTATTTCTCTAGTAATATTATTAGGTTCTTCGGCAAAATCCTTGCTTTCATCCGAAGTGTTTTTTTCTACTTCTTTTTCATCGTTAGTTGTATTTTCCTGCTTATTATCCATCAGTATCACTCCCTATTATTATAATAACACAATATCTTATATTTAAAAACAATTATTAAATTTTTTCTCCGATTTTTTCTCCTAGTTTAACCACCGTTTCATAACCATTTTTAGAATTCTTTAACAAATCAGAATCAAACTTTACCACGTTGTTTTTTAACAACAAAATAACGGTAGAACCTCCAAACATAAAATATCCTTTTTCTTGGCCTTTTTTTATCTTTTTAGAAACATTATGATTGTGTATTTTACCCACTAATAACGCTCCTACTTCAACGTACGTGATTTTTCCAAAGTTACTTGTATTAATAATCGTACATTCCCGGTTGTTTTCCTTAAAGACTTTAAATTTATCATAAGCAATTGGATTAACGGTATGAAATTTACCTTTAATTTTATAATTATTTATAATATTACCATCATCTACAAAATAATACCTATGATAATCTTCAGGTGAAAGCCTAAAAATTAATGCATAACCATTTTTATACTCATCAGCAATCGTTTTATCTTTAATTAAAGATAGAACATCATACTTGCTATTTTTAACAGAAAAAACACTACTTTGGTTAATTTTATAAATCGTTAATTTCGAATCACAAGGTGCTATAAAAATATTTTTTTCTTTTCTTATTGTTCTTTTATCACTTTTTATTTTACGAATAAAAAAATCATTAAAGCTTTTATATTCTTTTTTTTCGTAATCATCCATGTTTATGTTGTTTTTTTTAATAAATGGTTTTATTAAGAAACATGAGATTTTTTTACTAAGCAGCCAACCTATAAATTTATTTAGAAAATCATTAGAAACTACCGGCTTAATTATTATTCTTCCGATAACGTTATTATATAAAAATGATAACCCTTTACTTGGATTATCAACGATTGTTTTTCTCATTATGCCATCGCCACAGATATTATAGCAATTTCTATGGCTGCTAAAACTGAGCAAATAACTAACCATATTCCAGTTGGCTTTTTAATTTTAAAATTAAGTACAAATAAAATAGCAACAATGAACATAACAAGAGGAAACGCCTTTGAAAAAACCTCGGCGTTTAAAAATATGTTTAAGTTATAAGTAAATGGTAATATTATTGCAATACTTGTAACAGGAAGTCCATAATAGCAAGCTTCTTGTGTTTTTTTGGGTAGTAATTTTTTTTCTTCAGCAAGTACGTTAAAATAAGCAAGCCTTATTACGGCAGCCAAAACGTAAATAATATATATTATAATATTGGTTGTACTAGTAAATCCCATGCATATTCCAAGAACAACTGGAAACACACCAAATGAAACGGTGTCAGCAAGAGAATCTATTTGAATACCAAATTTTTTTTCACGCTCGGTTCTTTTACAAGCTCTAGCTACAGTTCCATCAAATAAATCACAAACCCCAGATAATATTAAACACATTACGGCAGCTGGAACGTAACCTAAAAAAGCTAATACCATGCCAATAACCGAAAAACAAAGTCCTAGGTAAGTCAATACCACAGATAAATTATATACTCCAATAAACATAAAATTACTCCTTATTATTTAATAATACCTGTTAATTATAACACATATTAAATATTATCTCAAATAAAAAAAAATAGAAATTAAATTCTATTTTTCATTCCTATTTTCATTTTCTGGTCTCATCATAGGAAATAACACAACATCCCTAATTGATGGTTGATTAAATATTATCATCATTAATCTATCAACACCAAATCCCAAACCAGATATAGGTGGCATTCCTTGTTCCATGGCTAACATAAAGTTCTCATCAAGATCCATTGTTTCATCATCACCTTGAGCTTTAGCTTTTAATTGATCTTCAAAGGTTTTTCTCTGAGTAATAGGATTTACTAACTCTGAATACGCTTTACATAACTCCGTACCGCAGGCAACAACTTGGAATACATCAATAATTCTATCATCACAATCATTTCTTCTAGCTAAAGGAATTAACATAGCAGGATAATTATACATTATGGTTGGTTGAACAATGTTTTCACGAATTTTCTTTTTATAAACAAAATCAATTATTTGGCTTATTGATTTATAATCTTCTAAGTCCGCCATACTAAACAAACCATTTTCTACTATCTTATTTTTCAATTTTTCAGGTTCATCAACGGATAAAAAATCAAAGCCTAAAACTTTTCTCATCTCTTCAACATAATTGATTCTATCCCAGTTTTCTTTACCAAAATCAAGTGTGTGTCCCTGATATTCAATGGTTGTTGTACCAACTAATTCAGTTAAAAGACTTCTAATAAAGTTTTGATAAAATACTATGTTATCTTCAAAATTCCAATAAGAAGCATACCACTCTACCTGAGTAAATTCTTGTAAATGCTGAGTATCCATTCCTTCGTTCCTAAAACATTTTGCTATTTCATAAACCCTGTCATAACCAGCTGCAATGCACTGTTTTAAGTATGTTTCCGGTGCAATTCTTAAATTGCAATCCATGTCTAAAGCATTATGATGTGTATAAAATGGTTTAGCAGCAGCACCACATACAGCGGTTTGTAAAATTGGTGTTTCAACTTCTAAAAATCCATTTTCACCTAAATATTTATGAATAAACGCATATAATTTACTTCTACCTAAAAACACTTTTCTAGACTCCTCATTTGATATTAAATCAACGTACCTTTGTCTATATTTAAGTTCGGTATCGTTTAAACCATGAAATTTATCTGGTAATGGTCTTAAAGCCTTACCTAAAAATTCGAAAGAAGATACCCTAAGTGTTTTTTCTCCCGTCTGGGTAGTAAATATTTCTCCTTCAGCACCAATAAAATCCCCAACATCAAATTGCTTTTTGAAAAATTGATATCGTTCCTCTCCTACCATATCCACTTTTATTTCTAGTTGCATATCCGCTTCAATATCACGAATCCTTATGAAGCTTAATTTTCCCATTTTTCTCATGAATATAATTCTACCAGCAATTCTTACGTTATTAGTACCATCTTGTAATAACCTAGCGGACTTTAAAGAGTGAGTTTTAACGTACTTTTCTGGATAAGGGTTACAAACCTTTGATATTTCTTCTAATTTTTGTCTTCTAACTAACTCTTGTTCACTTAATTCTCTCAAATCAAAACACTTCCTTTGCTTTTGATATTATATCATATTTTATAAAATATTAAAGTATTTTATTTACTTATTGTACAATTATATCCTTGTTTTTCTAAGGATTCTTTAAAACTATTAAAATTATTATCAGAATCAATCTTAAAATAACTAATTGGTGTTATACTTTGATCTATGTTATTAATCTTGTCATAATTAAATAAAGTAAAATCAAGGTATCCCATAACCTTAAAATAATCATCACTCGTTTCATATACGTAAGTAAAACCTGACATACCGTTTGAATTAATTATAACTGGTAATTTTTCATCTTTTATATATTCTATTTGATTTTTATACTCATCGGTTTTTGCTTCGTAATTGTAAGCTGATTCAACGTACAATATTTCGTTATTTTTATAAGTTATTTTATATTCATCAGTAACTTTATAACCAACATCTTCAGCGGTATAAGAACAATTAACCACCTTTTCTTTTCCAACAACATAATTAACAATAACATATATAAGTGCGATTCCAATTATAAAACCAATAATAAAATAAATGATTATTTTTTTAATATCTAATTTATTATTTTTACTATCTTTAGTTGCTATGTCAGAATTATCAGTATAATCGTCATTATCATTTTTAATATTATTATCATTCTTAACTTCATCATAAGTTTCATCGTTTGTTTCACTTACGTCCGGAATGTTTATTTCGCTTGATTCTTCTAAAGGAATATTTAAATAAGTTTTACTTAATTCTTCTTGCTTTGCTTCATCAGTAGTACTACTAGTATCTATTTCTATTACATCATCACCAAAAATATCATCAAGTGCTTTTTTAATATCTTTATCTGAACCTTCCATAATACCCCTTCCTTTTCTTTATAAATTATAACATAACGCAAAATAATTAACAAGAATCAAAAAATAAAAATGCTAATTAGCATTTTTATTATTTAACTCACTATTTTTTATTATATATAAATCATTATTTTTAGTAAAAGCATAAAATATTTCCTCAACTTTAATGTTTTTATCAAACAAAGTATTTAAAAGCCAACTTTTAGTTTTACCCATATTATATAAATTATCAAACTGAACCTCACCATCTAAAATAATAGGTAATGGATAAAAATCACCATCTTGTTTATTTCCTTTTTTAAAGACCGATAGTTTCCCGTTAATCTCCAAAATAGCGTAATCAACCTCATCAATGCTTTTAATGTCCTTTTCCCTTAACTGTAACAAAAGGTCATCAAGGGTATACCTTTGATCAACCATGTTTTTAAAATTAACTACCCCTTTTTTTATTATGACAACGGGGCTACCATCCACAAACCTTCTAAACTTACTATTTTTTAAAGCTAATTTTGATATTAAAATTTGAAGCGCTACTAACACTATAACTGGTATTAGATTAAATAAAAAACTAGTTTTATGTTCTATTGCCATTGCAACTAACTCTGCGATTAATATAAAAACAACAAGATCAAAAGTTCCTATTTGACCTACTTCTCTTTTACCCATCATTCTAAAAATTAAAGCTACCAAAAGATAAATAAAAAACGTTTTAAAAATAATTAAAATATATTGCATATTATCACCATTATTATTATGTAATTAATCATATTTTTATATTCAATTAATATATTTTTACTAA
>ERZ1643249.1341-NODE-1341-length-25000-cov-5.383644_pt1 | contig 25000 bp, 22 predicted proteins | sample MGYA00579263_ERZ1643249 | MGnify/ENA primary metagenome ERZ1643249 (study PRJEB29033, sample SAMEA4952264) | chicken gut metagenome | biome: Broiler Chicken; feature: Gastrointestinal Tract; material: Caecum | place: Ireland | collected 2018 | study: Broiler...
TTCATAACCACTATTCTTGGTAAATTATGCCTGTTACCAACTTCAAAATCATTTGGGTCATGAGCAGGAGTTATCTTAACAACACCTGTACCAAAATCAGGATCAGCATGTTCGTCACAAATAATTGGTATTTTTTTATTTACAATAGGTAATATAACGTTTTTACCAACGTATTTTTTATATCTATCATCATTTGGGTTTACCGCAACCGCGGTATCTCCAAATAAAGTTTCTGGTCTTGTCGTAGCAACGTCTAGGTAATCATTGGTACCATCAATAACGTATTTCAAGTGATAAAAAGCACCTTCTACGTCCTTATATATTACTTCTTCGTTTGATAATGCGGTTTTAGCAACTGGATCCCAATTTATTATCCTCTCACCACGATAAATTAAACCTTCATTGTAAAAATCAACGAAAACTTTAGTTACGGCTTTACTTAAACCTTCATCCATGGTAAATCTTTCTTTATCATAATCTAACGATAATCCTAGTGCTCCCCATTGCTCTCTTATGGCATTACCATACTCTTTGGTCCAATCCCAGCAAGCTTTTAAAAAATTATCCCTTCCATATTCATACTTATTGATTCCTTCATCTTTTAATTTTTTAACAACTTTAGCCTCAGTAGCTATAGCAGCATGATCCATTCCAGGTAACCATAAAGTGTCAAACCCTTGCATTCTTTTATACCTAATTATGATATCTTGAATAGCAGTGTCATACGCATGACCTAAGTGTAATTTTCCGGTTACGTTAGGTGGTGGTATTACTATACTATAAGGTTTTTTGCCACTTTTTAAATTTGATTTAAAGTACCCACGTTCCTTCCATTTTTTATATTTTCCTTCTTCAGTTTTTTTATGATCATATTTTTTATCTAGCATTATTTTATCTTCCTTTCTTCTAAATTTATATTAAAAAATTCTATCAATTCGTCGTAACCATTAATTTGTGTTGGTTTAACAACTATTTCACCTTTTTCATTTGTTTTACAAGCACTAACTTTTAACGATGGCTTATTATCATATAATGTATTCATGAATTCTAAAAATTTTTCCTTTTGAGTTTTGCCTAAATTATTAGGAGAAAAAATCAAACACAAATCACCATTAATCGGAATATATAAATATCCATTGGCGGCCATAGAAATAACGTCACAAAACGCTAGGTTTTTGTTATTACAATATTCAAATAACACTTCTTCATGGTATTGATTAGGATATAATTCAAAATAAAACAAATTATTTTCCGCATCATCATTAGGAGAAACTATACATAAACTTTTTGACACGTAATCACCTCTTAACAATAAAAACCCATCCAATAAAAGGATGAGTTTTAACCCACGGTACCACCTTAATTCACGTTATAAACGCGCTCTTAAACCATTAACGCTGGTATACGTAATTTTCTACTATCATTCAAAAATCAAACTCGCAAGCTACCTTCAAACACACCAAATATTAGTTTTCACCAACCACTAACTCTCTACAAAATACGTACGTTTTACTCCTCTTGGTCTTCGTTTTTTTTTAATACTACATTAGTATATCAAAATAAATTATTTTTAACAAGTAAATTTAACCACATATGTCACCAACTGTTAAAGTAGTAGTAGCACCACTTTTTATATCTTCAAATGTAATATCAAAATTAAAAGGAGATAATATCATACTATCAGTTATTTGATAATCTCTAATTTCATAGCTAATATTATTATAAGTCTTGTTTAGCTTGGTTAAGTCAATGTAAGCATATCTTAAATATTTATAAAAGAATTTTTTATCATTAGACAAATTTTTAAAATCTTCTATATTTTCACCTGGGAGAATATCATCTTCAGTAATTATTATTTCATCAGGCTTAATAAAATCCCTTGGCCAATATATAACACCATACCTACTAGTAATTTTTATTAGTATGCTGTTATCCATTTGATACCAATAGTATTGGCCTTCTTCTGGTACCTGAACATTTATAGATATACAATTTTCTTTTGGTTGATTATTATTTCTTACTTGTACCGCCCTAAAAACGGTACCGTTAACTAAATCATTATTAGCGTTACTAATAATGCTATTAGAAGATGAAAACATAGATAAAGTAATACCTAAAAAAAGTAAAAACGCAATTAATATCGTATATAAAATCGTTGAAACGGCAAACCCCTTATTATTAAGCATAACCATCACTCCTAGACTAAATATATAATAACATTTTTTTTATAAAAAAACCATATTTTACTTAAAATATGGTTAGCAGTAATTAAAAACACACATATAATATTGTAAAGGTGATGGTTATGCGTCCAAATAACTTTTTCAGAGGTTGTCTAACAAAATATGTGATTTTAGTAATTGCGTTTTCTTTTATTACTTTTTATCAAGCAATATTAACTTTGATTTTATGTGCGAGGTTTCAGGTGTTTTTATTGTTCATTGATATTATGATTTTGTTTTTCGGAATTTTTTGCCTCATTTTCCATAAATAATTTATCGGTCGAAACTAAATAGTTACATAAATTAGCAACATCTATCGTTGTTTTTAATTCAGACTTATCAAAAAAAATTTTTCTTGGTATAAAAAGAATGGTGAACATCAATAATCTTTCTTCTTCTAAAAGCGGAAATCTTTTTATGTATTCTTTATAAAGTTCACTAAAATCATACTTATCATAATTATTTTTGTATAATCTTATAAAATCATATATTGGTAAATCCCTAGATGAATAATCCCAACTAATCAATATGTTATCATCACAACGAATTAGATGTGACGGATCTAAATTATTATGTAAAAGCACTTCTCTTTTCTTATTTTTTTTACTCGTGATTTCATACCACTTATCCAGCTCATTCTTACAAAAATTCAAGCAAGAAAATATCATGGAACAATTTCTTAAAAGTAAGTACTCACTAGGTGATGGAAATATTTTAGATTCTATTGCGGTAATTAAATCATCATAATAACTAAAAACATTATTAATTTTATTATTTAATTTTTCATAAATTTCTTTTGTTTCATCTAAAGAAACATCTTTATAATAAGCCGTTTTGTTATGTAAAAGAGCATCCATTTTAATAACATCACTTATCTTTTGCTCTTTTGGTGTTACCGTATCATTAACGTACTCATAAATGTAGCCATCATTATCATGATATACAAGTCTTGGTAAATAACCAAACCCCCTCGAATTAAGATAATTATATGTATTTATTATGTTATTATTATTTTTTTTAGCTACATACTTTTTACCATCACAATCAGTGTAAATGATAGCGTTTTTTCTAATTTCGTACCGTTTAGCAGAAGTACATCTTTTTTTTATAACGTTTCTTATTAACGAATTATTCATTTTTTAATGGTACTATGATTTTAGTACCTAAAATAACATTATCTAAATTATTATATTTCTCTATTTCTTCTTTCGAAACGTTATATTTTTCCATAACCGTTTCTATGGTTTCGCTTTCCCTTATGATATGAACTTTGTAAGTACTAAATCTTTCTTCATCAGATAAAAAACCTGAAGTTAAATTTTTGGCAATATCCGCATTATTTAGTGAAGCATCATTCCTTTTTTCGTTTTCATTAACGTTTAATTCATCACTCGTTATTGAGTTTTTCATGTTCTCCTCCTCATCTTTTTTTCTTTCTTCTTTTAAATCATTTATTTCTATTAGTTCAGGTTTTTCTATTTCTTGTAAAATTTGTTTTTCATCTTTATAATAAACTAAGTTATCAACCATAACATCAATATGAACCCTTAAATATTCGTCATTTATTATCTCGTAATAAAAGTTATCAACGTCAATCGTTACTTTAGAAGCATCATATTTATCATCAAGAGTAATGTCAAAATTTATCTTTTTTTCAAAAACCTCTTCATTAATACTAATGTCATTCATTTTATATTTACCACTAATGGTAAACGTCCCTACAACCGAATCGTTATTTTCCATTCTTAAATTATGTTCTAAGGCGATACTAGTTATTTCAGAAATTTTAGAATCTAAACTAATATCCTTTACAAAAGGTATCATCTGTTTCATAATTTCATCTCCATTCAATTAAACATATGTAAAAAAAGAAGAAAAATGTTAACTTTTCTTCTTTTTGTTAAATAATTCATTATATATTTCGCCATAATCATTAACTAGAATTATGTTTATATTACTTCTTACTTCTTCAGGAATATCCTCAATATCACGTTCATTTTTCTTTGGAATGATAAACGTTTTAACTCCTGCTAAATAAGCTCCGGTTACTTTTTCTTTTAACCCACCGATTGGTAAAACCTTACCAGTTAAAGTTATTTCTCCCGTCATGGCATAAACTGATGGTATAACCGTTTTAGTTAAGGCACTAATCATTGCGGTAGTAAGAGCAGTACCCGCTGAAGGTCCATCTTTTGGAACGGCGGCCTCAACCGCGTTAATATGAATACAAAGATTATCAAGTTTTTGAAGGTCGATTTTATAATCTTTAGCATGACTTTTTATATGACCAAGTGCAATTGATGCACTTTCTTTCATTACATCACCTAAATTACCGGTCAATTTTATTTTATCCTTGGATTCATACGTAACAACTTCAATTGGTAAAATATCTCCTCCATATGAAGTATATGCAAGACCATTTACAACACCATAAGTATCATTAGTTAAAAACTCATTATTCATGAATTTAGGTTTACCTAAATATTCTTCTATTTTTTTATCAGTAACCCTTACGTTTAACGTATCTTTATTTTCTTCTAACATTTTTTTAACGTATTTTCTAATAACTTTATTTATTACTCTTTCAAGCTCCCTTACGCCAGCTTCCTTAGTATAGTTCTCTATCATTTTTAAGATAATCTCATCACTAAACTTTATGTTTGATGCGTCAAAACCATACTCTTCTAATGCTAACTTAATTAAATGTTTTTTAGCAATAAATAGTTTTTCATACTCAGTATAACTTGATAATCTTACTATCTCAAGCCTATCTTTTAATTCTTCTGGAATTTGTTCTATATAATTAGCGGTTAATATGAACATAACTTTAGATAAATCGTATGGTTCTTCAACGTAATTATCATAAAACTGACTATTTTGTTCTGGATCCAATACCTCAAGCAAACTACTTGCTGGATCACCCTTGATATCCTTAGTCATTTTATCAACTTCATCAATTAAAAACACGGGATTACTTGAACCACACTTTCTTAGTGCGTTTATTATTCTTCCAGGATTAGCCCCCATATAAGTTCTTCTGTGACCAATTATTTCTGCTGGATCATTTACTCCCCCAACGGAAATTTTAGCAAACTTACGACCAGTAGCTTGCGCGATGGATTTTGCCAATGAAGTTTTACCAACACCAGGCGGGCCTACCAAACAAATTATTGGTGCTTTATTGCTAACGCTTCTTTTTTTAACCGCCAAGTATTCTACTATTCTTTCTTTTATATCCTCTAATCCATAATGTGATGAATCTAAAACTTCTTTTACTTTCTTTAAATCAGTGTTGTCTTTGGTATACACGTTCCATGGTAAGTTAATTAATACATCAATATAATTTCTTATAATACCTACTTCTGGTGATGCTGATGGTGTTGATTCATATTTCCTTATCTCACGATTTATTTTCTTTATGATATTTTTTGGAGCTTTTAACTTTTCTAATTTCTCTTTTATTTCGTTTATATCATCATCTTTTGATGTTATATCCCCTAATTCTTCTTTAATCAATCTTATTTTTTCTCTTAAAATATATTCTTTTTGAGAATTATCTAACTCTTTTTTTAACTTGTTATCTAATTTTTTTTCTATTTCAAAAACATCCAACTCTTTTTGAATATCTTCTAAATTCATCATAATCCTAGTATGAGGATTTATCATCATTAAAAACTCATATTTTCTTTCAAAAGTAGTTGGCATATAATTAGCAACCACATCAGCTAATTTACTTACGCTTTGTATATCATTTATTTGGGATAAAATACTATTTGAAGCATACGGAACGGTATCAATGTATCTTTCTAGTTCAACCTTTAACTTTCTAAGTAACGCCTGCTCATCAGATGCATCAATCGCGTACCTAACTGGTGCTGATACTTCTCCTGCAAATATATCTTTATAACCATCATATCTTATGTATTCATTTATCTTAGCTCTTTTTTTACCCTCTATTGTTACCCTGATACATCCGTTTGGAAGAGTTGTTTTTTTAGTGATTTTACCTATTACTCCAAGGTTTGGAAGTTTATTTATTTCAATTCTTTCTTCTAGAAAATTTTCTGGAGATACAAGTAAAACATAACCATCATGGTTGTTGCTAGCTAACTCTATTATTTTAGTATCTAACTCATCCATTAAATCTATTTTTAACTCCGCATAAGGAAGTACGACTATTCCTCTTAATAAAATCACTGGTAAACTACTATTATTCATAATATCTTCCTTTCTGCAAACATAAATTTTACCTTTTATTATAATCTATGAAAAATAAAAGTCAAGAAATATAGAACCATTTATTTTTATTAATCTAATAATTGCTTTTGCTCAATATAATACCATTTTAGAAAGCAAAATTCAATAAAAAAACACCATGTAGGTGTTATTTTATTTTTTTAATATATCTACTACTTTTTGTACTTTTAAATCGTATTTAAGCATCTCTATACCGCCAAAAGCCTTAACGTACTCGTCTTTATCCATTGAGTGCTTTTTAGCTTTTTCTTCTGCGTCTTTTAAAGCTTCTTCTTCGGTAGCATCAATTTTTTCAAGATCAATAATCTCATCAATAGCAAATCTTAGTTTAACCCTTTTTTCGGCCTCATCATGCATTTGACTTCTTAAAGCATCCTCGTTAGAGTTAGTGAATTTATAAAACTGTTCTAACGTTATTCCTTGCATTTTTAATCTTTCTGCATATTGTTCAATCATTCTATCTATTTCTTCATGAATTAGCTCATGAGGTATTTCTACGGTAGTTTCCTTTAATAAAGCTTCAAATAAGTCATCCATAAATTTATTTTCGGCTTCATACTCTTTCTGAGATTCCATTGTTTCTTTAATTGTTTTCTTTAAATCTTCTACGGTTTTAACATCTTCAAGACCCAAATCCAAGAAAAACTCTTCATTAAGTTCAGGAAGTACTTTTGTTTTTACTTCATGAACGGTAACCTTAAACGTAACTGGTTTACCTTTTAATTCCTCAGCATGATAATCTTCTGGGAAAGTTACGTTAACATCTTTTTTATCTCCAGCTTTAGTACCAATTAAAGCATCTTCAAACCCAGGAATAAATGAGTTGCTACCCAATTCTAAAGAGTAATTTTCTGCCTTTCCGCCATCAAACACTTTACCATTATCAAACCCTTCAAAGTCAATTATAACGGTGTCACCTTTTTGTGCTTTACCATCCTTAACTTGCAAATCAGCGTATTCTTTTCTCATTTTTTCAATTTCTTCATTTACGTCTTTTGCGGTTACTTTTACTTCATCTTTCTTAACCCCTAAATTAGTGTATTTTTTAATTTTAACTTCTGGTTTAGTAGTAAAAGTAAACAAGTAAGTAACCTTTTCATCATTAACCTCTTTTATTGCAACGGTAGGTTGAATAATTGGATCACCACTAAACTTATCTAAAGCCTTTTTATAAGCTTCTTGCATTTGGTCTTCAACTGCTTGTGATATTATCGTTGCCTTACCATATTTTTTTTCAAAAATGTTTCTTGGTGCCTTACCAGGTCTAAAACCATCAATCTTAACCGTTTTATTAACTTTTTTAAAAGTATCATCTAATATTTTTTGCCATTCATCACCATCTATTGTAATAGTAACTTCATGAACGTTATTAGCTTTCTTTGCTTTTTTTTCTGCCATGTATAATTCCTCCTAAAACAATTAGTATTATAACTTATTTACGTATGTTTATCAAGTATTTATATTATATAAAAAGATAGCTTATTAAGCTACCTTTACTATTTCAATATCAAAACTTCCGTTTGGAGAATCAACCGAAGCTTTATCACCTTGTTTTTTACCTATTACGGCTTTTGCTATTGGTGATTCATTAGAAATCTTATTATTAAAAGGATCTGATTCATTAGTACCCACGATGGTATATTCTTCTTCATCACCATCATCGTATCTTATTGTTACTAAAGAACCAACACAAACCTTTCCATCATTATTATTTTCAATTATGGTTGCATGTTCTAAGGTATATTCAATTTCTTTAATTCTAGCTTCTAATTTTGCTTGGTTTTCCCTTGCAGACGAATACTCAGCATTTTCAGACAAGTCACCTAATGCTCTTGCTTCCTTAATCGCATTTATTATTTCTGGTCTTTTAACCGTTTTAGCTTCATTTAATTCTTCTTCAAGCTTTAAAAAGCCTTCACTAGTTAAATATATTTCTTTTTCATCTTTTTTCATATAACACACCTCTTTAACAAACTGGCTATAATGATACTATATTTTTTATATTTTGTCAATCTAAAAAGTTGACACGCATAAGAGCGTTTTTAGGAATAATTTTATCACATTTTACCCGGATAATTTCTTGCGGATGGCGGGCTGCGTCTAAATTATTTCCTAATTCATCTTTTATCCTTTCAATAACAAACGAATAATCATCCATGCCGGGGCCAAAAACAGTAACTTTATCACCTGTTTTAAAATAATTTCTTTGTTCCAATACCAACTCTTTATTACGTTTATCGTAATCCGTTACAACCGCTAAAAAATCTTGATTAGAATCCTCTTGTCTACCCCCATAATATTGCTCATTTACTCCAGCTTTTTTATCAAAAAACTGGGGTGCAACATCCCGGTTAGCACACCTATATAATATTTTTATAGCTCTATTAATATATGCACTATCTACGTTTTTATTACAATACATATCAATTAACTTCCTATAAGTTGATACTATGGTTGCGATATAATAAATGGATCTCATTCTTCCTTCTAGCTTAAAAGAATCTATTCCAATATCAATCATCCCTTTTATGTATTTAGCTAGTGATAAATCTTTAGGAGCGATTGAAAAATTACTATCTTTAGAAATTAAATTATCATTTTTATCATATAAATCAAAGTTAAACCTACAAACTTGACAACATCCACCCCTATTTGCATCCCTATTAGTAAAATAGTTAGATAATACGCACCTTCCAGATAAATTGGTACACATTGCACCATGAATAAAGCATTCCACTTCAGCGGTGGTGTTATTAATTATGTCAGCTATATCATTTTTAGAACATTCACGTGCTAAAACAACTCTTTTTACGCCCTGATTCACGTAATAATTACATGCATCTTTATTTAGTACCGAAGCTTGCGTGCTAAGGTGAAGTTCTAATTTTGGGGCATACTTTTTTGCAACATCTATAACCAAAGGATCACTAAATATTATCGCATCAACACCTATGTTTTGAAGTGACGTTAAATAAGAGCCTAAATTAATAACATCTTCATCATGAAACACGATATTAACCGTTACGTATACTTTAGCGTTATTACTATGAGCGTACTTAACGCCTTTTTCCATTTCTTCTAAAGTAAAGTTTTTAGCGTTTGCCCTTAAACTATAATTAGTCCCACCTAAATATACGGCATCCGCACCATAATCAATTGCCCATTTTAATTTCTCTAAAGATCCTGCTGGTGCTAGCAGTTCTGGTTTTTTAATCATCATTTTTCACCTTATAAATTGTTTTACGATTTATAAACCCTTCGTTAGAATTAAAAGCTTCATCTATTTCTTTTCTCTTGGTTACGTCATTTTCTAAAAAAGCCTTAAGGACGTTATCAATTTTTTTATCTAGCAAATATCCATCTATAATAGCGTAATCAACCTTTATAGCATCTAACTCATTTATTAGATTAATTGGTTTACTTCCTAATATGTGGGTGCCAAAATAATCTTCTACGATAAAATATGAATCATCATCAATACGCTCTTTAATTTTATATACTTTACTATTTGATTTTTTACCAAAATAACTTAAATAATTAGTAACTAAACTTCTAACAGAAGAAGAAAGATGAGGAAGCCCAAACACTTGCTTAAATAACAAACCATTTTTATTTTCATCTTTAATTTTATTTATTTCATCTAAAGTTATGTCATTGGTCAAAAAGACACCTTTAACCCCGTTATTTAAAAAGTATTTTACGGTTAAAGATGAATTATTTAAGTGTAATTGATCAATTATAATCGGGGTTTTTAAATCATAAGTTAGAGCTGCTACATCGCCAACAATTATTCCGTTAAGACCTAATTTATCCAAATTTAATAGCAAATTTTTATATTCTTCAACTTCAAAATTAAATACTGGCTTATTTAATGATACGTATATTTCTTTATCATTATTTTTTTTTATTATTTCATTAATTTCGTTAATATTAAACGTCTTATTAAAACAAATACAAAATCTCGTAACACCCAAAACATACCCATCAGCTGGGTATGTTAATTCTTCTTCATTATTTACTTTAACTAATATTTTCTTCATCTTTATCTTTCCTTCTTCTTGATATTGCTATTCCATCACCTATATCAAAAAATCTAGTCTTAAAATCTTTGTTGTTATTTAAAAAGTTAACGTAATTTTCCAATTTTGTTAATAGCTGTCTTAGATTTCTGGATAACTTTGATTTATCTGAAAAAGCAAGCCCATGAAACTTAATGTTATCAGTAACTACGTAACCTTTTGGCTTTAAATTATTAGAAAACTTATTAAAAAACTTTAAATACTGACTTTTAGCTGCGTCAATGAAAATTAAATCAAATTTTTCGTCGGTATTAAAATCTAGTGCATCCGCTAAAACAAGGGTTATCCTGTGATCCAGTTTCGCACTTTTAATGTTTTTTACCGCTTCGATGTATCTATCTTTGTCTCTTTCAATCGTAGTTATATTAACATCGTTGCTTGCTAAAGCCATGTTTATGGCAGAATACCCGATTGCACTTCCAATTTCAAGTATATTTTTTATTTTATTTAGTTTCACAAACTCCGATAAAAAATTAATGCCATCCTTCTCCATTATTGGTATTCCCTTTTCATCAGCATACTTTTCCATTTTTCTAATCAAGTAATCTAAATCCATATAAAACACCACCTAAATTCTTGAATAATTATATCATCATAATCGCATAAAAATCAACTAAAAATAAAAAAGCAGAAATTATTCTGCCTTCTTGTCTTCATCATCTGTTTCATTTGATAAAGATGCTAAAATACCTTCTATTATTTTCCATTCTTCATCGGTTTCAATTGGTAAAAGTACCGGATTTTCCTCTTCAGGATTAAAAATCGAAGCATATACTTTAGTGTTTCCCTCTTCATCAATGGTATTATCCGTATAAGCCATGTAATTTTTCTTTGTTTTTTCATCTTCATACGTGAAAAGAATTTCACATTTTATTTCTTTACCATCATCACTTACGATAGTAAACGTATTGTCTTGTTTTACCTCTTTATTTTCCATCTTTTTTTCCCTTTCTTATATCTAAATAATTTTGTAAAATTATTATAGCTGCTACCGTGTCTACTTTAGCTTTCCTTTTTTTTCTTTATACATCAGCTTGGAGTAAAACGTTATTAGCGGTAACTGACGTAAGCCTTTCGTCTTGAAAGCAAACCTCAATATTAAAGTTATTCTCAAGTAACGCCTTAAAATCTTCACTACGTTTTGCAGCAAATCCTAGCGAATTATTCATGTTTTTTGGTAAACCTAAAACAATTAATTTAACGCTATATTCGTTAATTATTTTACGTAAATCCTCTAAACATTCTTCGGGTTTATTCTCACTAAACCTAAGTGTGGCAATACCACTTGCCACCGTTTCAGTTGCATCACTTACCGATACTCCAAGTGTTTTAACTCCTAAATCTAAACCTAATATTCTCATTAATTTAAATATTCCTTAATCAATATTTCCAGAATTTTACTGCGGTCTATTTTTAGTATTTTATTTCTAGCCTCCTTATGATTTGATATGTATCCAGGATCACCGCTCATTAAATACCCAACTAATTGGTTCACCGGGTTATATCCTCTTTCCTCTAAAGCTTCACAAACTTCCTTAATCGTTTCTTTAACTAACGCTTCATTTATATTTTCGATATTGAATAAGTAAGTAGTTGAAGACATTTTATCACTCCTATCATTAATATGATACATATATTTTATCATTTATTAAAATAAATATCAATTATTTCCAAAATTTTTTAGAGTAACCCATACCATTTTCTTCAAAATCTTTATAATATTGTCTTAGAAAACATAATTTATCAAAATCATTATCAAAAACAAAGTCACATAAATCAAATTCGCTTGCTAAAGATTTATTAACATATAGATAATCTAATTTTTTATTATCAAAATTTTCATTTGCACACGATAATAGCAATTTAGCAAAAAAATTAACGTTATTTTGCCATATCACCTTATTAAGCGTTCCGTTAGGATTTCTAAATTCTATGGTTTTTTCTTTATCATTATCAGTATAATTAGTAACTGTTGTATTTAAATCGGTTTGATATTTTACGCCATTAAAACTACTTGTAAATCTAATACAATAAATTTTAACATCAGATAAATATGAAGAATCAATTATAGAAAAAGAATTATAATCATTAATTATATTTTTACAAATTTGCGAAATTTTTTTAGCTTTAGAATTAGCATTTTGTCTTGTGTTATATTCTTCACCATTTGAAAATAAGAAAATAAAGTCTTCAAATACATACCACATCTTAAAAAAATTAATCCATCCTAATGGGTTTTTATTAAATATCGCTTTTCCAATATGAATATGGGCACCACATTCTTTTGAGTAATAACAACCATTATTTTTTAAAAACGTCAAAACATTATCGAGCTCTTGCCATGTTGTTTTACCATCAGTTAAAACAGGGCTAATAACTTCAATGTGATTATTTATTTCGTTTTCAATTTTCCAATCATTAAAATCAAAATTCATATCTTCTAACAAAATTCTAGCAGCGTTATCGAAGTCCATAAAACCTGATATATAATTATCATTATATTTTGGGTGTTTAAATTCTATTTCGGTTCCAAAAGTTACTATAGAGGGTAAATTAAGTGTTTTTCGGTATGGAATATAAAAATCATGTAAATCATTTTTTAATTTATTTCTACTAGATTCATCTAAAGAACCAAAAACATTGTTTGACATACTCTCACTTCCTGGTTGATTATTATAACACAATAAATCAAAAAAACTAGATAAAGTTACCACTCTATCCAGTTTTGTGCTTCTTTTAGTTCCTTAATAACTTCTTGGTGCTCCTCATACGTCTTTGTAAAATGAGTTTTACCAGATTTATCCGCAACAAAGTAATAATAATCACTCATTGTTGGCTCAAGAACCGCTACAAAAGATGACTCTCCAAAATTTGAAACTGGGCCAACAGGTAATTTACCTGCCATTAAAGGACCTCTTGTATTGTAAGGGTTATATGTATTAATTTCTTCAGAAGTTAAATCCCTGGTGCCTAAATCAACTTTAAAAGCGTAATAAGTAGTAACGTCACTACCTAAAGACATACCTTTATTCAAACGATTATAAAAAACTCCCGCGATCATTTTTCTGTCAGCATCATAAATACCTTCTGATTCAACGATTGATGCTAATGTTACTAATTGGTGAATGTTTAGTGAACTAGACTCAATTAAATTCTTATATTTAGAAAATATTTTATCCGTTTGATTAAGCATTGTTTCAATGATGACTTCTACAGTAACTTCTTCGTTAAAGTTATACGTGTCCGGGAACAAATAACCCTCTAAAGGATAATATATATCTTTATTTTTAACATCATCAGTCAAAAACCAATATTTATCAATTAATGAATCAATGTAAGCTTCATCATTTAACTTATCAAAAAACTCATCTTCGCTAATATTTGTTTTATTTGAAATTTCTTTAGCTACTTTTCTTATTGTTTTTCCTTCTTTAAAGGTTATGTTAATCCCACTTTTATCGTAATTGCCACCCGTTAATATTTTTATTATTTTTTTGGTGGAATAACTTTTATCTAACTTATAGGTACCAGCTTTATAATTATTTACGCCTAACAATTTAACGTAAATTTTATAAGCAACGTTGCTTCTTATAACGCCTTCATCCTCTAACTTTTTACCAACGTTATAAACTGATAAACCGTTTTCTATTTTAAATAATACCTCTTCACTTTTTGATGAAACAGGTGACAACATAATGTTAAACGTAATCGTAGCAGCTAATATAACAAAAACGATTAACATAATTAATATAAGCGCTATTTTTATTGGCTTTTTTAGCTTTCTTTTTTTATGCTTCTTATTTACTTCATCCATAACTTTACCTCTTTATTCTTCAACTAACTTAGATTTAACGTAACTTTCAATAATATCAAGTTTATCAGGTCTTGTTCCCCCACCTTGAGCAAAAGTTGGGCTCCCGCCACCATTTCCTTCCGCTATTTTAGAAACGTCTTTTACTAATTCTCCAGAATTTACTAATCCTTTTAAATTTTCATTTGCTTTACATACAAAGTTTATTGCTCCTTCTTTTACGTTTGAAATAAATACTATACCATTATTTAGTTTATTTAATATAGAACCTACTAAGGATTTTATCGTTTCCATATCATGATCATGAAGACTTAAAATAACTACATCACCATATTTGCCAGTTATTTTATTAGACACGTATTCATCAGTTTTAGATAATTCTTTCTTTATAAGTTCCTGTTTATATTCTTTTTCTAATTCATTTACTTCTTTACGTAAATTAGTTACCTCTAATTTATTTTCTAAAATATCTTTATAGCATTTCGGCCTTTCGTTTGATATTTGAGGACTAAAGTTTAACTTTATTTCATCTTTTTCTGCTTCCTCTATTATTTTTTTTGCTTTTTTTAATAATAAAATCATCTCATCATTATATGGTTTTATCATTTCAAAAACTTCGGTTTCTAAATTAGTATCACAAACAGCTTCTATTCTATATACGTTAAGTCCTTTAGACTCTATCGATTTAATGGCAAAACTTCTAATGTTACCGGTATTAGTAACATGGGTTCCTCCACATAATTCTACCGAAGAACCAAACTTAACAACCCTAACAACATCACCGTATTTTTCTTCAAAAAGAGCCATTGCACCTAGTTTTTTAGCATCTTCTATACTCATTTCGGTAATTATAGCTGGAATGTTTTCTTTAATCATCTCATTAACTTTGTTTTCTACTCTTATTACATCCTCATCGGTTATTTTGTCAGTGAATTTAAAATCAAATCTAAGAGTTTCATTATCTACAAAGCTACCAGCTTGAGTAACTTCGCCACCTAAAACATCTTGCAAAGCCCTTTGCAATAAATGTGTTGCAGAATGGTTTTGACAAGTAGTAAAGCGCTTTTCTTTATCTACTTTTAAAAGTACTTCTTCGCCAACTTTTACGTCTCCTTCTAGTAATCTTACGTAGCACATGTTTTGCCCGTTAGGAGCTTTCTCGGTTTTTAAAACCTCAGCTTCTAAATCTTTACCAATTACGTAACCGGTATCTCCTACTTGTCCTCCCATGGTTGCATAAAATGGAGTTTTATCAAAAATTAAAATTCCTTCTGAATAAATATTTGCAACGTTACCTTCTAAATCTCCAACAAATATTACTTTAGCTTTTGTTTCTAGCTCATCATAACCAGTGAACGTACTTTCTTCTTTAAAGTTTTTGATATCTCCAAGAACCTTTAAATCATCTATCTTTTTAACGTTTTGTCTAGCTAAATTCTTTTGATGTTCCATGTATTTATCAAATTCTTCCTTTGATGCAATTATGTTTTTTTCTTTTAGTATTTCACTAGTTAATTCAAAAGGAAATCCGTAAGTATCATATAGCTTAAAACATAAAGATGAATCTAATTTTCTGTTATCATCTGTTATGTTTTTATCAATCATTTTTTCTAACTCTTTTAAACCATTTGATAACGTTTTTAAAAAATTATTTGTTTCTTTTTTTATTTCATTTAGTATAAAATCTTCTGATTCTAATAAATTAGGATAACTTTCATCATATACTTTTTCAATAAAATATTTAGCGATATCAATCAATATCGTAGGTTCTAAATTAAGTTTTTTAGTGTGCCTAATTGCCCTTCTAATAAGTCTTCTTAAAATATAACCCGCACCAACGTTAGATGGTGTTAAATGTTTTTCATCTCCTAAAAGCATGGTTCTAGTATGATCAAGAATGATCCTAATTGATCTATCTATGTCTTCACTAGTATTATATTTAACACCAAGTTTTTCTTCTAAAATATTCATTACACCAGTATATAAATCGGTTTTATAAATATCCCCATCTTCCGTGTTTAAAAACGCAAGTATTCTTTCGAATCCCCAACCTGTATCTACGTTTTTATTTTTTAACGGAACGTACTTATCTTTATCAATTTTTTCGTATTGCATAAATACGTCATTACCTATTTCAATAAAGTGCCCACAATCACAAGATGGGTTACATTTTTCTGAACAGGCCGGCTTATCTGTTATATAAAAATATTCGCTATCAGGGCCACATGGACCAGATTCTATTTCCCACCAGTTATCACTTTTTGGCAAGAAATAAATATTTTCCTTTTTAAATCCAACTTTTTCTTTAATAATTGCAGCTTCTTCATCCCTTGGGGCGTTTTCGTCTCCTTCAAAACAAGTTGTAGCAAGTCTTTCTCTTGGAATTTCAAGCACCTTTGTAAACAAATCATAACTCCATTTAATTCTTTCTTCTTTAAAGTAATCACCTAAACTCCAGCTACCCATCATTTCAAAAAACGTAGCGTGTGAAGCATCACCTACGGAATCTATATCATTCGTTCTTACGCACCCTTGAACGTTACATAACCTTTTTCCTAAAGGATGAGGTTTACCTAAAAGATATGGCATTAAAGGTTGCATTCCTGCTACGTTAAATAAAACGCCTGTTGTTCCATCACCAATTAAAGATACTGCTCCTATGTTTTTATGCCCTCGTTCTTCATAAAATTTTATCCATAGGTTTCTAAGTTCTTTACTATTTAATTTTTTCATTTATATCACCTCATCAATTATTTTAATTACTTTTTCATTTAATTCTTCTATGCTTCCATCATTTACCAAAACATAATCATAATCATCATAATTATCTAAAGCAGTTTCGGTGATGTGCTTTCTTTCGGTATCATTTAAATTGTTTTCATAGTTTGGTCTTTCTATTTTAATTTTATACACGTTTTTAAAACTTTTTTTAATACTGTCAAGTTCTTCTGGAAGTCTTGCATCGCTTATCGTTATAGCATCACAATAATAAGAATAAACCTCGATATCCCCAATTATTCTTTTTATGAAAAAATCATTATCAATTTTTTTTCTAATTATTTCAGTGCCAAGTTCCTGAAGCAAACTTCTTGGTTTGGTATCCTCATCACCATTCCAACCTGATAAGGTTTTAGCATACATTTTAATGTAAGAAGAAAACTGTAAATTAACAACTCTTTTACCCTTTAATTTGAAATAATTATCAATTAACTCACAGGTTGTATCTTTACCCGAATTAGCCTTGCCAGCAGTTATGAATATTTTTACATCTTTTTTACTTAATTCCATTTTATCCCTCCCATATAAAAAGGCACCACTCCCCTCATTAGGAACGAAAGGCTCGTGGTACCATCCTATTTTATACTTAATTTTACATAACGGTTTTTAACCGGCAGTTTTTTACTGCATTCCGAAAATAGCTTCAGCAAAAACATCTTACTAGTTTCCACCAAACACCAGCTCTCTTTGAAGATTATTTTTACTTACTAATTTTTCATCAACAATTTAAATATGTACTTATTTTAACATTAATATTAAATTAAATCAAACTTAATCTTTTAAATAGTTTTTATAATTATTATTATTTACAGGTGCATATTGGTCACAAAAAGAATCATATTTTCTATTTGGAACTTTATCATTCCTTATATAACCAATTTTGAAGGTATAGGTTGCTATTTTACCTTGATTACCCGCATTGTCAGACACGTATTTTACAAAAGTTTTAGTACATGGATTATCCCCGCTAGTTATTAAACAACTACTAACACTTTTTCCATTTTTATTAGTTAAAGTGGTTGCTGTTTTCCAAGAATTACCATTTATTCCGCTTAAATTATCCGTTGCATAAGTAACCATACCATCTATACTAAAGCGGCCAGACGCGTTATAAAGGCAAACATCACCAGTACAACTATTTCCAGTACACGTAACGTTTATTTTTCTTCTACCAAGCTTATTTCCCTTACTATCCCACTGAGTTAAATAAACTTGACTTACATCAGCATTTTTAAACGTTGGTGAAGATTTATCGATATAAGTATTTACCGGGCACTTTGTACCATTATCAGAAATGATAGTCCCTGTTTTACCTTCTGAAGTAAATTGTTCTTCTTTTCGTTGAGTTACTATCCCAGAAAGTTTTTTAAATTCCTGCGTAATTTTTACTGATGATTTATTCGTCCAAGATGCAGGCTCTCCCGTTGTTTTTCCACAAACTTCAGTATTGTTTATTACACTACTTATAACATTTTCTTTTAAGAAAAGGTATTCATCAATTTTACATTTTGATAAATTACCAGCATTGTCATAAATGTCAAATGAAAAATGATTTCTCTCGTTTACATCTGCCTCTCCCTCTAAAGCCAAAGAAAATAATTTGCCATTATAACTATTATAATTTGAATTTATTCCACTTCCAACTCCAGAATCGGAACCAGGATCTTGGAGAGAAAAATATGCTGATGGGCAAACCCTTGTAAACAAAAATGGCTTATAGCAATAATATTGTTCTTTGTTTGTTGCATCATTATAAGCTTTGGCTCCAATTATTTTTGCTGTACAAGTTGGTGGATCTACGTCTACTTTTAAATTATCAATATTTACTTTTTTTGTTACAGTATAATTTGGATTATTTTCATCTTCAAAGACCACTTCATACGTAGTACTTCTACCATTTTCAGAAGTTGTTGTAGAATAGGTGCTTAAATCATATGCTATAACATCGTAAATGCTACCAGAAGAATTGCTACTTTTATCCCATAATGTAAGCCAAGATTCATTTATTACATTATCTAATTTTTGAATAGAGTTGATTACATACCCAGAATTAGAATTAGCAACTAGCTTAATTACTACCCCTTTACTAATTGTACTTACGTTTTGCTCATCAACCACAATTTCGCCTGAATTATCTGATGGAGTATATTTAGAATTATATTTATACCATTCATTATCTTGATTGATTTTTTCTCCAATAACTTCGAGATCAAAACTTCCAGGATTTACAACGGGCTCCACCGTTACAAAAGAATTCATATCACAATTACCATTTTCATCAATATCATCAGCGTTTTCTACGTATTCATAGTTTATTTTATCACTTTTTTTAGACACCTTAACGTATGAACACTTATTAAGAGCTTTACCAGTTATTGGATTTGAAGTAACGTTTAAATAATCATCAGCAACTAACCTACCTAATGAAACCTTAATTGTATTATCGGGTGTTAAATTTTCAAAATAATAACTATTAGTTGAAAAGTATTGTTCTGCGGCCGTAATTATTTGATCTTTTACCAACCTATATGATTCTTCTTTTTTTGCATCACTTATATTAATTATACTTACGATTGCAATTCCTAATACCATTAACATTAATGCTATCGTTACTAATAATTCTACTAAAGTAAACCCATCTTGCTTCTTCATTGCTCCACCACCTACTATTGTTATGGTATCATACATAAAAACTTAATTCAATTAAAAAAGGGCAATTTGCCCTTTTTTATTTACAAATACCATCTATTCCTATGTAACCAACGTGTATTTCTAATACGCCAAGGTTATCACTTTTATTACCAGCATTATCACTTACGTAAAAATAGTCTTTCATAACGCATGGATTATCTCCCCTTGTTTTTAAACAAGAATCTACTTGTTGGTTATTTTTATTGTAATACACGTGATAATTTTGCCAACTATTACTATTTATACCACTATCATCATCTTTAGCTCTTATACTATAACCAGATATATTCATGGTACCAGGTATGTTTTGAACGCATGCATAACCTACGTATTTATTACCTACAGGTTCTAAAGAAATATATTTATCAATAACTAGTTTATTGTTTTTATCCCACTGCCTTAATCTAATCTGGTTCGTTTTATCAAAATTAATACCATTAAAATAAGGTTTATCTTTATCTACGTAAACGTTAACCGAACAAGTAAGACCCAAATCTGACCTTGAAATTTCAGCGGTTTTAGTCGTTGTAGAATACGTTTCCGTTTCCGTACCTAAGGTTTTTGTCCCTCCTAAAAGAGTATAAGAATTAAACTCTTGAGTAATAGTCCTTTCTTTATTAGTCCAAGTAGTTGATTCACCGGTAGTTGCACCACAATACTTTATTTTAGTGTTTCCAACTACTTCTTCAAGGTACTCTGATACAATCATTCTTTTAGAACAAGTATTTATATTACCAGCGTTATCTTTAACTTTACCATTCCAAGTAACCGTTTTTCCATTAGTATCAGACTGAGTATACGGAAATAAGGGTGGATAATTACTATAATACAAATTACTTGGCTTTTTTATTTGCTTTTCTTTTACTCCACTCCCAACGTCATCATAACCTAACGTAATAACTGGCTGAAGAACTAGCCCCAACTGATGATACTTATAAATAATTCCATAATTGTCACTGATTGTTCCGTTTGAAAATCCAGCAACGTTAACGTTACAACTTGGTAAATCAACATCCACACTCTTTGTCTCACACTTGGTTGCTGAAACACCTGCTTCATTAGTTACGTGGTAACATACTTCTTTTCCTTCTTTGTTTGTAGTAATAGCAAAAGATGATTTATCTGCGGCCATAATACTACCATCATTTTTTTCGGTTGGCTCTGATGGCAAAGAAATGTATTCATCACCGTTTTTAATCGAAATACCACCCATTATTGGTGAAGTTGTTGATGATGCCGTTATGGTAACAACTGGGGTTGTTCCGTCATCTCCTCTTCTATAATCCCAACCATCATTTCCTTCTTCTCCTTCTATTGATATTTCTATTTTTGGCGCGGATGCCGCTTCTGATACGTCTACGTATGAATTCGAAGAACAATCTTCTTGATCATCCACAAACGAATATTTTAATGAAGAATCTTTTTTAGTTACTTCTACGTAATTACATTCATTTAATTTTTTACCAGTTATTGGATTAGTAACGGCGTTAAGATAATCTTCATTAACTAATAAACCTAAGGATATTTTTATATTTCCGGTATCTGTTATACTTTCTTTATAATAAGCGTTTGTTTCCATATACTGTTCTGCTGCCGTTAGTATTTGTTTTTTTACTTGCTCATAAGCTTCTTGTTTTTTGGTATCACTTATCTTAATTATGCTTACGATTGCAATTCCTAATACCATTAATATTAACGCTATCGTTACTAATAATTCTACTAAAGTAAACCCGTTTTTCTTTTTCATAATATCACCTACTTTATTTAAAAATGTTTAATATATCTTTAATGTTTTTTCTGATAATAAAATTATCTATTATGTCTAAAACGGCGTACACGATTATAAATACACCAATTATTTGCGTAATTGCAAGGGCGCTTTTAAACGGGTTACAAAGTAATACTATTCCCCATATAAGCGTTAATAACGAAATTATTGTGGTATACGTCCAATCTTCGTTTTTTACTTTTTTTAACACCAAAGCATACTGGAACTTAGTAACGCTATTAATTATTATCCATATTCCAAGTATTATTGGAAATAAAGTTGCTAATGCGTTTGGACTAAATATTAAAAAGCATCCCGCTATCGTAAGTAAAACACCATACACCAAATCAAAGTTAAAGATGTTTCCAAGTCCTTCAGCGGTAAAATACCTATAGCCAGAAAAAAGTCCACTAGCTAGTAAAGTTCCTCCTATTACGTATGATATTATTGATATTGTTGTATCTGGTTTAATAAATAAGAACAATCCAATTATCACGAATATAATAGAAATTATTAACGATGCGTTACACATCTTGTTAATCTTTTTTTCCATCATTACCTCCTATATTGTTATTATACCATTTTTAATTAATAACTAAAAGTAATAATAAAAAATGGTAAACAAAAATGTCTACCATCGTTTCATAATGAAACTTATTTTTCCATCATATTTTCTAGTTTTTCTTCTGCGTTTTTCTTAACCTTGTTAATAGTTTGCTTTATTCCACCATTGCAAGAGCATTCATTATAACAATATAGTGCTCCTGAACCAACAGCAACACCTAAAAGCATCCATCCTAGGTTATTTAATGCTTTCATTTGTCTCACCTCTTACCAAAAATATGAATGTGGCATATTAAATAATGCCATTATTATTATGTTATAAAGCTTTATTTATATACCTTAAATTTTATTAATTAAAATATCTTTTAATAAAGTATTTCTTTTTTTAGTTCCATTATTATAAACACCTTGATAAAAAGCTTTAGGATTTCCAATTAGCATCAACGACTTTTTAGCTCTTGTTATACCAGTATATATTATTTTACGATAAAGCATCATTTTATAAGCATTTGTAATTGGCATTAATACTATTTCAAACTCACTACCTTGTGCCTTATGAATACTTATAGCATAACCATGTTTTATGTTTTTATATTCTTTTGGCGTATATTTTACCTTGTTTCCGTCAAAGTTTACGGTAATTTCACTTCCATTTATTTTTTCAATAAAACCAATGTCCCCGTTAAAAACGTTATCATCCGGCATGTTTTCAAGTTGCAAAACCTTATCGTTTTCATCATATGTTTCGTTTTTATCATCACTTTTAGGATTAAATATTTTTTGCAAAGTTTTATTAAGGTTATCAATACCATTAATTCCTTTATAAACTGGCGCAAGTACTTGAACGTTTTTAATGTCATAGCCTTTATCTATCGCTTTTTTTGCAAGTATACAAGTTGTTTTTAAAATATTTTCGTCATCACACTCTATGAAATTATAATCATCTTTTTTATTTAAAAAGCTTTCCGTTAATTCACCATAATTAATTTCATACGCTAGCTCGGTTATGTAAGAATTTTGATCTTGTCTGTATATTTCTTTTAAAAATATGGTATTAATCATTTGGGAGTCTATTAAATCTTTAAGTATGTTACCTGGCCCAACACTTTCTAACTGGTTATAATCTCCTATAAAAACTAGTTTAACGTTTGTTTTTATGGCTTTAAAAAAATTATATAAAAGCTCAATGTCGATCATGCTTGTTTCATCAATTATTACAAATTCACATGGTGCTTTATTATTACTATTATAACCAAATTCATTAGTTTCTTTATTCCACCTTAAGTACCTATGAATGGTGGATGCTGGGAAATTACAGGCTTCGCTCATTCTTTTTGCAGCCCTTCCGGTAGGTGCAAGTAAAACTAACTTTTCTTCTAATTTTTCATAAGAATAACCGGAAATTATTTTATATAGTTGGACTATTCCTTTAATTATGGTTGTTTTACCAGTACCAGGTCCACCGGTAATAATGGAAAAATTTTTTATTAAAGACTGCTTAATCGCTCTTTTTTGCTCTTCATTATAATTAATGTTAAAATACGATTCTAATTTATCAATTTTTAATTCAATGTCATCTACTTTTGCATCTTCTTTACTAGAAATTTCATAAACCTGCTCAGCAACATAGTTTTCAAATTTATAATAATCAATTAGAATATATTTATCAGAATCTATAATTATTTTACCCATACTATTAAGTTGTATTAAATAATAAGTTAAATTTTCTTTGGTTATTTCCTCATCATAATTACTTGCCACCGCATTATATATTAAATCTAGGCTTAAATAAGTATCCCCAGTTTGAAAGCACAAATTTTTCATAACGTATAAGATAAGTGCTAAAATTTTATTTACATCATTTACATCAATTCCAATTTTACTTCTTAATTCATCTATTTTTAAAAAATTAATACCATCTACCGTATCAATTAATTCATAAGGATTATTTTTAATAACCCTTATGGTATCTTCTAAATAATGGTTGTATATTTTAAGCGAATCTTTCATGCTAAATCCTAGGTTAGTTAGATAAACAACCACTTCAAAACTCTCGTTATACTTAAGTAATTTAGAATGTATATCAGAAGCCTTTTTTACGGTCATTTTAGGAACTTTAAGCAAACACTCATAATCATTCGAAATCAAGTTTAAACAATCGTCTCCTAAAACGTCCACTATTTGTTTAGCGGTTTTTTCTCCTACGCCAGGAAATATATCACTTGACAGAAAAATAACCAGCCCATCTTTATCTTCTGGTAATAATTTTTCATACCTATTAACGTGATATTGAAATCCGTAGCGCGCATTATCAACCACGTTCCCGTAAAAGGTATAATTTTCATCAATGTTAAGGGTTGCAAATAAACCAGTAAAAGTAAACTGCTTACCAACGTACTCGGTTAAATCATCATCATTAGTTTCGTTTATTTTAACCAAACCCACAACGTAACCATCATTGGAGGAATAAATTTTTCTTTTAAAAGTACCTTTAATGTAAGTTTCCATTTTAATCCTCCTTATCAACTTAATTATACGATTATTGAAGCCTCAATCACACCATCTTTTACGCTTTTTGCCTTAACTTTAACGTCTGTTCCAATAAGTTCTTTACAACCCTTAAAACGCACTTTTAAATAATTACCCGTATGTCCAGTTAAAAAACCATCTTTATAATTTTCTGGAATAACAACTAATTCTTTACCCACGTTACGTATGTAATAATCATTTTCTAAATCGTTAAACACGTTTATTAAGGCCTTACATCTTTCGTGTTTTTCAGCTTTGGTAAGCTGCCCCTTCATTTTTGCGGCAGGAGTGTTTTTTCTTG
>ERZ1643249.1342-NODE-1342-length-24981-cov-8.116986_pt1 | contig 24981 bp, 32 predicted proteins | sample MGYA00579263_ERZ1643249 | MGnify/ENA primary metagenome ERZ1643249 (study PRJEB29033, sample SAMEA4952264) | chicken gut metagenome | biome: Broiler Chicken; feature: Gastrointestinal Tract; material: Caecum | place: Ireland | collected 2018 | study: Broiler...
CGGCGACGTGCCCGTACTTTAACGATGAGTTTACCGCTGCCGAGGTGCGCGCGGCACGGGCTGAGGACGGCTCTTATTACACCGTTCCGGCGGATATGACTTATCGGGAGTGGAGAAACAGCCTCACAGACAGCCAGCGGCAGGAGCTTGATCTTCAGACCAAAGCTGCAAGGAACAGGTCAGCGGATAAGGAGCAGCATGAGAGGTACAAGAAGGTGCTCGGCACGAAAAATGTTCCGAAAAGCCTTGACGAATTCCAGCGTCTGAAGTATAATGATAGTGAAGGCTGGGCGGAGCTGAAACATATTTACAGATACCGTAATCGTATAAAAAAAGTCGACAGAGTATCTCTAAAGGAAGAGCCGTTTTCAGTGACAGAAATTATTAACAAGAAGGACGGCATAAGCAGAAATTATTATGATGATACGGGAAGGCAGACAAAACAAATAAGCAATACATCTCATGGACATAAGGCTGTTGAGAATTACGGTGAGCACGGTGAGCACGCACACGATTATCAATGGGATGAGGACGGAAATTTGATCGGAAGACCATATCGTGAATTGACAGAGATGGAAAGAAAGGAGAATGAGGATATATTATGAGCAATATTGATAATATAAGGCAGTGCCTTGAGGAAATGAGGACTCATGTTTTGTTTGATTACAAAGGGATAGCTTGTGGTATTGATCCATTATCCAGAAATGAGATAGATATGTGGTTCGGCGAAAAATATTATACGGCTTCAAGTATTGATGAGGCGCTGACTTATCAATTATTTGACGGAAAATCAATTGCCGATATAGCCGATCGGGTGCAAAACTTGGAATTATAAAAACAAGGAGGCCGAGGGATAAAATGAATTTTACTGTGGCTTGCAGTCAGCCCATCAGTTTCGGGTTGTTTGCCGTTAATGAGGGCAGCTTGTGGAAAATAGACGGCATAAAATATAATGATAATGCACAGGAGTCAATGATACATATGACCGAGTGCGGTACCGATGTATGGATAGAGATCCCGCAAAAGCTGCTTGCGGAGCGATTTGCTATAGCTTAGGAGGTACAGGAATAAATGGATGCTACAGCGTATATCCTGTGGGATAAGATAAAAAAGCAGATCGAAAAAGACGGTAACGCAAGAGGTTCATGCGCATTAAGCGGCATTGCTGATGTTAGAGCAGCCAATCAGCTCAATAATGCGGGGTTCATAAAAATAGAATCCATAAATGAATATGAATTGCACTATTATGTTGAATTTTTAGACTCGAATGGGGACTAAGCGCATCGATTTTCGGTGTGCTTTTTTCGTGGAGGTGTTGACAAAATAAGATAAAATATGCTATACTGTGAGCATAGCAGAAGGGTACAGCGGTTATTCTGACACCTGATAGAATGGAGGTGTCAGTTATGGATGATATGATAATAATATTGATTTTGATATTACTTATAATCATTTACATAAAAAAGTAACCGCTTACTCGGCAAAGTAAGCGGTATTTAGTGCCGAAAAAGCACTTACGGGCGTAAGCCCAAAATCGCAAACCTGCAGAATAACCGCTTTGGTTATCCTTCTGCTACCATTCTATCATAGAAAAAACGAAAAGTCAATAGGACGCAGCGAAAATTTACGCAGCGTCCTTTTTTCGTGCACGGAATATGAGAGCCGCCGGGAGGCGCCCTTCGCACCTTGCCGGGTGTGCAGAAAATGCCCTAAATCAAGGGGCGCAAATCCTATCGATCGTATTGTTTGGCAGTCTAAGCCGGTTTGTTTGCCCGCTGCGGGCCGGACCGCAGATGGGATCTCTTGCCGGACCTCCTTTCCGGGTATGGTAGTCCGGCGGCTGTCATATGCCGCGCATGGGTATAATCGCCGTTTTAGTATTGCCGGCGTAAAAGAACAAGACGGAAAGCCGCGGACTATACCGCGTTAACAAATGTATTTTACGAAAGGACGGAAAGAATTATGACCAAAGAGCAGCTGAAAGAACTGGGACTTGACGACGAAAAGACGGAGGCGGTCATCAAGCTGTACAATGAGACCATCAAGAACAGCTTTGTGCCGATCGCGCGCTTTAACGAAGTCAACGAGGCAAAGAAGAACGCCGAAACCACTATAACGACTATGACCAAACAGCTCGATGACCTGAAAAAGGTCGACGCCGAGGGGCTGAAGCAGCAGATCGAGACGCTCCAGAAGCAGAACAAGGACGCCGCTGACAAATATGCGGCTGCGCTGGAGGCTATGAGAAAGAATAATGCGGTCGAGTCGGCGCTTACATCAGCTAAGGCAAAGAACATCAAGGCGGTGAAAGCATTGCTGATGATGGATGAGCTGTCGTTTGACGGCGATACGCTTAAAGGACTCGACTCACAGATCAAGAAGCTCAAAGAAGCTGACGATACAAAATTCCTGTTTGAAGCGGAAGAGGCGCCTAAGCCTGCATTTTCGGGACTGAAGCCCGGAACGTCTTCTGGCGGTACTGGAAGTGAGCCTGAGGGGCGCGGAGCGGCGTTTGCTGCGAGGTACAATTCAAAGATGGGTGTAAACACAAAGAAGGAGTGATGAAGAATGGCTTACACAACACTTACAAGGGCGGAGATGACGCCCAATTTTCTTGAGAGCGAGGTCGGGCTGGTGCTTAAGACCATGCAGGTCGATGACACCGGCATAGAGCCTGACGAGTACGGCTACAAGACTGTAAAAGGCGGAACTATATATCCGTCTAATGACACGAACGCGAAGGGTATCGTATACGCCGATACCGATGTGACGCACGGCGAAAAGGCAGCGAGTGTGATAACCGGCGGACGCATCTACAAGAGCAAGCTGCATACCGCGCCGGAGACAGCCGCGGAAACGGCGCTCAAGGCGCTCGGCATCGTTTTTGTCGACAGCCAGCCGGCAGTGAGCCGCATAATGATAGACGAGCTTGGCTATACAGCCGGAACGACAGCGTTCCAGGCGAGCGATATAGCGGAGACGGACGACGGCTCGGCGCTTAAGATAGTCGCTGTAGGGTCGGATAACGATAAGGCGATAGCGACTGTCGCGCTCGACGCGAACAAGGTAACAGCTACAAAGGTCAAGGCGGGCACGACACAGGTAACATGTACGGTCGAGGATGTGAACGGCAAGCATACCGATATAGTCGTTCCTATCGTGATCTCGTAAAGGAGGCGTTGATAAATGGATATTTTGACACTTATATCTGACAAGGACAGGCTGGACTTTTCACAGAACCTGTCCGTAACGAGAAACTATCTGGGCGATACGCTTTTCCCGGATATAAAGACTGAAAACCTTGAGGCGGAGTATTTCAGGCTTTCGGACGGTATGACGCTACCCTCAATGGCCTTGGTACACGCGTTTGATACCGAGGCGGCCATCGGCACGAGACCGGCGCTCGAAAAGGTGACGGTCGAAAAGCTTCTCATAAAGGAGAAGATAAACCAGTCGGAGAGGATCCAGCTCTATCTCAGCAAGGGTGTATCGGAAAATTCCGTGATCGATTATGTGTTTGACGATATGGGCAGACTCGCCGAGTCGGTCAAGACAAGGACAGAGGTCGCGAAGATGGAGGCTCTTTCTACAGGGGCCGTGACGGTGAAGGAGAACAACCTCGATCTTAAGATCGATTGCGGCGTTCCGAACAGCAACCGCAAGAGATATTCCTGGTCAAATCCCGAAGCCGATATTCTCGGCGATATTCAGGAGATGATCGATATTGCCAAGGCTCAGGGCAAGACTGTGAACAGAGGGTTCACTTCTACAAAGATAGTAGGCGTTCTGAGGAAGAACAAGGGGATCCAGACAGCAATGTACGGCGCGAACGGTGTCGGCACCTTCGTGTCGCTCGGACAGCTCAACACTCTCATGACCGATATGTTCGGGTTTACGATAGTCGTAAATGACGATATGTACAAGATAGAGAAAGCGAGCGGCGGCTTTGAGACGAAGCGGTATTTCGCCGAGAACAAGTTCGTGCTTGCGACTGTGGACAGCACCGGCGCGCTCGGAACAGGCCTCTGGGGCGTTACTCCCGAGGAGCTTGACCAGGGACCGTGGACGGCTAAGTCGCAGGATCAGTACATCACTATAACACAGTGGAAGACGCCCGATCCGGCTACGGTATGGACCAAGGCGAGCGGTCTGTTCGTGCCTGTGCTTCCCGATCCGTACGGACTCGTTATAGGCACCATAGCGACAGCCTGACGGGGTGGCGGCTATGGCGGCGTATGATGAGGCGAAAGCTAAGCTTGAAGCACTCGGCATAACGGAGATAAATCAGGAGCTTCTCAGGCTCTCAGTGAATGAGGCGGAAATGTATATCAAGAATTTCTGCAACATAACAAGAGTGCCTGAGGAGCTTTTTTGCGAGCTTGTAAACTGTGCCTGCGGCAAGTATCTTACGGTACTGCGCTCGTTCGGGCAGTTAGGAGATGTTATCGACTTTGACGCTGCGGTATCGCAGATAAGCGAGGGCGATGTGAGCGTGAGCTTTGCGGACGGGACTTCGGCTGAGGATCAATTTCTGTCCGTGATCTCCGGATGGGCGAATCCTGACCCGGCGGCTCTTCTGAGGTTCAGAAAGCTGGTGTGGTAATGAAAAGATACAGGACTGCGATAGAAAGACTTTATACGGGCATTATGGACGTCATAGAGCACCGTGCCGTCAAAGATGAGACCACTAAGCTTACGAGCTTTGAGGAGGTGACCGTGCTTGAAAATGAGCCGTGCAGGCTGTCGTTTTCAAGTTCCAGTGTGAATGAGGAAGTAAACGGCGCGTACAGCGTGACGCAGGAGATAAAAGTATTCTGCGCTCCGGAGCTCGATATAAAGCCCGGTTCCAAGCTCGTTGTAACGCAGAACGGCGTGACAAATTCGTATGTGCATACCGGGAAATCAGCGGTGTACAGCAGTCACAGGGAAATAGCGCTGGAATTATTTAAGGAGTGGGCGTGATGAAGGTAAAGGCCGATACAAAGGGGCTCAAGGAGCTTCAGAAGAAGATACAGCAATTTGAGAATGCCGATTACGACAGGCTTGCCGAGAGATGCGCAAACCAGCTTGCCGCAAGGATGCAGACGGAATGTGTTCATCAGACGGAAACCCGGACAAAAACACGTACCGGGCATCTTAAAGGCAGCTGGAAAGCAATCAAAGCGGTAAAACGCGGCGGGACGTGGCAGTCGGTAGTATATAATCCCGTGAAGTATGCTCCGTATGTGGAATACGGGCATAGGACAAGAGGAGGGCGCGGCTGGGTGAACGGGCGGTTTATGATGAGGCATTCCGCCGATGAGATAGAACGCAACGCGACTAAGATAATCGAGAAGGAAGTAAATAAGGAATTAGCGAAGGTGTTTTCATGATAACTGATGTTATAACAGCGGTATCGAGGACTCTTGACGAGAGGTTTGACGGGGCATATGCGGTACATACCGAAAAGGTGGAGCAGGGCTTGGCTCCGCCTTGTTTTATTATTACAGTGGTCGACGCGGAGAACACGCCGCTCCTGCGGGACAGGGCGAACAGGGTATACGCGCTCGATGTCGTATACATCTCGAAGAGCAATACCAATGCCGAAATGTACGCCATGGCGGACAAGCTGTTTTCGGCGCTCGGACTTGTGACTATGACGGACGGCTCGCGGCTCTTAGCCTATAATATGAGGTATGAGGAGGTCGACGGCGATCTGCATTTCTTTGTCACTTATCAGCTGACAGTCAGAGCCCCGGAGGATGAGGACGCCATGGAGAGCTATTCGTTAAACAGTGAGATCGGAGGGATATAAATGGCGGCAAAAAGTAAAAGCGGCGCAGAGACCGAGGAGCGTTTCAGCAAAGCACAATTTCTGCGCTCGAAAAAATACGCGGCTCTGACAGACTTTTTAAAGGTCCTGCTGGAGGACGGCAGGACCTATACGAAAGCAGAGGCAGATAAAATAATCGATGGATATATGAAAGGAAGTGTTAAGTAATGGCGTTGGGCGGAGGAACATTTACAGCACAGAACAAGGTCCTTCCCGGCTCGTACATCAATGTTGTATCGAGGCTAACAGCGAGCGCGGCGCTGTCCGACAGGGGCTATGTCGCGGCGGCGCTCCAGCTGGGATACGCGCCGGAGGGGCTGTTCACAATAACGGCGGATGATCTCTATACGAGGTCGAGGTCGCTGCTGGGACATGAATACGGCGCGGATGAGCTGAGAAATCTGCGTGAGATACTCAAAAACGCGCACACCGTCTATTGCTACAACGTTTTGGCGGGCGGCGCGAAGGCGAGCAATACTTATGCCACGGCTAAGTATAACGGCGAGGCCGGGAACCAGATCAAGATCAGGATCGAGGCGGACGTCGATGACTCGAACAGTCTGATAGTGTCGACCTTGTTCAACAATGACGTCGTTGACGAGCAGAAGATCGCGAAGGTGTCGGGATCCTCGACGACAGATAACGGGCTGAAGGACAACGACTATGTTGTGTTTAAAAAGACTGCCGTTCCGGCGGTGACAGCCGCGACCGCATTGTCGGGCGGCACGGACGGAACGTATTCGGGCGGACAGATCTCAAGCGCGTTCACCGCGTTTGAAAGCTGCACGTTCAACACTCTGGTCGTTGAGGGCGCCTCGACCGATGACGAGGCTGCCGCAAATTACGCCGAAAGGCAGCGCGAGAAATACGGCAAGAAATTTCAGGCGGTGATCAGCGACATCGGCAAGGCATCGACCGTCGACCATGAGGGCGTCGTGAAGGTGCCGAACAAGGCGCTGAATGTGTCGGATCTTACAGGGCAGCTCAAGTTCTGGACCGCGGGCGCACTGGCGGGCTGCCCGATAAACAGGTCGCTGACAAATACGGTCTATGACGGAGAATATGAAGTCGACGTCAATTATTCACAGGCCGAGCTGGAGTCGCTCATAGAGAACGGCTTTTTCGCGTTCCATAGGGTCGGCGATGATGTGCGGGTGCTGCTTGACCGCAACAGTCTGGTGACATATACCGAGGACAAGGGCGAGCTTTTCAACGATAATCAGGTGATACGCGTTGCGGACCAGATCGCGAACGATATAGCCGTGATATTCAACACAAAGTATATCGGAGCCGTGCAGAACAACGCGACAGGTCGCGCTCTGTTCAAGGCGGATATAATACAGCATCATAACCGGCTCCAGGACATGAACGCTATCGAGGGCTTTACGGCCGACAGCGTGACGATAGAAGCCGGTACCGAGAAAGGCGCGGTAGTGGTGACCGACGCGGTGACCGTTGTCGGGACCATGACGAAGCTGTATATGACGGTATACGTGTCGTAAAGGAGGGTGAAAGAGAATGGCAACAATATTAAAGGCTAAGGATACCGTATCGGCGTCTCTGGCGACATGCTACTGCGATATCGAGGGTATCCGGTATAACTTCATGCAGATGATAAATCTTGAGGCTACGCTTGAGAAGAACAAGACCGAGGTGCCTATACTCGGCAAGACCGGAAAGGGCAACCGCTCCACCGGCTGGACGGGTTCCGGCTCGGCCACGCTGCACTATAATCAGTCAGTGTTCAGAAAGCTCTTGGAGCGCTACAAGGACACGGGCGAGGATATTTATTTCAATACCGTTGTCGAGAACAACGATCCGACGTCGGACGCGGGCAACCAGGTAGTTACGCTCATCGACTGCAACATAGACGGCGGAGTGCTTGCGAAGTTCGACGCGGACGGCGAATATCTTGATGAGGACGTCGATTTCACATTTGACGATTTCACGATAGATACTGAGTTCAGCGAGCTTCCGGGCTTTGTTGTGAGCTGATGATCCGGCGCCGCGGCTCCCTGACTCCCGATCCCGTGGGGTAGGGAGTCGAGGCGCTTCGCAATCACCTGATTTGTATTTTATGAAAGCGAGGTTTTTTATTATGGCGACATTAAACGGTTTTTTGCATCCAAAGAAGATAGATACTGTAAAAACGGTCATAAGCGACAGGTTCTGCGATGAGAACGGCGAGCCGCTTGAGTGGGTGCTCAGGTGCGTGAGCGGCGAGGAGATAACAAATATCCAGAACGAATGCACGACCGTCAACAAAAACGGGACTTCGGTCGATACGGACAGATTTCAGGGGCTTTTGCTTGCTAAGTCGGTCATTACCCCTAACCCGAACGCGGCGGATCTTCAGGACGCTTATGGTGTGACCGAAGCTTCCAAGGTGTTCGGGAAGATGCTCACAGGCGCGGAATATCTTAAGCTTGTGACGGAGGTCACGGGGATAAACGGGCTGGACAAGGATCTTGAGTCGCTCGTTCAAGAAGCAAAAAACTGATAAACGGCGGTGATTACGAGAGCAACTACGCCTTCTACTGGCTGCACGAGTTTCACCGCCCAATACATGAGTTTACAGAGCTGCCGGTCGAGGAAAAAGCGATGGTGATAGCCTGTATCGATATACGGATAGAGGAACAGAAGAAGGCGGAGAAAAAGGCGGAGAATAAAGCTAAACGCGGCAGAAAGAGGTGAGACTGTGGCAAATACTATATCGACGACCATTGCGGTCAATGACAATATGACGAGCGTGCTCGTAAAAATAAACAAAGCGGTGCAGAACGTCACACAAAGCTATGCAGCCATGGAAAATGCTTCGGCCAAAACGGCAGGTACTGTATCAAGATCCATGAACAGCGCAGTTACTGCCACCGGCAAAATAAAAAGCAGTATCGCACAGTTCGACAGCATGTTCAGCGGTGTAAGCAGTAAACTCAGTGCGGTATCTAATTCCACAAAGGTTTTGGCGGATAGGTTTACCGCCGTTCGGGTACAAGGAGCGTTAGCGGCATCAGTATTAAAGACGGGGCTTCCGAACGCGCTGAAAAATCTACCCTCTGCCGCGATCTCCGCAGTTGAAAACGCAATATTAAGGATGCGGATACAGGCGGCACGTGCAAGGTATGATATAGAGAATATAGGCAGCACGCTAAAAACATTACCGACAAAGGCGGTAACAGCGGTAAAGAACGGCTTGACAGCGGTTCAAATGCAGGCGTCCCTGTCGGCTGCGGCATTAAAAACGTTCGCGAAAGTGAAGCTGAACAGTACGGTTTCAAAGCTGAATGAGATAAGAACGGCGTTGACACAAGGACGGACAGGCGCGGCAGGGTTCGCAACGGCGTTAAAAAACATAGGGAAGATAACCGTAGTCGGAGCAGTAAACTCTGTGAATCGTCTGAAAAACGCGCTGGCACAGACCCGAACGGGCGTTACGGGAGTGGGTACAGTCTTTAAAAGCCTGGGCACAACAATAACGAACACCGCAAAAAACGGTGTGAATGCTTTTAAAAACTTCGCTTCAAATATGGCGTCAAGTATAAAAAGCAAGGTCAAACAAACATCGTCTACATTAAACAAAATGAGCGTCGGTGTTGCGGCGATAACCGCGGCTGCCGGTGTGGCGGTAAAGAAGATCGCTGATTATTCCGATACGGTCATACAGACAAAGGCGCGGCTCGACCTTATGAATGACGGATTGCAGTCGACTGAGGAACTGCAGCAGAAGATATATGACAGCGCGACAAGAGCGCGCGGCGCTTATCAGAGTACAGCGGACGCGGTATCAAAAATGGGCATACTTGCGGGCAATGCATTCTCAAGCAATGATGAGATCATCGCGTTTATGGAGCAGGTCAATAAACAGTTCACCATAAGCGGCACCACGGCGGAGGGCGTACGGGCCGCGATGCTTCAGCTCACACAGGCGATGGGCTCAGGCATGCTGCGCGGCGAGGAGCTGAACTCCGTTCTGGAGCAGGTGCCCACGATAGTTCAGACGATCGCGAAATATCTCGGCGTAAACGTCGGTATGCTTAGGGATATGGCTTCCGAGGGACAGATAACCTCAGAGGTCGTAAAAAACGCGCTGCTATCTGCCGCTGATGAGACCAATGCGAAATTCGAGTCGATGCCTAAGACGTTCAGTCAGATATGGGCGGATTTTAAAAACCGCGCTCTTTTCGCTTTTCAGCCGGTGCTTGAAAAGATAAATGAGCTTGCAAGCACCGGGCGGCTCGACACGATGATAGAGCAGGCAACGAATATGCTTACACAAATGGGTAACACGGCGCTTGATGTGTTCACGTGGCTGAGTGAACATGCTGACATAGTAAAAGCGGCGTTGATAGGTATAGGTGTAGCTATAACCGGAATGACAGTAGCGATGTGGGCGTTCAATATTGCGGCTATGGCAAATCCTGTCGTATGGATAGTGCTCGCTATAATAGCCGGAGTTGCGCTACTTGCCGCAGGAATATATCTCTTAGTCAAACACTGGGATGAAGTGTCTGCGGCTGCCGGGCGATGCTGGGAAGCGATAAAGTCGTTCTTCGGCGGTATAGGCGATTGGTTCAAAGGCATATGGGACACAATCGTTTCGGGTGTACAGACCGCATGGAATGCTGTTGTTTCGGTGGTGCAAGGCGCTTGGAACGGAATAAAATCTGTGTTTTCGGCAGTAGGCAGCTGGTTTGCCGGAGTGTGGAACGGTATCGTATCTATTGCGCAAAGTGTTTGGAATAGTGTTGTATCAGTCATTTCATCGGTTTGGAATACGATATGGGGCGTGATCTCGCCTATAGTTACGGCTATATGGAATCTCATAAGCTCTATATTTGGAGCGATCGCGTCAATAATCAGTGCGGTAATGCAAGGTATATGGGCGGCCATACAGCGTGTATGGAATAGTATAGTCGCGTTCATCACACCTATATTACAGGCTATATGGACAGCTGTAACTACTATCTGGAACAACATATGGGCGGCGGTAACGACGGCATGCACATCAATATGGAATACGGTCGTGAGCATATGGAACAATATCACGTCAGCAGTAAGCACGGCTGTGAACGCGGTGCTGTCAGCCGTTTCATCCATCTGGAATACGATAAGCTCGGTAACGAGCAGTATATGGAACAGCATCAAAAGCAGGATAGCTGATATTTGGAAGGGCATCGTTTCCGCTGTCACTAATAAGGTGAAAGAGGTCTATGACAAAATAAAGGGCAAGTTTGACGAAGTCCTTGACTTCCTCGGAGGGCTTAAAGATAAGATGATAGCCAAGGGCAAGGAGATCATCCAGGGGCTTATAGACGGTATCGCGAGCAAGATAAACGCTGTAGCCGATAAGATACGCAGCGTCGGAGAGACGATAACGAACGGTATCAAGAACTTCTTCGACATCGGATCGCCGTCTAAGGTCATGCGCGAGCTGGGACAGTGGACGTTTGAGGGCTTTAATGTCGGACTGCTGAACATGATCGATAAGATACGGCGTACCACGGTGAACATGGGCGAGGTAGTGACAAGGGTAATGCCCGTGCCCGACAGGCCGAAAGAGCCGCAGGGGAGACCTTCGGAGTTTGCGGCGATGCGTCAGGTCGTTTCCAACAGATCGAGCAGCTACAAGACGATAAACGCTCCGGTCACGGTCAAGGTCGATAACAATAACTCATTTACGAGTGAAGTTGACATTTCGAGGTTCACGCGCCGTCTGGCGAACGGTATAGCGGAGCAGATAGGGGTGCAGTTAGAAGGGGCGATGGCCAGAGACGGAAGATAAGCGGCGCATCTTATCACCCGGCCCGGCTCGGAGTATACACATACGCCGTCGCCGTGCCGGGCAACAATTTGCTTGCTTCTTTTCCGTCTCAGAATAAGTGAGGATAAATGACTTTTTGAACGGAGGGAAGTTTGAATGGCGTATCAATTTTTCATAGCGGGCACACGTCTGCCTGTTACTCCCGGAGGTTCCACGATCTCGATACCGTCCCGCAACGAGACCGTGACTCTCATAAACGACGGGGACATAAACATTCTGAAGAAAAAAGGACTCAAGGAGTTTTCCTTTGAGGTGTATCTTCCGCACGTCAGATACCCGTTCGCGAACTATACGAGCGGGTATGAGAACGCGGACGGGACGGTGAGCGATATAATACCGCCGCTCCAATATCTGCAGCTGTTTGAAAAGCTCAAGGACGACAGGCTCCCGTTCCAGTTAGATATTTACCGCGAGCTGCCGAGCCGTAAAGGCGGGAACACGTGGTGTACGAACGAGACTGTGGCGCTTGAGGATTATGAGGTCGTTGAGGACGCTGAGAACGGCTGCGATGTTGTCGTGAACATAAACCTCAAGCAGTACGTGCATTACCGCACGCAGAAGGTCGTATTGTCCGAGGACGGGCTTACATATTCGACTGTCAGAGATACGGACAGGAAAGTGAACAGGATCGTTCAGGCACGTGAGGGCGACACGCTTACAAGCCTGCTGCTGCGCGAGTTCGGATACTGCGACAGTGAGCTGATGACACGGATATGGAACCTGAACAGCGGGACCTTTGTTGATCCGGACGGCGGCGCTTTGATCAGCACGCTGCCCGAGGGCATGAGCATACGCCTTGTGGAGGTGTGATATGGCTACTGTTATAGATAATGCAGTGGATTGGGCGCTGTCGATAGCAAACGATCCAAAGTACGGCTATGACCAGGGGTCACGCTGGGGGCCGGACTATGACTGTTCTTCATTCGTGATCACCGCATGGAAGCAAGCCGGCGTCGACACGGGGGCAACGTATACGGGCGATATGTACAGCCGTTTTACGGCAAAAGGGTTTAAGGATGTTACGGGTTCGGTAGATATCAACAGCGGGTCCGGTATGCAAAAAGGCGATGTGCTGCTGAATGCGGCGCATCATACCGCTATGTATATAGGCAACGGGCAGATGGTGCAGGCATCGATAAATGAGCTGAACGGTGTTACCGGCGGACAGAGCGGCGACCAGACCGGGACTGAGATATACGTTTGCGCATATAAGAACTATAGGTCGTCATGGGACTACGTTCTGCGTTATCCCGGAGGAAGTACAAACAGCGGAGGCTTTACAGCGGCGCCGGGCAGCAACCTGAAAACGTGGGAGGATACCGTCACCCCAGAAAAGTTAGAAGCCGTTTTTGACGGCGCGCTCAAGGGGCTTGGGCGGCTGTTCGTCAAGTATGGTATAGCGTATCAGGTCAATCCGGCGCTCGCCGCGGCGATAGCCATGCACGAGACAGGGAACGGATCCTCTAAGGCGGCGAACAGTCAAAAGAACCTGTTCGGGTATATGACCAACGGCGGCTCAACGCTTGCGTCCTTTGACAGCTGCGAGGACAGCATAAAAGCGGGGATAAGAAATCTGTCGCTCAACTACCTATATCAAGGGCTCAACACGGTGAGCAAGATACAGAAGAAATACGCCCCGGTCGGGGCGGCAAACGATCCGAACGGACTGAACAACAGCTGGGTAAGCGGCGTTACATATTATTATCAGAGGATAACGGGCAAAAATCCGAGCGATCTCGGCACGGGCGTACCGAGTGACGCTGAGGCGCAGTCGAATATGGGGCTGATACAGGAGAGCGGCGGGGCGTCCGCGACCGGGCAGAGTTCTATGGATATAACGAGCTCGCGGGTCATGGCCGCTTTCGGACAGCAAGCGGAGGCGCGGCAAAACCAATTCAAAGGTCGGACAGCTGTGAACGCCGATGACGTCGAGCTGTATATCATAGACTGGAACGGGACGATATACAAGCCGGTCGTTCTTGAGGGAATAGAATGGGAGACAGCCTACAGCGGTTCGCCCGCGCAGCTGACGTTTACTGTTATAAAGGACGAGAACATATCCTTTCTGGAAGGCTCACAGGTGGTATTCAAGTACCGGGGCGCGCCCGTCTTTTACGGCTTCGTATTCAAGAAAACGAGGGATAAGGACCAGCATATCAAGTGTGTGTGCTATGATCAGACGCGGTATCTGCAGAACAAGACAACTATGGTATATTCCGACAAGACGGCGAAAGAGGTGATCGAAATGATCGCTAAGGACTTTTCGCTCGTTGTCGGAGAGCTTGTCGATACAGCGGTGAAAATACCGCTCAGAGTCGAGGACAACGCGTCGCTGTTCGATATAATCCAATACGCGCTCGGCTATACCACATGGAAAACAGGGATATGGTACACGTTCTATGACGACTTCGGCCGGCTCATGCTCAAAAAGAGTACCGACGTCATATCGAACTGCGTGATCGATCAGACCAATGCTGAGGATTTTGATTATGAGTCGTCGATCAACGAGGAAACATATACGAGGATCAAACGGTACTATGATAACAAGGATACCGGGATACGTGAGATATACAGCTATGACGAGAGTTCGAAGCGCCCGTACTACGGTGTTTTAGAGCTGTGTGAGAAGATAGATGATGAAAATATAGACGCGTTCAGAGCGGACGCGGAGGCGCAGATGCAGCGCGATCTCCGGCAGTATGCCGCGCCGACGAGATCGCTGTCGATAAACAATGTGTTCGGCGACGTGATGGTGCGCGGTGGAAGCATTGTTTATGTCGCGATGGACCTCGGAGATATAGTTGTAAATTCTCAGGAAACGGGTCATTATTTTGTGTGCGACAGTGTGAAGCATACGTTCAGCCACGGGAAACATACCATGGATGTAAATTTGACGGGAGGAGGATATAGATTTATATGATAGATGAAGCATACCTTGTAAGAGTCCTCGGCGAGCTTGTGAAAAAGACCGTCGATGAAAAGATACGCCCGTCAGGCTTTGCGGTCGGTGTGGTCAGCTCGGTCTCGCCGCTCAGAGTGAAGCTGTCGAATGATCTGGAGCTGCCGGAGCAGGTGCTGATCGCCGGAGATCAGTTCGGGGCGTTCACGCTGGAGACAACTGACGGCAGGCATACCGTATCATACGATAACTCGCTCAAGACCGGCGATAAGGTCAGGCTGCTTAAAAACACCGGCGGTCAGCAGTATTTCATTATCGGGAGGGTGACGTGATGATACCGGAAACATCTTATGCTCCTGAGGTGCTGCAGACGGCGAGAGTGACAACACTGCCGTCACTTGATTGGAAGATAGATCTTGAAAAGAATATCATAAGCGGAAATATCGATGAAACGGAGTCGGTACGGCAGGCGGTATATATGATCCTGTCCACTGAGCGGTATACGAAGCCTATCTACACATGGAATTACGGCATTGAGACGTATGACCTGTATCAGTCCAACAAAACGTATATCATACCTCAGCTCCAGTCGCGTATCATGGACGCGCTCTATCAGGATGACCGTATACAAGAGGTGTCGAATTTTAAATTCGACGTCAGGGGCAGCGTGTACCGTGTCAGCTTTGATGTCAGGACCGTATTTGACACGACGATAGCGGCAGAAACGGAGGTGAGCCTATGAATTTTTTGGAGGAATACAGCTATTCGGCTGTGCTGTCGAGGCTGCTTTCGCGGGTCGACGATAAGTATGACAAGCGGGAAAGCTCGGTCATATACAACACCCTTGCGCCCGCGGCGCTGGAGTTCGCGAACGCGTATGTCGACTTGCAGCAGATAGAGAACGAGGGCTTCGCCGATACCGCGGGCTACTATTTTCTCAAACGCCGCGCGGCAGAACGCGGCTTGACGCCTGAGGAGGCTACGCCCGCGGTGCTCAAAGGAAGGTTCGATAAGGAGATAGAGCTCGGTAAACGGTTCACGGGTCTGAATACCACGCTCAATTATACCGTGTCTGAGTTTATCGAGTCAGCAGCCGAGGGCGGCGTTACATACTATTATTACCGCTGTATATGCGAGGACACGGGCGAGGCGGGAAACGAATATATCGGAGGTCTGCTGCCGCTGGACGGCGACATCGAAGGCTTGGGCGTTGCGGAGCTTACGGAGATACTGATACACGGCGAGAATGCTGAGGATATTGAAACGTTTCGGCAGCGGTATTTTGACGACATCAATAATCAGGCCTTCGGCGGAAATACTGCACAGTATAAGGAGATGGTCGAAGATCTTCCGGACGTGGGCGGGTGCAAGGTGTATCCCGTATGGAACGGCGGCGGAACAGTCAAGATAGTGTTCACGAATTCGGAGCACGAGTCGCCGTCCGAGCCGCTTGTCGCATCGGTGCAGGAGCAGATAGACCCCGTTGATAAGCAGGGGCAGGGAGTAGGCATGGCGCCGATAGGACATAAGGTCACTGTCGAGGGCGCGGAGACTGAGTATCTTACGATACAGACAAACATAACGTATGAGACAGGCTATGAGTGGAACGATGTGAGCAACGCGTTCAATGAGGTCATCGACACATACCTTGCAGAGCTAAACGCAGACTGGAAGGACAACGAGAAAACGGTAGTGCGCATATCGCAGATCGAGAGCAGACTGCTTGACATCACCGGTATACTCGATGTTGACGGCACAACGATAAACGGAGCCGCGGGGAATTATTCGGCAGATGAGAACGCAGTAGTTAAAAGGGCGGTGAGCTGATGGCCGGTATAGAGAGATATTTTGCGGATCAGCTCATAGGCATTGCAGAGGTGCAGCAGATCATAAACGCCCTGCAGCCGGAGTTTGCGATGCTCAGTGAGAATATCTACAAGGTACTGAACAATATGTTTATCCTTGACTTAGACGAGGACGGATGCGAAAGGTACGAGAAAATGCTCGGCATAAAGCCGCGCGGTGACGACACGATAGAGGACAGGCAGTTCAGGATACTCGCCTTGTATAAGGGCGACACGCCGTATACGATCATATCGCTAAGGCGCAAGCTGGAAGAGCTGTGCGGGGCGGAGAACGTTGAGATAGTGCTTGACGAGGCTGATTACTATATCGAGATATGGATAGGTCTGCAGAGCAAGAACCAGTTCGACACGGCGTATTCTGTCATCAAAAAAATGCTGCCGTGCAATATGCAGCTGAATTATTCCCTGAAATATAATCAGCACTCGACGCTTGCGGGTCATACGCACGGGCAGTTATCTGCGTTTACACATTCGCAGCTTCGCAGCGATGTTATAAATATAGGAGGCTAATATGGAGACCACAACAAATCTGGGCTTGAAAAAGCCCGCCGAGACTGAATTTTACGACGTCAACGATTTTAACGAGAATGCGGATAAGATAGATGCCGCGGTCAGTCAGCTCGAAACGGCGATAGCTGCCAGGGCTATGGGGGTATATAACGAGGGTTTTATAGGAGGACTGAATGCCGCGCTATTAAGTACCGGAGGAGCTGCAGTCGGCGCCGGCGCCAAAGCAAATAAAGGGCTTGCCGGAGGAAAAAATGCATCTGCCGCAGAGGGCGCGGCTATAGGCAGCGAAGCAAGTGCCTCACATGGCGTGGCAGCCGGGCGCCATGCAATGACTTTGCATGGCGCGGCACTCGGCGATGGCGCGAAGACGGTAGATGAGGAAGGTAATCCTATCACCGCAGTTCAGCTTGGGGCGGGGACGAACAGTGATCCTAACACATTTCAGGTGTTTTCTTACCAGATGATGGACGCGAATGGACATATACCGCCGGAGCGGCTTAATGATGCGTTCGTTGAAAAGCGCGTAGTTGACATATATCAACCGGATACTGACACCGAAGGAGAACTCGGCAGTTTATATTATGCGAAGAATCAGCTAATCTCCGGCCCCGGAGCTCCGGAAGTAGTGGCTGATTTCGTTAAAATTTATTTTTGTACAGCTATAAATTATGATCAAACAGAAGACGGCAGTGCCACTTATACATGGGCAACCCCGCGCTGGGAAGGTGTTAAGCTGGGTGCCGATGATATATACGATGGCAGCATTACTTCGGCAAAAGCTGACTTTACAAGATACAGCACTACTCCGGTGCAGATAGGCGAATGGATAGACGGGTCACCGGTGTACAGACAGGCGTTCCAGCAGGAATTTGACGGGTATTCGGTACAGGTTTTTCTGCAGAACGCTGACGATCGTCTAAAGGTCGTTGTTTTGAGCGCGAGATGTCTTTTGCGGAACGGCACTAATGATACCTTTTTCTGGACCATGTACGACGTAGGGGGCGGCGGCAGCACATCCGTTTATGTGGAATTTGCCGAAACCTCAAAGCCGTCGGGAGCCGCGACTGCATACGGGTACGTGGATTATATTATCGAGAGTGAGGGGTGATAGTATGAAAGGTCAGCGTTATATGACGGTCTCAATGACAGAAAATCAGGTATTGAACATAGAGTATGATTATCGCTGCGCGGTCGATATACTGAATGACTGCGATGCTGAGATCTATGTATCGGCCGAAAACGATTTCAAGGATTTCTTGAAGATACCGAGCGGGTGCTGCTATAACGGTTTCATGTCGAGCTTTGACGATAATAACATCATATATATTAAAGCTGCGGGAAGCGGCGATGTGTCGGTCGGCGTGGCGATGTCGTGATGGAGGTGAGGTGTAATGGGTTATAGTGTGAAGGGCTTGTCGGCGGCTGATAGAAGTGAGGTCATCGCCGCCGCTGTGGAGGCTGCCGCGGCTGAGATCGACCTGTCACCGTACCAGCAGAAGCCGACAATAACGGAGCTGGCGGGCGCGACAGTGACACAGGCGTTAGCGGATAACACCGAGTATAGGGCAGGGGAGCTGACGGCTCTCACGCTCACTCTGCCGTCCTCATATGGAGATACGTTTGAGTCATCGGTGGTATTTACAAGCGGCGCAACAGCGACAAATGTCATATACCCGGACGGCATCAAGTGGAGCGGTATGGACATAGCGGAGAGCGGCGGTGTGACAGGCTTTGCGCCGATAGCTGACCAGCGGTACAATATATCGTTTTGGTGGGACGGATTATACATTAATGCGGTAGTGAGGGGTGTGGAATATGAACCTGAGACGTAAACGCATGATACTGATGCGCGATGTGTGGTATGGGTATAACCGCACCGCCTCCGGCAACCCGGTCACGCTGGAAGCAGCCAAGCGCCTGCGGCAGCTGACCATATACGGCAATGCGGTGCAGGACGGCACACCCAGTCCCGATGCGCCGGTGGAGGTGCAGCTGTGCGGGGACAGGACGGGGAATTTGCTGGATTATGATGTATTTGACAATATGCCGGAATACACGTCGTCATCTTCAAATATCGGCTCTTTTGCTGTGCCTCTGCCCAATGGCGTATATACAGCGTCTACAAATATACCTTTGGCCCCGTATGCCGGTATGTTTGTGGCAAGTAGTATGCCAAGCGATAAATGGACGACTGCAAGCTATGGAGTGTCAGCCGGGATGCCGCGCACAGTAACTGTTACTGACGGAGTCATGTACATCGGTTTGTATTGGCGAAATGTATACGATCTGGCGTATGACCACGTTTTCACTAAAGAAGACTTCACAACCGGCATGTACTGGATTATGTTAACCACAGGTTCCGAAGCTCAGCCCTACGAGCCGTACGGCTACAAGGTCAGCGGACGGGTGACGGGAGTGAATTTGTATAATGTGAATGATAAATATAAAACGTGGAATACTGCGGTGACAGATGATGCCGGATGGATAACAGTAAATTATGATAATACGGAAGGCACTAGCGGTAACTGGCCGTCTCTTTATACAAATTTTCGTGATGTAATAGAACCAAGCACCGAGTATACAATAGTTACAGAAATAGAATACATCAGCGGCTGTGCTTTGTATCCCAATACAACTGGAAGCCCAAAATCGGCATTTAATATCTTATTTTCATACACTCAGCAAGGTACACATTACATGACGGTTACATCAGAAAGCGACTTATCCGACTGCGTGACTTTGCTGAGGAGCAATTATTTGGTTGAGCCAGGTAATATAGGATCGGCAAAGTTCCGCATATCTCTCCTCAAAGGCTCCTATACCGCCGACACGATACCGCCCTACGAGCCATACCAGCCTCCGCAGGATTTCGCGGTGTACCTGCCGCAGCAGATAGCCAAGGTTGGTGATGTGGCGGATACGGTGGTGCTGGATATGGAGAAGCGGACGGCGGAGCTGAGGAAGAATGTGGGGAGTGTTGAAACAGACTGCGCTTCTGTTGTATCTTTAAATGATAATAGAATTACATTGCAGTGCAGAAATTCAAAACTATCTTCGGGGCTATACCAGAGTGCAGAACATAAGGAAATGCTGAATAAGTATTTCCCGTATATTCCGAACAGCAGCGTTGATACCGAGGGAGTAGGACCTAATATGGTTGGAGCAACGTATCAGACCTATGTTAGAATTAATAAAAGCCGAATTGATATAACAGAAGAAGACACGTTGGAAACACTTGCGGATAAGTGTCAAGCATTCCTTAATACGCTGAATGAACCTAAAACATATTACGTCCTCGCCACACCCACCACAACCGACATATCCGCACTACAAGACTGGGACGCAATGCCGCAGGTCAAGGGTACGGTGACGCTCACGCTGTCGGCTGAGGTGCCGCCGTCAGGGGCTGAGGCGGTGTATTACAGCGCGGAAAGGGGGGATTGATATGGATGAGATCAGTACAGCTCCGGTCATCGATAACACGCCTGTGACCGTGAGCGACGATTATTACAAGCTTGCCGGCGGCGCGCTGCTCCGATACGATCCGGAGCGTATGCGGCTGCTGCGTGTAGGTGATACGGTGTATGCCAACCCGACTGACGCACAGATCGAGGCGGCAGGGTATAAGCACCTTGCGTTACCGGAGTATCCGGCTGAGGTCGAGGGATATTATATAGCTGCCGCGTATGACGACAGCGGAGATAACATTGCAGTATCGTACAGCTATGAACAAATAACAGAAACAGAGGTGATCTAAAATCGACAGCACAATAATAGTAGCGCTGCTCTCATGCGCGGGTACGGTCTTAGGCTCAATGTTCGGTGTGGTCGCATCGAACAATAAGACGCTGTACCGTATCGAACAGTTGGAGAAGAAAGTGGAAAAACACAATAACCTTGTCGAGCGCATGATAGAAGCAGAGGACAAGCTGAAATCACATCAGCATCAGATCAATGAGATAAAAGAAAGGATAGAGGACTTATGAAGATAAATTGGAAAGTGAGATTGAAAAACCCATCGTTTTGGGTGAGTATCGTGATCGCTGTGTTTACGCCGATACTGGCGTATATGGGTATCACAGCGCAGGACATAACCAGCTGGGCGGCTCTCGGCGATGTGCTGCTGCAGGCGGTGTCTAATCCGTACATACTGGTCATGGTCGCGGTGAGCGTGTACAATGCGGTCGTGGATCCGACTACGACAGGAGTGACCGACAGCGCGCGGGCGCTACGGTATGATGAGCCGAACAGCATAAAATAAGACGGCAGGGGATCATTCCCCGCCGTCCTCGCAGTAAAGGTCATTGAGTGTTACATCAAGGGCTTTTGCGATCTTATAGGCGTTGGAGATCATGCAGTCCCCACGCTTTTCGAGATCTTCGATGGTCCGTCTGTGAAGCCCCGTAAGCTCCGCAAGCTTCGGGACGGACAGCCCTTTCGATAACCGCAGTTCTTTGACTTTCAGCATTGGTAAACCCCCTTAGAATATAGATCTTATGAGGTAGTAAAGTGCAAAGCACAACCCCAATATGAAAAGGATCTGTAAAAAAATTTTTAAATATTCCTTTTTCATGTTGAACTTTTGAAAGACTTGTGATATAATACAACCAAGGGCGGGGGGATCGCTCCCCCCGGAGCCCTTAGTCGTTTATAATATCAATAAGGATCTTGAGCCATCCGGCTATTGATATTATTTTTATTATGAGCTTTTCATTTGTTGCCAGCAACTTGGAAAGCTCTTTTAATTTGTCTTTCAAGCTTTTCACCTCCTCTCTATGATACTATTATACCACATTATAACGTGGTTGTCAAGGGTTTTTGCGAATTTACTTTAAAATTTTTTAGTTTTTTTTGAGGTGATTTTTGTGACAGCTATCGAAAAAATAATAGATGTTGCGCGGGCCGAAGTCGGCTATCTTGAAAAGCGCAGCAATGCAAGCTTGTACGATAAGACCGCAAATGCCGGCAGCGGCAACTATACGAAGTATTGGGCCGATATCGCACCCGGATATCAGGCGCAGCCATGGTGTGCAGGGTTTATAACATGGTGTCTTGTAAAAGCATTCGGGCGAGAGACGGCGGAAAAGATGCTCGGACACTATCCATATGTATACTGTCCTACCGGTGAAAACACTGCGAAGCGGCAGGGGAGATGGTCCGGAACGCCGTCAGCCGGGGCAATAGTGATATTTAACGACTCTGCCGGGACCGCCAGCCATACCGGTATCGTGTACGGCTATGACGGCAGCCGCATATATACGATAGAGGGCAACACCTCCGCCGGATCTGCCGTCATAGCGAACGGCGGCGCTGTGTGCAGGAAGTCGTACAGCCGCGGCTACAGCAGGATAGCGGGATATTGGGATATTGATTACAGTATAGCGGAAAGCGAGGATGAATTGATGAGCAAGGAATATGAAGAGCTCAAACAGCTCATATCGTCAAAGGATGATATAATAAACAAGATGGGGCAGGAGATAGCGGCCCTGCAGGCGGCGGTCAGTAAGCCGGAGATGATCTATAACTATATAGATGAAAATATGCCTGAATGGGCGCGCGAAGCTGTGCAGTGGTGCGCCGATAACGGCGTTATCGTGGGCACAGGTGACGGGCTGGGGCTGGATGATAAGGATCTGAAGTGGTGTACGATCATATATAGGCTTTACAATAAGGCGGCATAAATGTTATGGGAAGGGGCTGTAAAAGGTCCCTTCTCTGGCGTCAAATCGTCGATTTTGCGTTCAATCCTGCTTTCGGAGATCGGCGACAATATCATTCTATATTACGTCAAAAATAACTGTTGATATAACTCGGCTATTTGTCTTATCCATGCGGTTTTTATTACTGATATCATTAACGCTTCTTGCAAAATTCTAAATCCGGTCCTTTAAATAGGGAAATTCTTCAATTTAATAATTAACAAAATTTACTTAAAATATAAAATAGTTCTTTATTGTGCATATATTTTCCATTATAATATAATGTTGTACCGATAATTTTTATTGATCATATTATGAAAGGGAGAATAAACAAATGAAGAAAGAAGACAGGGATAAAGCATTAGTCACAATAGGGGAAAATCTGAGGAATAACAGGGAGCTCGCGGGTTATACTGCAGAAGAGATGGCAAGGCTTTTAGGCATAGCCGTGAGAACATTGCGCGCTTATGAGTACGGAGAGCATCAGATGTCTTTAAAGACGGCAGTACGGATATCAGAAATATGCGGCACGACGGTTACAAGACTGATCGGGATCAGCGGCAGCGATAGCGCTGATAAATTCAATGATCCCAAACTTCTTATGTATAAGCGTATAAGAAAAATGCTCGGCATGAACCAGACAGAATTTGCGAATGAAATAGGAGCGTCACGCTCCAGCATATCTGATTATGAGTCGGGGTACAGCAGTATGCCGATAAAGGTGTTTATAAGGGTCTGTAATATATGCGGGTTATCAGAGAGCGATATAAATTCACTTGCCCGGAATATGATGAGGAAAGTGGAGTGATTAACAGTATGCAGTCCCGAAAACACTATTATTTATCTGTTTTCGGGACTGTTATATTTTCGTAAGCTTATACCATTGTTCCAGCAAAATATACTAAGAACAGATTATATATGAATAGATGTTCGGATAATGCCACTGTTGGGGAGCCAAGCGGAGCGGTATCCGAACGATCGGATACCGTTTTTATTATGTTATCAAGCTCCTCTTCCGGTAGATCATTTTTGCTGTCGAGCATAGGCGTAAAGTTGTAGATTATTATGATCTTATCATCCCACAGCAGTATTTTGTTCACAAACGTATCTATCAATGTTCTTTTTGAGCTGTAGTCCTTTATATCTATGCTCCGGAGGTTTTTGAAGAATATTTGAAGCTCAGATCTTGAGATCTTTCTGTTGTTCAGTTCTGCCTCAGCGAGCTCCGCTCTTATGGTAGTCTGCCTTTCCTCAAGTTCTTCAAGACGATCTTTGGTACTGGTTGTTATTACACCTTGTTCCATAGCATTCAGTAAGTTGCTAATGCGCTTTTCTACTTCTGTGAGGCTCGATTTTAACAGAGCCATTTCCGGATGTTCCTTTGCAGAGTCTTGTATTTTCATTATTGTGTCGATGATTTTATCTGTCAGCGCTGTATTAAGCACTTTGTTGAGTATGTTGTCTATAACATAATCTTCTATATAATCTTTCGGTATCGGTTTTTTATCACAAGTACCTTGCTTCTTGCGTGCGGTGCATTTGTAATAATAGTATTTCGTGCCGTTACCACCGCGCCCACATTCGCCATGCATCATCTTTCTGCATTTACCACAGATAAGCTTACCATAAAGGAGATATTGCGTCCGCGCTTTATGCCGTGCCCCTTCTTTGCGATTGCTCTCAAGCAAACGCTGTGCAGCGGCATATGTTTCATCGTCAATGATGCGCTGGCTTTCATCATGGAACACAGCATCCGCATATGTATAAGTACCAGTATACCGTTTACGCGTAAGGACAGTTCTTATTGCCGGAGGTGCGAATTCATTGCCGTAAGAGGTTTTATAGCCGTTATCAATAAGCCAAGCGGATATTTCTTTATGCGTCATTCCAGTAACGTACATTTCAAATATCTTTTTCACCGCGTAGGCATTCGCGGGATCCACTTCATAAGTATTATTTTCGGAGACTTTGTAACCGAACGGTACATGCCCTGTGATCCGGCCCTTAGCTGCTGTTTCCCTCATGCCGCGCTTCACTTTCTGCCCAAGCTCGGCACTGTAATACTCCGCATATCCCTCGAGTATTGACTCCATCAGGATCCCTTCCGGATTATCGCTGATATTTTCAGTTACTGATACGACTCTGACACCGTTTTTCTTCAGCTTGGATTTATATATGGCGCTGTCGTATCGGTTACGGCTGAAACGGTCGAGCTTCCATACAAGCACCATATCAAAGAGGCGCTTAGAACTGTCTTTTATCATCCGCTGAAATTCCGGACGACGGTCAGAAGTGGCGGAATATGCGCGATCTATGTACCGTCCTATTACCTGAATATCATTGTTTTCGGCATATTTCTGACAGTCGTGCAGCTG